>ERZ1292633.1117-Hain-H41-02um-R1-1117-length-29428-cov-6_pt1 | contig 29428 bp, 19 predicted proteins | sample MGYA00564406_ERZ1292633 | MGnify/ENA primary metagenome ERZ1292633 (study PRJEB36523, sample SAMEA6512639) | groundwater metagenome | collected 2019-01-08 | study: AquaDiva: Metagenomics assemblies of 32 groundwater samples
AAATTGTCGAACTTTTTTATTTCCATTTTTTCTTTTTCCGCGGCTTTTACTACGGCCTGTGATAAAGGATGATTGGAACTAATGGCGGCTCTGGCGGCAATTTTTAGAATTTTTTCATTTGGATAGGTAAAAGACGGATTCGGAATTATTTCTGTAACTTCCGGCTGGCCTTTGGTCAGCGTTCCTGTTTTATCAAAAATAATGGCTGAAATTTTTCGACTGTCTTCAAACGCAATGCGATTCTTGATGAGGAGGCCGTTTTGCGCGGAGAGCGTCGTCGAAATAGAAACTACCAGCGGAACTGCGAGACCGAGCGCGTGCGGACAAGCAATGATGAGGACGGTGGCGGCGCGTTCGATCGCGAAAGCGATGTCGCCGCTAACGAGCAACCAAGCGACAAAGGTAACAATTCCGGCAGTGATAGCGATAATTGTAAGCCAAAGAGCCGCTTTGTCGGCGATGACCTGTGTTTTTGATTTGGAGGCTTGAGCTAATTTCACGAGATTAATTACCTTCGAGAGATAGGACGACTCGCCAACTCCTTTTACTTTAATTTGTAAAACACCATCCTCATTTATCGAGCCTCCGATTACTTTATCATTAATTTTTTTGTCAGCAGGCTTTGATTCTCCGGTCAGCATCGATTCGTTTACTGCGCTTTCTCCGCTCATGACGACACCATCCGATGGGATTTTTTCGCCTGGTTTCACAACGATTATATCGCCATCTTTCAAATCTTTGGAATTTACCTGCGTTTCCTTGCCTCCTAAAATTAAATGCGCAACATCCGGAATGAGCGCCGATAATTTTTCGAGCGCGTGCGACGCCCCCATCACCGAGCGCATCTCAAGCCAATGTCCGAGCAACATAATATCAATCAGAGTTGCGAGCTCCCAGAAAAAAACTTCACCCCGGAGCCCAAGCACCACTGCCGAGCTGTAAATATACGCAACGAGGATTGCGAGCGAGATCAAGACCATCATCCCCGGGAGACGGTGCCTCAATTCATTGACAGCGCCACGCAGGAAGGGTAGCCCGCCATAAAAAAATACCACCGAGGAAAATAAAAATAAAATAAAAGTATCTCCAGAAAATTTGAGAGATACCCTTAAAAAACCTTGAATTGCCGGGGACAAAATTAATACCGGCAAAGTCAGAAACATTGAAACATAAAATTTCTTCTTGAACTCGTCGAGCGAGTGGCCCGCATGCTTCGAGTATCCGGATTCCTCCGTTTTTTTCCCCATCGGCATCGGCATTGACATGTCCATACCTTGATGTCCGCTATGGTCCATACTCGGTAATTAGGGATTAAAATAACAGACTAATTATACCATTTTCGAGGACTTCATAGAACCTCTCACTCCCGCCGCTCCAGATTGGAGCGGCGGGTGCAAATAACTACCTAATCTATTTCATCATTTCCATCATTTTTTCGCCGGTTGTCATCATTTCATCGCTTTCTTCAAGCAACTCCTTTGAGTTATCAACCATAACTTTTCCATCAGCGGTTAATTTCGAATCGTTGTATTTCATGCCAAGCTCATCCATCATCATGCCACTTTCTTTCATCATAACGGCCATTTCCTTCATCATTTTCGAGTCGCCTTGCATATGTTCAGCCGCTTCTCTAAGGAATGCTTCATCGTGACCGCCGGACATGCTTCCAATAGAATAACCGCCCAAAACTCCGGCGATAAGAACGATAAAAACAACCAAAATTAAATTCGTTTTATTCATATATTTTCACCCCCTTTCCATGTTACGCATTTAATCATAACTTTAGAATCCTGCTTCGCCTTTAATGCTCAAAGCCGCCTTCTTACCAAATCGGTAGAACAAGGCCGGCGTCAAAAATAAAGATATGATTGTTGAAGAAACCAATCCGCCGAAAATTACCACCGCAAGCGGATGCAATAATTCCTTTCCTGGTTCGCCACCAGCCAGAAGCAGAGGAACAAGGGCAAGCGCGGTTACAAGCGAGGTCATCAGTACCGGCACGACGCGATCCAGAGTGGCACGCGCCACCACTTCGGGTGTAAATTCATACACTTCGTTTCGTGCAAGTTGGATACATCGTCCGATCAGCATGATGCCGTTGCGGGACACGATGCCAGCGAGCGAAATAAAACCTACCAAATGAGCCAGATTTATAACGCCACCCGTCATCCAGATACCGACGATGCCGCCGATTAACACCGTCGGAATATTCATCATAATCTGAAGGACAATCGGAACTGATCTGAAGGCTTTGAACAAAATTCCAAAAATTGAAATCAGGCCAAGGATGAATAGGATGCCCAGTCTCCGGCTATTTTCTTTTTGGCTTTTGTAATTTCCTTCGAACGACAACGTTACTCCGGTCGGAAGTTTGGAAGATTCGATTGCGCTCTTAACTTTGTCGACCGCGCCGACAATGTTTGAACCCTGATAATTTGAGCTAACCACCAAAACGCGTTTGCCGCCCTCATGGCTGAAACGATTGCGGCCTGACTCCAACCGTATATCCGCCGCGTCTCCCAATGTTGTTGGGCCGGCAAATGATAATGGCAAATCACGAAGCGCTTCGGCCGTGCCTTTTGATTCCGCATCATATCGCGCCACCACATTCACCGATGCCGGCCCGATTCTAACTTGACCGATTTGAGCGCCCATAAGTCCCATTTCGAGTTCCTCTGCAACAACACCTGATGATTGCCCATATTCCGCCAAACGATTGGTATCAACATACATCCTAAATTCAGGCACCATCACATCCTTTTGAATTTGAGGATTTTTCATCCCCGGTTGCTTCTCAAGTTCCAACACAACCTTCTCGGCTGCAAATTTCATATCATCTGGATTATCTCCGTAAACTTTGATCACCACCGGCGCTCGAACCCCAGAGAGTAATTCTTCCACTCGATGCGTGATTGGCTGACCAACCGTATATGACGCCTCGCCATAATTTCCAAGAACACCTTGAACATCGCGGAGAAGCCGCTCCCGTTCGCTTTCAAGGTCCGGATCAAAGACGACTTGCAGCTCGCTCCGATTGGCACCGCTTTCATGAGCGTCGGCGCCGGCGCGTCCGGTAATGTGACTTACTCGGCGAACGCCTTTTATGGTCATCAATGATTTCTCCACTTTTGAAGCGTAATTATTCGAGGTATTAACATCAGTGCCGACCGGCATTAGAACCAATATGGTAGCCGATCCCTCATTGAACGGCGGCAGGCCTTCCTTGCCGGCAGACACATACAGAAGAACGGCGATCAGAAGCGCGGCCGCTACGCCCAAACTTAATTTTTTTACATTGTAGATGCTCCAATATATGGCCGGCGTTATTTTACGCTTGATGAATTTTACAATTCTGGTTTCTTCTTCATGACTTTTCTTGCTGTCTTTTGCCAGTAGGAATGAACATAATACCGGCGTAACACTAAGCGATACCACCAATGAGCCGACCAGCGAAATAAGGTAAGCGGCGCCAAGGGCGCTGAGAAGCTTTCCCTCAACACCCGGAATGAAGAATATCGGCAGGAAAACCACCGCCACCAGAACAGTCGCGTAAACAATAGAATTGCGAACTTCGCTTGATGCTAGAAAAACCACCTCCGTGATTTTCCCCTGTTTTCCACCAGCTCGCCATTCACGAACGCGCCGAAAAACATTTTCTACGTCCACAATAGCATCATCTACCAACTCGCCGATTGCTACCGCGAGGCCCCCGAGCGTCATAACATTAACGGAAAAGCCGGAGGCTCGAAAAACGATAGCCGTCACCAAGATACTGAGCGGAATAGCGGTAAGAGTAATGACAGTGGCTCTGAAATTCATCAAAAACAGGATCAAAATAATAATGACCAGAATTGTGCCGTCACGCAAGGCGCCAATCACATTGGAAAGACCTGCCCGAATAAACCATTCCTGTCTAAACAGATCATTTTTAAGAGATACGCCATCTGGTAAGCTCGGTCTAATAGACTCCAGTACTTCATCCACTCCATCGGTCACTTTCAAAGTCTCCGCATCAGGCTGGCGGATAATCCGCAATACGGCGCCGGGTTTACCATCAATCGTGGCTCCGCCTCGAACGGGGCTTGGGCCCTCTTCAACCATCGCAACATCAGCCAAACGTATGGGCTTTCCGCCGGTCATTCCCCCAGTCGTACCGACTGCCAATTCTTTGAGATCGTCCACCTCATCTGGAGCAATTATAATTCTAAGCGGATATTCCTTTCCGCTCTGAACTAGCACACCGCCGCTTTTATTATTGAGAGCATTCTTAACTGCCATCTCAATATCCTCGAGATGAAGATTATAACGACGTAATTTCTCAGCGCTGACATTGATCTGCCATTCACGCAGCTCTCCGCCCATCACAATCACCTCCGCTACGCCCGGCACGCGAAGCAGAGCAGGGCGAATAGACCAGTCAGCCAACGTCCTAAGCTGCATCCCATCAATTTGGGGATCATCAGATGTTATTCCCACCCAAACTACTTCGCCCATAATTGAACCTACCGGACCTAGTACCGGCCTAACTTTTTCCGGTAATAAGACTCTGGCAATTCTTTCTTGAATAATTTGTCGATTGCGATATATATCGCTGCCCCAAGAAAATTCCACATTCACGATGGCGAGGCCGAATGAGGCCGTGCCTCGCACCCGATCTACCCCTGGAGCTCCGGCCACCGCGATTTCAATCGGATTTAATACCAGTTTTTCGATTTCTTCCGGCGCTAGACCTTCTGCCTCGGCAAAGATGGCTACGGTAGGCTTATTGATGTCAGGCAGAATATCGACGCGCATGGTCGCGAGGCTCCAAACCCCGCCAAGAATCACGGCCACCGCGATAACCAAAACAGCAATTCGATTTTTTAATGACCAGGCAATAAAATAATTAAACATACAACATGATTAGTCATTATGTCCGCCCCCGCCACCATGAGGGTCTTCTGTCATTTTTGCTATTCCACCAACTTCCCCTTCTTTGACCTTGATACCTTCCTTTAATCCCGGCACGAGTTTTGCAACGTACCGGTCTCCAGCCATCAGGCCTTCGTAAACCTCAACCTTTTCGCCCAGGGTTCGTCCGGTTTTTATTTCCGTCTTTTTTGTCGTGCTATTCGAAGAAACCAGCCATATTGTCGCGCCCTTGTCCGTCCATTCGATGGCGTTCAGATTTACAAACAAACTGGAAGAAGAATTTACCGATGGCAATACTCTCACCGAAACATTCACCGGCCAATCAACTGATTCCATAAATTTCGCATCAGCCAGGTATGAACCATTCCCATCGAGGGCAGTCCCAACTCCGATTAATTTCACGTGTTTTATTTCCTTTGGAAAACCAGGCCTTGCAATGCCAAGTTCTGCCCCGGCTGTAGGCAACCTGAGATTGCTTGGAATTTTAAATCGGACAAACCGGTCTTCTTTGCGGCCGTTATTCAAAGAAGCAATCGCCATCCCTGGCTCCACGAAATCTCCGTTCTTTTTCAGAACTGAAGAAATAGTCCCGTCGGACGGAGCGACTATTGCCAGAGTGCCGCTAATGCTCTCGGCAACTGTGCCGTAGGAAGCCTCGGCGGCTGTAGCTTTACCGTTACTCATGGCGATGTCCTTATCAAGCATGCTGATCTGCTCTTCAATATCTTTCTTTTGCATTGCAAAGTCAATTTCCATTTTGGCAAGTTCAATCTTACTCATTCGATAATCCTTCACGGCCTCCAAAAATGTCATCTGATCCATAGCCACCATTTTCCGCATCTCCATAAGTTGCTCTGAAGAGATATCATCACCGACGGACGTCGCCGCAACCATCTTCTCGGCGGCTTGGAAATACGTAGAACCGACAAGTTCTAAACTATCACTGTCGACTATACGAATTTCAATCGCCGCTTTTTTTAATGCTTCCAAGTAAACACTGTGGGTGCCGAAATTTAGATGCCCAAGCGCCTCTTTCAAATATAGAATCGGCGGATTGACCGACTTATAATATGATGTAAAGTCGACATCGACCGTAGAGAAAAGCTGAAGCTCTCGGCTGACTGCCTGTTCAAGAGAGGCTTTAATTTTTACTTTATCGGCCGCTACCGCACCCTTGGCCTGCGAAACGGTATTATTATTCTCAATACTGCTGAGCAAGTTCGCCAGCTGTTGTTTCTTTTCACCTGAGAATATAATTTGCGCCTTCGCGTCAACGCGGGCTTCGGTCAGCATTTTTGTCTGCTCCGCCAACATTGAAGTCAGCTCCGGCATCAATGGTGGGGCGGAGAGCCTCGCGATAATCTGACCCTTCCTGACTTTCTCTCCGATGTTTACATTCCATTCGACGATCGTTCCGCCTCGGCTGGGCTGAATCTGAACATCGCCAAAAGAAATAATTTCTCCCGGCCAAGAAGATGAGAGGCCGCCAAGTTCTCCGGATCCGTCACTAACGGTTTCGATTGAAACTAGCAAGGCCTGAGTTGACGAGGCGCTGGCCATTTCCATCCCCAATCCTCCATGTTGCGACCGGTTTGCGACGAATATAAATCCTCCACCAAGCAGTAGAACTACGATGACAACCAGAAGCGCAGTTGTAAGTTTACTATTATCCATATGTTAATTGAAAATTTAATAACAAAAAAATCGCTTGAATAAATAGCTTTCTACAACCAAAATAATTTTTTGGTTTGATAGAAAACTAAAAGTTCAAAGCGACTGTCCCGCCAAGCAAATTAAGCCAGCGTAGAATTATCCGTTCAAATTTTGGTTTTATCGATAATCGATATCGGCATAAATAATAATTTAGCTTCGCAGTACAAACCCCAAGCGATAAGATCAACCGCTTTCGTAACAACGTCACAACTAATAAGACTAAGGCCGATGCTAACGCCGCCAGGAAATCTATCCCTGGCAACAAAGCGATACTGTGACTATCTGAGCCGGAGTGACTATCGGCAGAGCCGGTGTTGGTGGACGAGCTATGATCCATCGAGAATGGCTCCTCAGCTATGAGGGAGGCCTCTCCTGAATATGAAAATATTGGACTGGATGGACAAAGCAAAACCACCGCCGTCATAATATAGACGCATAATGATTTTAACAGTAAATTGCGATTATATCTCTTCATTCCAGTAAATTTAATCATGATTATGCTATCAGAAAATTACCAATTTGTCAACCCTGCCAGCTTCGCCTGGGGCGGAAAATCAGAGACAGATTTACCGAAACACTAGCCATAATAAAACAACAAAGCCAACTGTACATAGCACCATTATCGATCCGAGGAGGCCGACAATCAGCGCCGTTTTTGGGTCCAATTGATTTAATACTCCGCCGCCATCAGCGGTAGCCGAATTAACCTCCGCCTGGGCGGGTTTCTGGTGCTGGCTCATTTCCTCATCCGTATTTTTTGTGACGTAAACCATAAGATTTAATTAGATAAGTGAATTATATTATAACATTTTTTGCCTACTGTAGTAGTATGCGGCCAGAAATGTTGTCAGCGGCACCGCGATCACCAAAACTAAACTGCCGACCAGCGTACGAACTATTTCCTCCGCCATGAAGCCGCTATTCATCACCACCCACAACGTCCCGCCCTTACTAGACATGATGAGCAGTATGATCGGTAGCGAAACTCCGACATAGGCGAGCACCAACGTATTAATGAGGGATGCAATATGCTCGCGCCCGACTGACAACCCGCGCCGATAAAGTTCTGCAATGCTGAATGATGGATTGGCATTGTGAAGCTCCTCGACACAGGCAGCCTGCGCGGTGGTGATGTCATCCAGAATACCAAGCACGCTGATTAAAATTCCCGCCAATAATATCCCTTGTAAATCAACCGGGCTTGATCCAAATTGCAGGAAGGCGGCCTCCTCGGAGCCGGTGCCGGTCAACTTTGTGGAATATACCATTATCAAATCCGCGACAACCGCGATTGCGAGTGAAATGATCGTACCGACGAAAGCAATCACCGTCCGTTTCGAAACACCGTGGGCAACAAATAGCGAAATGACGGCGATCATGAAAGCCGCAACCAAGCTGACACCGAGCGGATTGCCTCCCGCGATAATTCTCGGAATCATGAAATAGAAGATGATAAGAACGCTTATCACCAATCCAAGAATCGCGAAGAAACCTCGACGCCTGCCAAAATATATCGCTACAGCGAAAAATAATAAAATGAACAGCACCAAACGATTGAGGCGATACGGATCGACGACGTACGCGGCGCCCTCCTCGGCGCCTGGTACATTTACCACGACCTCATCGCCAGCGGTCAGGTTGCCGGCGATGCCTGCTTCATACTGAACGGTCATTTGCTTTCCCTTGTTCTCTCTGCTTGTTACCTCCACCTTCGCGGTCAGCCCCGGTTGGCCCGTACCGGCATCAACCGCGGTTTGGGCGGCGGTATTGGTGCTGAATGAAACAGAAATTACTCTAGCGCGTTCATAGGTATCATTCGAACTGCCGGAATTGTCAGCCGGGTTCGTAGCGGCCAGAGCCGACGACGATAAATTAATTCCGAGAATCGAAATAATTATAAATAGCACGCCGCTTAATTTCCACTTACTCATCATAAAATAAATATTAACTCATCTGACTAAGGCGCGCAAACAAGAAGAATACTGCAGTGAACAGAACAGCCATGGCAATCGGCGCCAACGTCGATAACCAGTTGCGCTGATGCGGTTCGAAGCCGCGCAGGAATAATGAATTCGTAACGACCGAGACCGAACTGAACGCCATAGCGAGACCGGCGAGCTCAGGTTTCAAAACTAAACCAATCCCGGCGAAAACGCGTGCGGCGATCGGAATGCCGATAACATTGTAGAACAGCGCGAAGAACATGTTCTCTTTAATTTTGCCGACCGTCTCCCGACTGAGGTTGATCGCTGTGAGTACATCCCGTAAGTCATTTTTTATAATAACGATTCCGCCCGTCTCCATCGCCACGTCCGTGCCTGACCCCATCGCTATACCGAGATCGGCTTGTGCGAGAGCCGGTGCGTCATTGATACCGTCCCCTACCATCGCCACCTTTACCCCTGTTCCTTGTAACTTTTTTACCTCATTGGCTTTGTCCTCCGGCAGAACTTCTGCCAGGACATTTTTTATTCCGGCCTGCTTCGCGATTGCTTCGGCCGTACGGCGATTGTCGCCGGTGATCATAAAGACTTCGATACCGCGTTTCTGTAGAGCCCGCACCGCTTCCATGGTAGTTTCCTTAATCGTGTCAGCCACGGCGACGAGGCCTACCAATGTATTATCAACTGCTAAATACATCACAGTTTTCCCTTCCTGTTCATACTGTTCAATTATTTCATTGCTCGATTGTTCAATTGTTATGTTATTGTCCTTAAGCAATTTCCTGTTCCCCAGCAAAATTTTCTTACCTTCAATTTCTCCGGATACGCCGTGTCCTGGCACTGCCTTGAAATCTTGGACATCAAGCATTGATAAACTTTTTTCCTTTGCTTTCTTCACAATCGCCTCCGCCAACGGATGTTCCGAGAGATTTTCGATCGATGCGGCCAACTGGAGAATTCTTTCAATTGGACATTGGTCATTGGGATTTGGGATTTTCAGGACATCCGTCACCTCCGGTTTACCTTTGGTGAGCGTCCCGGTCTTATCGAAGACAATCGCTTTTACTTTACAGGCCGCCTCGAGCGGTTCGCCGCCCTTTATCAGGATGCCATACTCGGCACCCTTGCCGGTGCCGACCATGATAGCGGTCGGCGTGGCGAGGCCGAGCGCGCAGGGACAAGCGATGACGATGACCGAGGTGAAAGCCATGAGGGCGAACGTGAGCGTCGCCCCAAACACAAAGTACCAAACTATAAAAGTTAGCAAAGCAATACCGATAACGATCGGCACAAAATATGCCGAAATTTTGTCGGCGAAGGCTTGGATGGGAGCTTTGGAACCCTGCGCCTCCTCGACCACGTGAATAATCTGCGCCAGCATTGTTTCACTGCCGACCCTCGTCGCCCTGAATTCAAAACTCCCATGCTTATTAATCGTCGCACCGATCACCTTTGATCCGACATTTTTTTCTACCGGGATGCTTTCACCGGTAATCATCGATTCATCGATTGAGGATTGACCCTTCGTCACTTCACCATCCACCGGAATTTTTTCACCTGGGCGAACCACGATAATATCGCCAGCCACCACCTGATCGATCGGCAGATCGACAGCATCACCGCCACGGATAACGCGGGCGGTTTTGGGCTGCAGACCGATAAGTTTTTTTATCGCCTCTGAAGTTTGCCCTTTCGTTTTCGCCTCCAGCCATTTGCCGAGCAGTACAAAGGTGATGAGGAAGGCGGCCGTTTCGAAATAAAGTTCAGGAATTTTTTCACCGTTCAAACCGATCAGACTTCCATTATTCATCAAATAAACTACCAACTGCGTCAGGCTGAAGAAGAAAGCCGTGCTGGTGCCGATCGCGATGAGGCTATCCATGTTAAATGTTTTCATCCTGAGACTGCTCCACATGCCTCGATAAAATCCGGCGCCGATGATAAATTGAACGGGTAGTGCCAATGCGAAAGAAATTATGCCAACATAAGGCAGTAATAAATCTCGAAGGGGCATCGCCATGAAGAAATCGAAAAGCATGAAATACAACATTGGCAGACTCAAAATTAACGCCGTTACAAATTTATTGTAATAATCGTAAATTTCTTTTTCTTTTCTTTTTCTTTCGGCATCAGAATCATTTACCTCTGCCACCGAGGCCTTGTAACCGGCTTTCTCCACCGCTGCGATCAGCGCAGCAGTGTCGGTCTGTGACGCATCGAAAATCACGCGCGCTTTCTCAGCCGCGAAATTTACATTTGCGACTTTTACACCGGGCACCTTTTTCAACCCGCGTTCGATCAGTCCGGCGCAGGAAGCGCAGTGCATGCCGGCCAGTGAAAGCTGAACCTGTTCATCTTTTTTTTCTTGCATACAATTAGTTAATTTTTTCGGCCGTTTTCTCCACCGATTTCAAAACCGATTCGATTTCCGACCAGGCGATCTCACGCTCGGCCTCAAGATTTACTATCCCCGTCTTCAGGTCGATCGATACATCCTTTACCCCCGGGACATCGCCGAGCTCCATCTTTGACACCTTCACGCACGCTTCACAGTTTAAGTTTGTTATTCTAAATTTAGTTTGAAACATATATAAATATATTAATTAATATCAGTCACAATAAATTTGCCACGATACATCCCCATCGAACAGGAAAATGGAATTTCTCCAACCTCAGTCGGGGTGAATTCGATAATATTTTCTCCGGGACTCAGAGTCCTACTGATGCCGTATTTCGGCATCACGATCGAAGCGGCGCAGGAATAGGAAACCTTGGAATCAATGATCCATCGTACTGTTTTACCTTTCACTACCGTGAATACATTCGGACTATACCCGTTACCGAGTTGCGTCATCCGCACTTCCTGAACTTCACTGGTCGAAACAACTTCGGCGACCGGAGTTGAGCCGAAATTTAACAGTCGGCTGCCATTCACAATATTTGTCCAGCCGAGAATAATTACGGCGAGGCCGGCCGTCATGAAGAAGATTCTGGCTTTCCGACCCTTGAATATCGAAGTTAGCCCGCCGATACCGAGGAGGCCCGGCGCCGTGCCGATCGCGAATAGTCCCATGATTGCGAAACCGCTCCAAAAACTGCCAGTCGAGACCGCGAAGAGCTGCATCGCCTGAGTAAATCCGCAGGGCAGGAAGAACGTCAGCGCGCCCAGCATCACCGAACTCTTCGGGCTATATTCCTTCACATCTTTGTGCAGACCAAAAATTCTGGCGATTCCGGCCGGCAAAGTAATACTCTTGTCCTTCAAAACCGGAAATATTTCAACGAGCTTCAGACCGAAGAATATCATCACCCCGCCGATCACCATCGTTAGAAATCCGAGCAAGTTGGTCGAGGGGCGAAAGGCCGATCCGAGATAGCCGATCACGCCACCGAGCGCGGCGAAGCCGAGGATACGACCGAGGTTGAAATATAGATGCGGGCGGAATTTCTGTAGCGAGGTAGCTTCCGGATGAAGCTCAGCGTGCCTCGCCGAGAGGCTGAGGACCAAGCCGCCTACCAGCGCCATACAAGTTGAAACCCCGGCGACTAGCCCTACGAATAGCGCTACGATTACCCCGCTATTCTCTGAGCCACCGACATCCAAATTGAATAAATTTAGCCATTTCGCAATAAAATAGATAGCAAACAAAATCAACCCGGCATCAATTAGCTCCCTGTAATCGCGCGCGTTCGTTGATAGCCACGGCAACTTATCCTTCTGCCCGACGTCATAGCCGGCATCCTGGACCTTTCTCCTGATATCTTTGTCAGACGGCTGCCCATCTCTGTAATATATTTCCGCTTCGCCGCGTTTCTGATCAACTTTCACCTGACTCACGCCGGGCAAATCCTTCAGACTCTCCCCGATCAGAATTTCGCACGAGGCGCAATGCATGCCGCGAATCGGTACTTTGAGTTTATTCATAGAAATATTTAGATTATCCGCCGTCGCTAAAGCTATGGCGGATTGTTACTGCCAATCCCGCTAAGCGGGAGGCCAGTAACAAAAAAATCGCTTCAACCTGCAACTATTCTACCACAAACAAAGCCATCCTGGGATAGAAAAGTCGTTAAGCCGAAGCGACCGTGTAATTTCCAAGCAAAATTAAATATTGTCTTAATTTTGTTTCCGTTAAAAATTTTATCAAAGTACAATAATGCCGGAAATAAAATCGCAAACGAACAAACGAAGAACGCGACCAGTTCATCAATAATTTTCTGACAAACAAATATAAAACAAAAGCCGATAAAACTGCCAGTAAGTAAAATGAACCCAGAGTGCTGGTCAAATTTTTTAGCGTCTGCCCGACCAGAGCGAGTCGAATACTGATACAGTCGCTGGTCGTGTTCAGCCGGCTCAGACTAGACGAGCCGACGCTGGAAGTATTTTCACATGAACTGTGGCCAGCGGCCATTACCATACCCTTGCCGCCATCCATCTCCATCGGGCAGACATAAAGCAACACCATTACTGTAATCATGGCGCTGAGAGTTACAAGAGAAATTTTCCGAGGAATGCTTTTCATCATGCTCAATATAATAGCACAATTTTCAATTTTGTCCAGCCTTAAATCTTGATCATCTGAAAATATTTTCCGATGAACGGTGCCAGCTCCTGTTTGCCCTTGCAGGCGCTGATGACGGCGATAAACCAGAGGACAATCAGGAAAAGTTGAATAAACGGTGATACAACCCAAATCACCTCAAAATTACCTATAATCGCGGAAGCCACCCAACATAGCAGAAGGCCAAGGCTCTGGCGCATGTGAAAATGCATAAACGGATCGTTCTTCAGCTTTTCACTAAGATACGGAACGAAGAACAAGAAATAGGTAGCGATCACCCACATCGTCTTCTGATCAACCAAATCCGGCTGGGTCTGAGGCGAGGATGGAGCTGTGGTTGGCGATAAAGGTGGATTCCCCGCTTGGGCGGGGTGGGGGTGGGTTGGAGTCGGGGTTGGGGCTTGAGGTTGTTGCTGATCCATATATTATGATTAGATAGGTTTAATTAAGTCCTAATATTATAACACAAGCGAAAACTGCTTACAAACAACTTTGCTTCGCTCGCTCGGAAAAGTACATCTTATGTCCTTTTTCTCTCACTCGGCTCGCAAATAAGATTCAAAATTAAAGCCACCACCTTGCTCTTATCTTTCGGATCGCTACTGGCCACAAGAATTGTCAAAGCTGTGAGCGCGGGAGGAGTAAGTTTGGACACATCCAAAATATTGGCTTGCTGTAAAAACCACACAAATGCAAACGCTCCGCTTCTTTTATTTCCATCAGTAAACGGATGATTTTTCACCATGAAATACAATAAATGCGCCGCTTTTTCCTCCGCGCTTTCGTATACGTCCTTACCACCAAATGATTGCATCACATTACCGACAATTCCGGCTACAGATCCTGCGTTTCTTTCATTGCCAAAAATATCAGTTGCTTCTGATTTTTGAATAAGCTCTGTTTTCAGCTGTGCCAGACTGCCGGTAATTTTCTCGGCCGTCAGTGCGACTTTCTTTTTTGTCAGTTTCCCCTTGGGCAAAGCGTCTCTGTCATAGGCATCGAGCGACAGCCAAGTATCCGCAAAAAGCGATACCAGCTCAACCGCATCTCCAGCATCCACAGTAGATCCGGCAGGAAGAAGTTTCTTGATATCATCTACAACACTCAAAAACTGAGCATAGTTGCTTGCAATGCGTGTTTTATTAACTGCAAACCCATCCACGATATATGCTCGCAGAGTTTTGGTTGCCCACTTTCTAAATTCTATCGCTACTTTTGAATTTGTTCTATACCCTATTCCCAGAATAACATCCAGCGAATAAAGAATGACCGGTTTATCAGAATTTGCATTATGCATTTTTTGCATATTGCTTTTTTCTTCAATTTCACCATCTTTGAATATATTTTTTATATGACGAGACACCACAGATTGATCAACGCCAAAAAGATTCACTATTTGAGCTTGCGTTGCCCAGATAGTTTCCTTGCCAAAATCACCACGAAGCTCGATCGCCCCGCTTTTAGCTTGATACACGATGATGTTATTTTTCAATACCTTCTTATTCATATACACGATATATTTGAATCAGGCTTTAATTTTACACTTTTTTTATGTTTTTTAAATTCACTCGCTTTTTCTAATCGCATAAAATGATCGAAATCGCTTTCAAATAAATTATCCTGCACGATGCGATATTTTTCAAATTGAGCTTCAGCGTGAATTATGGCTTCTTCATGACTGATTTTGCCGGCGCTAACTAATAATTCTGCGCCGTTAAACTCGATAAATTTATCCAAGCGTTTCGCCCAGTCTTCCATTGTCATTGGTATATTGCGCTCTGCTTGAAGCTCGGCGTAATCTAAATACATAGAAACAAGCCTTTCTAGAAATTCCATCTCTTTTGGGGTGAGGTAATTTTTGGCTATCGAGACATCATCTATTTGGATTTTGCCTCGTGGCGCGCTTTCCCAAGTTTTTAGCCCCATATGATCCGTGGTAGCATTTGCCCGCTCAACGATCAATTCTGGAGCGGTATGCCGGTGTACTGCATAATGAAGTTTGTTTTGCACTTTTTTGAAGAAGCTAAGTGTTACTGCGGAAGAGGGGTCGTAATCAACACTAGTGGCATAAATGTCGGTAACTTTTTGATAAAACATGCGTTCACTGAGGCGAATTTCACGGATCTTTTGCAATTGACGCTTGAAGAACTCTTTATCAAATTGGTGCGCTTGCTTAAGTCTGTCCACATCCATCGTCCAACCCTGAATAGTGTAATCTTTTACAATTTGGCGCGCCCATTTCCGAAACTGCACCGCCCGCTCATTTTCGATCTTGAAACCAACGGAAATAATTATTTGAAGATTATAATGATCCACTTTTCTTCGCACCACTCGCTTTCCCTCATTTTGAACTATCAAGTATTGCTTGATAGTTGCCTCATCAAGCTCTCCAACTTTAATAAGTGTTTTGATGTGCTGATCTATCGCCTGGACAGAAACACCATAAAGCTCAGCCATTAGCCTTTGCGTAAGCCAAATATTTTCATCCTCATAACGCATTTCAATCGCTTGTTCTTGGTTTCCTGTTGCAGATATAAAAGTCAGATACTCAGCGGCAGATGATCGAATACTGATGTTGTTTGTTGTTTTTTTAGTCATATATGATTTCATAAGCTACTATAATAATCATACTCCTCTTTTGAGATCGGCCCCAAACGCTTTATGACGTCAGCGCCGGCTGCAGCCTGCCATATTTTTGATTCTTCCTCCCATGTTAATATACTCCTCTCCTCGGGTTTATTATCTCGGTATTTGATCATAAATTAAATTGATCACTCATAAAATAATTAATCTCGTTCGTCAAACGATCTTACCAACGGCGCCTCCCAGCCAAAACAGGTGGACTGGCCACAAAGTTTTTCAAACGCCTTTAGTCATTCAGAACCTTGTGTTGTTTACGGCAAGTTCTTTTAATTAATTGATTTTAAAAAATCTAAAAATTCAATATCTTCAAACACCCACAAATTACCTAAATTATTGGTTTTAACTAAACCATAATCGTTCAGACGCAGTAAATAATTTGAAATTCTTTTTAATTTATTTATAGTATTCTTATTTCCCACAACCACACCAATCGATCCTGATGACACTGCATTAATTATACCTCCCATAATATGTTTTGATGAACCATTAAACTCAACCTCAACCGCTAAATAGCATCTCGAAAGGTCATTCCACAAGGAATCTACAGTTCCCCTGGTATCACCTTTGTTACCTTCCGTAAACAATTTTTGCGTTAGAGGATGCTGTTTCATTTTCTCAGTATCATCTATACCAACATCGTGGTTCGGTAATCTAGGGTTAAATGGTCCAACAGCCACGTCTATTCTAGGACCATATACGGATTTGTGATTATGTCCTAGATCGTCAAATTTTAAAGAATCAAATTCTGTTTTCACTAAATCTCTACCAAAAATAGCAACCATTTTTTCTTCCACTTTCTCTTGAAATTCACGTGCTTTCATACTACACTCCGAGTTCGTTCGCCATTAACTCCGCTTGTTTCAATACATTTTCTGTTGCAATCAGTTGCTCATCCGGCGGATAGCCGTATTTATTCAAGATTCTTTTTACATCACGGCGCAATTTAGCTCGAACATTTTCCTTGAGTGTCCAATCAATCGTCGCATTACCCTTAACGCTTTTTAGCACTTCCATGGCGATTACTGCCAGCTGTTTATCACCAAGCACTTCTTTTGCACATTCACTATTGGCTAAGGCGTCATAAAAAGCTAGTTCATCCTCGTTCAAATCTAAACCTTCGCCTCTTTTATCTGACTGTCTAATATCCTTTGCGATTCTTATTAATTCTTCAATTACCTGCGCTGATGTCAAAAGGTTGTTTTGATATTTACGAATAGCATTCTCAAGCATTTCTGATAATTTTTTGCTCTGAATGAAGTTTTTTCTCGTTCTTGTTTTTATCTCATCATTCAAAAGTTTTTTCAGAAGCTCAAGAGCGATATTTTTTCTGTCCATATGTCGCACTTCTTCCAAAAATTCATCTGAAAGAATAGAAATATCTGGCTTCTTAATTCCAGCCGCGTCAAACACGTCCACAATCCCTTCAGAAACGACGGCCTTATCCACGATCTGACGAATAGCTGTTTCAATTTCAGCATCTGATTTACCCCCGCCGGTTGGTTCAAATTTTGTAAGACGTGCTTTGACTGCTTGGAAAAAGCCAACTTCATCTTTGAGTTCCATCGCTCTTAGATTTGGAACAGACAAGGCAAAAGCTTGCGAGAGCAATCCAACTTGTTTGGTGAATCTATTTTTTCCATCTTCAAGCCCGAGAACATGCTCTTGTGCCTCAAGAATAATAGTCAACTTCGCTCGTGTGTCGCTCGAGAAATATTTTTTATAATCAAAACCATTAAACATCTGTTCGACAATTTCAAATTTCTCAAGCATTGTCGCAACTGCTTCGTTTTGATCAAGTGTCGGCGCACCTTGCCCACCACTGGCAGTGTAGGTAGCAAGCGCAGTTTTCAAATCTGAAGCAATACCAATGTAATCAACAATCAAACCGCCCGGTTTGTCTTTAAATACCCTATTCACACGAGCTATCGCTTGCATGAGATTGTGTCCGCGCATTGGCTTGTCTACATACATCGTGTGTAAACACGGAACATCAAAACCGGTCAGCCACATATCACGCACAATAACTAACCTCAGCGGGTCTTTTTCATCCTTAAATCGTTCACCAATCGCTTTACGGTCTTGTTTTGTCGTACTGTGAGTTTGCCAATTTTCCGGATCAGAAGATGACGAAGTCATCACGACTTTTATAGCGCCTTTTTTAGAATCTGTATCATGCCAATCGGGACGAATTTTTATAATCTCCTCATAAAGTTCAACCGCTATTCGACGACTCATACACACAATCATTCCCTTACCTTCAAATACTTCTCGGCGTTTTTCAAAATGGTCTACAATATCAGAAGCAATTGATTTTACTCTTTCATTATGTCCAACAATTGCTTCCATTTGTGCCCACTTTGCTTTGGCTTTTTCTTTGCCAGTGCTTTCTTCGCCTTCTGTTACCTCTTCTACTTCGGCATCAAGTTTTGCTGCTTCCTCTGGTTTTAAGTGCACTTTAGCAAGCCGTGATTCATAATAAATACGAACCGTTGCGCCATCTTCTACTGCCTGAGCAATATCATACACATCAACATAACTACCAAAAACGGCTGGCGTCGATGCGTCTTCCTTTTCAATCGGCGTTCCGGTAAATCCAATGAATGAAGCCTGTGGTAACGCGTCACGCAAATACTTTGCAAAACCATACTTAGTAAAAATCTCACCATCTTTCTCTGTAGTCTTGGCGCCAAATCCATACTGACTACGATGCGCCTCATCCGCAATCACAATGATGTTTTTTCTGTCAGACAATAAATCAAAGTTTGCCGCGCCATCTTCGGGGAAAAACTTTTGAATTGTTGAGAAAATAATCCCACCACCGGCAACTTTCAAAAGTTTTTTTAAATTTTCTCGATTTTCTGCTTTTACCGGATCTTGTCGAAGCAATTGTTTACATCCAGCAAATGTATCAAAAAGCTGTTCGTCCAAATCATTCCTGTCGGTAATAACCACAATCGTCGGATTGTTCAGTTTCAAAACCGTTTTTCCAGTATAAAAAACCATCGAGAGGGATTTTCCGCTTCCTTGCGTATGCCAAACTACACCAGCTTTTCTATCACCATTTTCGCTGGATGCTACGAGCGTTTTTTCAATCGCTTTATTCACAGCAAAATATTGATGATACGCTGCAATTTTTTTAATAGTGACCACAGATGCCAAACCAGTTTTTGCATCTTCCTTTTTAGTTTTTTCAAACACGACAAAATGTCCGATAAGGTCTAGAAGTACCTGCTTATTCAACATTCCCTTTGTCAGTGTCTCAATCTGCGGAACAGTCGCCTTGTCTTCTTTGTAGCCGTCGCTCGATTTCCACGCGAGGAACCGAGAAATATCCGATGAAATAGTTCCCATCTTAGCATCCAGCCCATCAGACGCCACCAGTACGGCATTGTAGTAAAAAAGCGAGGGAATAGCATTTTTGTAATTCTGCAGTTGCGTGAAAGCTTTGGCGACGGTGGCGTTTTCATCCACGGGATTTTTGAGTTCAATCACTACTAGAGGCAGACCGTTTACAAACAAAACCACATCCGGTCGCTTGGTGATGTTATTTTCTGTAACCGTTAATTGATTGCATACTATGAATTCGTTATTTTCTACATTTTCAAAATCCATCAGTCGCACCTTGTCACCTTTGATTCCGTCTGTTCCCATAACTTCTACTTCTATACCTTCGGTAAGCAGACGGTGAAAAGCCTCGTTGTTGTCCAACAAGTTTTGGCTTGGTAAATTAAGCGCCAAGCGAAGCGCTTGTTCCTTGGCTTCTTCGGCAATAGTTGGATTAAGTGTATCGATCGCTTTTTTCAAACGATTTTTTAAAACCACCTGCCCCAAATCTAGTCGCTCCGTTTCCTGCTCCTCCGGGGACAAATACTGCCAGCCCTGATTTTGTAAAAGCTCTATTACAAATTCTTCAATTGTTGATTCAAATATTTTGGTCATAATTATTCTTGGTTAAAATATTGCTTATATCTAGCTACGACATCTTCATCCGATATTATTTGTGACTTTGCTTTAAAAATTGGCATAAAAAATTCCTTCACATCCTCATCTGTCGCTATTGAATAAATTTGGTCATTATTTGCAGCAGCCTCAATAAGTTGTTTAATCTCTTGGTCTGAAAAATACTGAGTATAATCTTTGATTGTTTCAATATATGAATGCACGGAGCGAAATGCACGAGAAATAATGAGTCCATCAATTCCTTCTGCAAAATTATAATCAGTAGAATCTATTATTTCTCTTGAAGAAAAATCAACTTCCACAAAATGGACCGTTTCATCGCAAGTAAGCTTGATCACCCAATTCTCTTCCGTATTCAACCAAATCTCATCTATACATTCCGCTGTAATATTTTCGGATATTTTCTCTTTTAGCCTATTTACAAAATACTCATCTCTAAAATATGCATCGATATGCTTTTCAAATTCATCAAAATCTTTTACGACTATTACGCGAACATTATCATTGAAGGCCAACTTTAACCTATCGTCTTTGGTTACTAAAAAAATATTGTCACCATCAATATTGTTTAGATATTCTAAAATCGTGAAATAAATATAAGCGTCTTTGAATCCTTTATCAGAGGATTCTTCAAATGGAGGAAGATTGCCTAACGAAAGCTTTTTGATATCCTCCAAAACATTAGTTGTTAAAGTAATGACCGAATACGGCAAGCTCTCAACGCCCACAAGCTCCAAAATACACTTTTCTATATCAAAACTTTTTGTTTTTTCTTTATCAACCTTTCGTAAGAAATGAAACGGATTTGACAGGAATGAATCTCTTTTAGAAATAAGATGCTTCCGTTTTTGATTTTTTATTTCTTCAATAACAATATCTGGAATAATAATTTCTGACACTTTCAAAAAAAGCTCCAGTTCAGAGCGACCGCCCAAAAAATCAGTGACTGATTCGGGGTTTCTTATTGAATTTGTGTCAAAAACTACTTTATATTTCATAATTTAATCATTAAACCCCGCGACCCTAACCTCACCCTTCATCAGTTTTGGCAACAGCGTATCGCGAAGAGTAGAGAGATTTTGAATTTGGGAATTATTATTCCAAATTTTGTGCTGCAACGGCTTTACAATTTCCGCAAATATATTTGCGAGATTTGGCGTTGGTATGGCATATTCTTTTTGTTCAAAATCAGGCCAATGACCCTTATACTCTATGAATGTTACTCGTCCAAGCGTCATGTAATAAACAAAGAATGAGCTGTACTCTGCATTTCCACGAAATGGAATAACATTTTGGATTGCGCAGAATGGATAATTTATAAACCACATATTGCAAGTGTGATTTGTAAAAATTATTACTGGATTTTCAGTGCTTGCCTCAAAATCAGGTTCTCTTTCTGTGTATCCATAAAGCCCATTTGATCCTTGATCTATAATTGGAGTTTTCCCTATTTTTGACAGGTCGTCTGCGTCGCAACGATAAGTTATGGTGTGTCTCGTAATCACATCATTGACCGTCCCAACCGTCCATCCCGCCGGAATTTGGCCAAGTTCGGAGTCGATCATTTTGCCTGTGGCGCCGGGAAAATTAAAATCCACAAACCATTCTTTAAAAATCGCCTGTGCTGTGGCCTCGAGAGTCTTATTCTGTTCACGCAAAAGCTCAATCTTGTCATCCAAAGACGACAACACCGCCGCAATTGCGCGCTGTTCGGGAAGGGGTGGGGTCTCTATTTCCACTGCCAATAAATGTGGGACTTTTATACTTGGCTGCACTCCGCCAATATCTAGGTTAAGAAGTTTATTTTTTGATGACGGATTTTTTAAGAAATAATATACAAATAATGGCTCGGATTTTTTCGCGTCTGTACGAACTGCAATCAAATTTTGCGCAATTGCACCACGAGATACTTTTGAAAAGGAAACATTTCCAATTGTCCCAACTGTGGGAATTAAAATATCGTTTTCTAAAATAACGCCGGTTCTAAACCAGTGTTTAAAAGTATCTTCATTTATATATTTTGTAACTCTTGAATAATCTGGTGTTCTCTGACTTTCTGAAATTGTATTTACTTCCAAAAGTTCAAATCCTGAAGTAGTGATAGGGGGTGTTTTTCCTCTATTATCAACAATCTTCTCTGCCACTGCTCCCAGTGTCGTTATTTTCCAGCCTTTTGGAATTGTAGAAGTTTGATCTACCATAATTATTCCAACTTAAATCCAATATTTTTCAGTTGCTTTTTTATTTCTTCATCCAACTTCTTTTCCTCCGTCATCTGCTCTGCTAGTTTTGTAGTCAGTCCGGCGATTTTATCGGTAAACGGAATGCCATCATCGATTTCATCTTGAATACCAACGTATCGCCCAGGTGTGAGCACAAAATTATGCTTGGTGATTAATTTTATGTCTGCTGATTTGCAAAAACCTTTGATGTCTTCGTACTTGCCATTTTTCTTGCGCCATTCATGATAGGTACCAGCAACTTTGGTCATGTCGTCTTCAGTAAATTCTCGATGTGTCTTGTCTGCCATGTGGCCAACTTCGCTCGCATCAATGAAAAGGATTTCGCCAGTGCGCTTACGGTCGCCATTGCCGGTACGCTTGCGCGAGATAAACCAAATACACGCCGGGATGCCGGTGTTATAAAAAAGTTGTTTGGGAAGCGCGACGATACAATCCACCAAATCGTGCTCAATAAGTGATTTTCTGATGTCGCCTTCGTTGTTGGTCTGGCTTGATAGTGAACCATTGGCCAGCACGCACGCCATCACGCCGTGTGGTGAAAGATGGTAAATCATGTGCTGAAGCCATGCATAGTTAGCATTTGAAGCCGGTGGCATGCCGTATTGCCAGCGCGGATCGTTTTGGAGAAGTTGTCCTGACCAATCACTATCATTAAAAGGTGGATTTGCTAACACAAAATCGGCTTTGAGGTCTTTGTGGGTGTCGTTCAAAAATGAGCCTTCAGTATTCCACTTCACTTGTGAGCCATCAATACCGCGAATTGCCAGGTTCATTCGGCACAAACGATAGGTTGTTTGATTGCTTTCTTGTCCGTAAATAGAAATATCTTCCACATTTCCGCGGTGTTCTTTGATAAATTTCTCACTCATGATGAACATTCCACCACTACCACATGCTGGGTCATACACTCTACCTTTGTATGGTTCAATCATTTCCACCATTATGCGAACGATTGATTTTGGCGTGTAAAATTGTCCACCCTTTTTACCTTCCGCATTTGCAAATTCACCAAGGAAATATTCATATACTCTGCCGAGCAAATCCTTACTTTTTGCCGCTTCAGTACCAAGGGCGATATTGCCGACCATATCGATGAGTCCGCCAAGTGAGGCCTTGTCTAAATTCGGACGAGCATATACCTTTGGCAAAATACCTTTGAGTGTCGGATTTTCCTTTTCAATCGCCTCCATCGCATCATCAAGATCTTTTCCAATAGACGGAAGTTTTGACCTTGAGTGAAGATATGACCAGCGAGCAATTTGCGGTACGAAAAATACATTTTCTGCGCGATATTCGTCGGCGTCTTCAGGATTCGCTCCAGAAAAATCATTACCACCGGCTTTTATTTTGTTATATAGCTCTTCAAATGAATCGGAGATGTATTTTAAAAAAATAAGACCAAGCACAATATGTTTATACTCGGCGGCATCCATATTTTTTCGAAGCTTATCCGCCGCCTTAAAGAGTGTCTTTTCAAATTGTTCTACTTTTTTATCATTATTTTTTGCCATATCTTTTATTCATCATGAATATTTTACGGATTATTTATTTCCTTAAATTTTCATCTAAAGTATTACCTGATTCATCTTTCCATGCCGTCCACCCATTAATTGGTCGCCCCGTAGTTGTAGCGGCGGCTGCCGATGGGCTTTTAAAAAGTACATCTTTTGTGTATACATAGGACAAACCGTCATTACTATTAACAAAAGTACCATCTTCAATAAATCTCTTTCTTGCAGCTTGTGACCAACCCCAAAATGCTTTTGTTTCTCTAATTCTTGCTATAGATCCTTTTAAAACATTGAGGCTACCATCTGAAAGTAATTGAGCCTTTGCGTCTGCTCCATCTGCCTTCAAATGATAAAGTTTTTTATCGGAGATTGACTCAATTATAGAATCAAAAACCTCATATCCAATTGTTTCTAAAATAAATTGTACATTTTCAAAATAATGCTCAACAGTAACTTTTTCAAACTCTGACAGAGTATTTTCCTGTGGTTGAACCTTATTCTGAACCACCATGCGGCCTGCTTCATGTGCCAAAGTTGTCGCTCTGTACTCCAAATATTTAACAAACGCTCTATTTAATCCTCCGGTAAAAATTACAGCAATATTCCAAAAATCTTTATTTGAATCATGACTCGCAATTCTATTATAAAAATTTTCCGACTCACCTATATACACAAGATCATCCGACGATCCCTCGTCCACACCAAACAAAAGATATAGACCTGGCTGATTTACTTCTGATCGATCCTTTAATTCTTTTAAACTTTGGCGAGGTACAACAAAACACTTACCAGACCACCCAGAAAGTTCAATAATTTTCATCCCATTCGGATTCCCCTCTGGAACAAGCATTTGCAATGCCTTCGATTTCATAGCACAGCCTAATTTAATACTTAAATCTGCCTTAATTCTACCCCCTCCCCATCCATTTTACAAGCCAACTATACCTCATGGGGGGTTTGGCATCTCACCAACGCCAACTCCCTCCCTCTTTTAGGGGGAGGGCGAGGGTGGGGGTATTCGCGCGTATGCCGAACAACCGTAAAATACCCCTCTCCGCGCCTCTCCCCTAATGTAGGAGAGAGGGAACGGTGGGTGGAAACGACGACTAAAATTAAAAATCTTTCCCCAAACGGAAAAGATAAGTCCGACCGCTATGTCTGTTATATTCCCAATTGAATTGAAATCGATTTCTATTTAGGGCTTTTTTAACTTTGCAACCACTTTTTCAACCCCCAAACCCAATCCCCAACCGGCTAGACCAACAACGATGGGGAAATATATATGAATCAAATCAAAATATAATTCAAATAAAATTGCCGGCAAAAGCAAAATTCCGATCCACCAGTATTTTTTTGAATCGCCGAAGGCGGTGAATAAAACAAAAATAGAAAATATATAATTCAACGGCAGGGCTATTAATGCGCGGCCGTCAATAAAAGACCCCCCTGAACCAGGGAAAAAATTAAGATAGATAGTGCTGAATAAACGGCCCAGCAAATAACTTCCAGCTAAAGACAAAACAAGTAAAAATATATTCTTAATAGTTTTCATATTTAATTATTTACCAGCCACTCAACATCCTCTTTCAAGATGTCATAGGCTTGTTGATTAATATTTTTATTTAATTGATTTTCCAAAAATTTAATGAATTCAGTAGCGAGTATTTGATCAATCTTCGTTTGTATTTTTTCAATTTGTTTTAATACTTTTTTTCCATTCGAAGATTTTTCTTCAAACCATCCGATCTTCTTTTCCCAACGAATGGCTTTTTGCATTTTTGCAATCAGCGCATCACGGATATCCGCATCATTTATCCAACCGAGTTGGTATGCCCGACTGATGTCATTGATGGTACTGCTCGGCGTGGCAATAATACGAAATGATACACTGCTCGTACTAATGTTATTTACATAATCACTTGAAGTAACCGAAAGAGTGTGTTTGCCCAAATACTGGAAAAAAAGATCAATTTGCTCACTATTATTGATAAGTATACCATCAAATGTCGTTTCTAGCGAGAATACGCCGGATTCGGTATCAGTAGCAGTGACAATGATTGGCAATCGATTCGATCGGAGATAATCAGAAGTTGTGGGCGAATTGATGGTGATACCTGGCGGAGTAAGATCGGTTGGTTGAACAACGATATAATCAGGTGTACTAGAATTAATCTCTACTTTTAATTCAGTAATTTGGCTAGGTAAAATATGGGCGGTGAAATCATTGCTCGCGGTACTAGACTGATTGATATAGCCGGTGGCCAAAGTATACTTTCCGCCATTGTCTGTGCCCTGCATCTGAACTTTGTATTCCCCATCGATTGGGTTGGGAATGGTGATAAATTCATTGTCCGTTAGAAAGCCAGAATAGAACGAACCGTCTATTTCGTTAATCTCTTGGCCAGTGATGAAATCTTTCCCTACCTTCTTGCCGTCAGGGGCGATGACGACGATATCGGCGGGTGAGAGGATTTTGATGAGAAAAATCTTTAAACCAGGAATTCTAAATTTATCTACTAATTTTTCGGGATTTTTTCCAGTTAGATTTTTAAAAACAATTCCTTGCGCATCGGTTGGGATTGCGATATGTTCTGATTTTATTTCTACATAATTTGCATCTAACCTACTACTTTTGAGTGGAACAGTCCCGTCTCCACCCACCATCTCTAACCCATGATCACCAAAAAAATCATTAAACCCATCCGGATAACCATCTTGCCATAACGGTCCTTGCGAGGTGCTGGTAACTCTTATGAAACCAATCGTGCTATTTGATCCCAAATTACCTATTATATTTGTAATTTTAACTCCAGAATCATACAAGTTTTGTAAGCCTCCACTCAAGTCTTCCAAAAATTCATTTCTGGCAAACTGATAGGGGTAGCTCTTCATTAGCCCACTGTCAGAAAATTTTAAATAATCATAAACAGGCAAAAGTTGTTGCACAGAATCTATGTGAGCCTGATGAATATAATCAAAAATGTTTTGATATCCTAATTTTCTTGCCTCCACCTTCATCATTCGTTTAATTACCTGATCAGATAAGGTCATCGGAAATTCTCCTGCCTCCCAAGTTAAATAATCTTTCGGCGATCCTAAATGCGGAGTCCCTAAAAATATCAATTGATCAACGTCATGCTGATAATTATTCGACTGGATATACTGTCTGGCGACCAACCCGCCCATCGAATGAGCAACTAAGTCCACCCTATCACAACCGCAAATTACCTTAACCGCATTTATTTTATCTTTTAACTGAATCGCCGTATCCACATTTGATTGTCGCCACTGATAAGGAAACGCAAACAAATCCAACCCATCGGTAAAGCCGTTCGCCCTAAAAGTGTCCAAAAGATTATCGTAAGTATGCAGAATAGGATCCATGACCCAAACGCCATTCTTCTGTTCACTGCCGAGGATGCCGGGGATGATGATGGTGGGGGTGTTTCTAACAGCGAACGTTGGCGAACCCACCCCTACCCCGCCCAAGCGGGGAATCGAAGTGGCGAACGTTGTGGTGACCCTGCCATCACTCGCCTCGAAGTAATAACTATAATCCCCTTTCGGAAAAGTGCCGGTCGGAGTGGTGAAAGAGTAGGCGGTGCCGCTGGTACTCCCCGCTTGGGCGGGGTAGGGGTGGGTTGGCGACATCGGATAAGTTGAGCTATTTACAATGACATTGATCGCGCGTGGCGCATCATTGTCCTGATCAGAATAAATAATTTTGAAAGTAGGTTGGGCGGGTAAAAATATTGTAGAAGTTCTGATTCCAGTCGGAGTGTCGGTGGTGAATGAAAGCGCGGGCGGATTATTAATTGTAGTGGTCGGAACTATCGAACTGGGATCACCAGAGTAAACCTTAAACAGCATATCGCACGATGCTCCCAAACTGTCGGCATATTTTTTAAATCCATAATAACTGTACGTTTGGCCATCAGAATAATTTTGGCTTGTACCGAGATAGTTGCAGTTGTTATACATATTTTGCAGCACGCTCGTAGGCTCAATCCCTAAATTTGACGCTTCATTCAAAAGGAAGAAATAGTTAGCGCTGCTGCTGACTGCCACTGCACTATCCAAAGTAAAATTTACCCATCTATAATATAACCCGTCATCCGGCCCACCCTCGTGGTTGGAAAAACAATTTGCGTTATATGGGATCATCGCGTTGAGGTCGTTTGCCGAGAATACCTTTGATGCCAGCGGAGTTTGGCAGCCGGCATAATAGTTACTTGCTGCTGAAGCGCAGAGCGACAGGGTCTTTGGTTTTGTGAAATTGGCGACCCGGCATAATTTTAATCCAACCGATCTAAAGGCGGTGGTGGTTGAGCCAGTTTTAAATGTTTGCCCCCGTCCGGTTTCATTAAAATACCGCACCATCCACTCTGACCAATCGGTGTTTGGAGCGAAGGTAATATCCGGTGTGGTAGTCGCGGCGAAAGCGAAATTTGGAGTGAAAATAAAAAAAGCGGCCGTGATGGCGCCGATCAGTATCCTAAAGCGATTAATTTCCATAGGGGAAAAAAGAAAAATTAATTCGCCATGATTATAACATGGTGAGAAATAAATACAAGGCCTGACCGACCCTATACCCCTCTCTCCGTCTCTCCCCTAATGTAGGGGAAAGAAGCTTAGGAATCGAATCGATGCGACTGACAGATTTTAAATTCCCGAAGGCAATGCTTTTGCATTTCTCCTGGTTATTACGCCCTTACCCGTTTTGGCCTCAATCTGTTTGCGCGCATTCCCGGCTATAGTACCGCCTTCGCGCGCTACAATTTTATTTTCATCCAAATTTTTCGGCTCGCGTTTTCCGGAAATTTCCGTAGTTGCTGTTTCTGCCAACATATTCAAAACCAATTCCAGGTTGGTCATATTATCACGCAGATTTTCCTTCTTCAGATCCTTTAGTTTTTTGTATTCCTTGGTTGTCATACCGGTCCATGCCTTCGTGATTTCATTCGTGAGGATAGCAAACTCTACTCCTTCCTTAACACCGCGATTTTCCCATTCATCCGTGAGGGCTTTGCGAATTTCTATGCTTTTAAGACGTTGGTTTATCCACTCACGGCTGTAACCTTTTTGAAGATAGGTTTTCAGAGCGCGACTGATGGCCAATTCCGGATCAGCGGTTTCCTCCAACCGCTCATAACCAACACGCGCCAACCAAAGCTTAAACGGTTCGGCGTTTGGCGAAGGAATTGATTGAATTAGTCGTAACATTACTTCGGTATCTGCCGCATCCGTAAGGCGCATTTTGCCGTCCGGAGCTATCATTTTCAAAGCGTGACATTTTGTCACGGTTTCGTTTCCGCCCTCTTTGAGAAGCCTTTCCTTTAGTTTTCTCCAATATACTACAGGGTCAACGCTTTTGGTTAAGACAGCGATAATGTCAGAAACTGAAAAATACCACAGTTCATTTTCCTCATCCCAATGACGACGAATTTCATTACCCTCAAAAATAGCTACTGCTTTATTATTGTTAGACATATTTTTTGTTTATTACACCACCAACAATACATTATTTTTTTTAAAAAATCAACCGGCAGACGGGCTACTTCCTAAACTCTCGCGCCTATGTTAGACTAAGGCCACTATAAATATTATGACCACCCCACAGCAAATTCTAAAGACAAAATTCGGTTATGATTCGTTTCGGTTTGAGCAGGAGAAGATCATTAATACAGTTTTGAGGGGGCAGGATGCGTTTGTGCTAATGCCGACGGGTGGAGGGAAGTCGCTGTGCTATCAGATCCCTGGAATATTGCTCGACGGGATGACGGTGGTAGTGTCGCCACTCATCGCGCTGATGAAAGATCAGGTGGACGCGCTTCGCATCAACGGGATCAAGGCGGCCTATCTAAACTCTTCACTAACTCCCGACGAACGCGCGAAAATTTTTCAGGAACTCAATCGTGGCGAACTGAAATTTCTCTATG
>ERZ1292633.951-Hain-H41-02um-R1-951-length-31951-cov-7_pt1 | contig 29418 bp, 8 predicted proteins | sample MGYA00564406_ERZ1292633 | MGnify/ENA primary metagenome ERZ1292633 (study PRJEB36523, sample SAMEA6512639) | groundwater metagenome | collected 2019-01-08 | study: AquaDiva: Metagenomics assemblies of 32 groundwater samples
AGTAGACGGATGAGGCGAATTCAGGAATGGCCCCGCCCGTTGCGCCGTTGTAGTTCCAGACGCCGCCGATCTTGTCGGTCACTTCGAAGCACGTGACGATGCTACCGACGCCGCGGAGGGCGAGCGAGGCGGCGACGCCCGCCGCGCCGGCGCCGATCACGGCGGTGGTGAAGGTCATTGGGAGCAAAGTCAAGCGACCAAGGTTGGGGGCGAGAGGAGAGGAAAGGTAGGACTACTGCGGTTAATGGGGTGATCATACAACCACCCACGCAAGGGTAGCATCCGCCATCCCCCACCTTGTAACCACGTAAAAACCGATGGCGGCGCGGAGATCGATCGGCAAATACAACGACAAAAAAATAATGATCTCTGGTCCGTTCGAGGCGCGAGGGAACTTTCTCCCGTTGTGCCTTCAGAACAAAACTAGTCACGCCGAGGCTGCCGAGGGGGATGGGGACGACTGCTGAGGAGGCACTGGACCCGTCGTCACCATTTCCTCCGCCGCGTCGGCTGCCGCTTCGCCTTCCGCTCTCACCGCGGCCTCGAAATCGCCAAGCCAGACGCACACCGTGTCCACCATCGTTCGTGCTTTGGACGGCTCGGTCGCCTCGCGGTCGTGAATGTCGACATCCCTGAGCTGCCGGGATAACTCCCCGGACAGTTGCAGAATCTTTCGGCGCGATCCAGCGATGATCTTCATATCGACCATGTCGGCCTCCGTGATGGCGGACATGGACAGGAGGTCGTTGAACCCATGGCTTGAAAAGGTGGCTTGGTATCGCTCAAGCCCATGCAGCTGAAGCCATGCCACGATCGAGGACTGGGACGCGCGGTAAATCGACGTTTTGTTCAACTGGCCAGGTAGGAAAGCTTCGAACCGACGCAGCTCGAGCACGGCTGCTCTGCCCTCGCGCAGTAAGGTTAGGTATCCTTCGCGTTCCACCGCATAGCGGTCAACGAGCTTTTTCAAACGTCGCAGATACGCCATGCGGTGCACGTCCGCCTCCTCGCGGATCGCCGCGATGGCCGCTGCGGACGCCCGGAGCTCATGCCGAATCGTCAGCTTCGAGCGCTGCTCTTCCTCCAATTCGTGGCGCAGTTGATCGACGACGTTGCGCAAGGCCTGATGGCGCGCGCGCTCTTGGCCCACCTCCGCCCGCAACGATTGGATCTCGTCCTCCATGGCGCCCCGCGTGACCCGTTCGGTGCGCTGTACGGCTATTTTTAATTCGGTGATTTCCGCCTGTCGGACATCCAGTTGCGCGCGCAACAGGTCGCGGTCCTTTTCGACGCTGATGAGCTGAGACCGGAGTTCGTGGACGGCGACGGTTCCCTCGTACCGTGCCAAGTTGACCTGCGTCGCCAGCTGCTCACACTGTAATGTCTGATCGTGATTGTCTCGGGTGGCCTTGTTCAGCTTGCTAGTCAGCACCGCGACTTCGGACCGCAGACGCTTGACCTCTCTGTCGCTGCGGGCGACGTCGAATTGCAGTCGTTCGCGCTCCGCCTTGAGCGCCGCGATGATGTCGGCGTTGTGCTTCAGCTCCTTCTTCATGGTGGTCTCCTTTTGTGACGCCTCTCGCTGGTCCTGAACCATCATTTGATCCTTCCGCGAGTTCAGGAACGCGCCGCGGAAGGCTTGAGCGAAGAGCTTGTGCTTCTCGACGGTGAGTTGCGTTTGGGCAAACGCTTGCTGCTGCGCGGTCGTTTCGTGGGCCCGTTCGGCTTCGGCCCGGAGGCGCTGTTCCACTTCCAGTTGAGCCTTGTAGGCCGCCGCGGCCTTCGACGCCGACGTTTGTACGGAGGCGATGGCGGCCTCGCTCATCAAAAGCTCCTCTTCAAGGTGCTCGCGCGTCGACAAGCTCATTCACGTCGCCCCCAGCAAGGCCAGGGATGCCGCGCCCGAGTCGTCCCCTTCGCCCGCCTTGGACACCAACGTCAGCATCGCTTTGAGCTGCCGGATTTCGTCACGCATCGTATCAATGACGGTCGCCGCGGGGCCGCCGTTGGTCACCACCGTGCGTTTCATACCGAAGGTGCGGTGGCACTCGAGAAGATTGAGCACCTGTTCCGTGGGAAAGGTGAACGCCAAGTGAGGCGACGCTGTGCCGAGCAAAAAAGTGCGGCCGGAGTCAAAGGCGCGACCGAGGAGCGCGTTGACGAGGGTGGTGGTAGGCGCGTTCTCTCCGTTGCTGCCGGATGCGAGCGATCCGCTGCTCCGCGGAGGGTCCGCGGGTCCCCCCTTGGCTGGATGGCCCGTGGCGGTCAGCCCCCTCCGGCGGGTGGATATGGATAGCGCCGCCACGGAGGTGGCGTCCTTACTGTTGGAGGCCGACTTCGGCGGCGATGACTGCGGCGGCGGTTGCTGCTGGTGCTTCGATCCGGCCCTCACGAGCGCCTCGAAGGCGCTTGCCGATTCGTCGCCCGCGGCCGAGGTGGAGAGTGCCGTGGAGCCGCTCAGCTTCAAAGGAGGCACCGGAAGTGGTGCGGCGCCCGACTGCTTGCCGCCCCCACCCCCTCCCCCCGTGGCGGCGGTGCGCGGCGTGCGGCTGGACAGCGCGGCCAACTTCACGAGCAGGAGCCGGGAAACGCGAACGAAGGCGTCGCGCGGCGGAGCAGCAGGGGACGTGTCGTCCAGTGCCGTCGCCGCGCCGGGGGTGGTGTCGCTCGTGTGGATGTCGATGGCGATGATCGTCGTGACGCCGGCGTGGATGCGGTGGGCGGTTGTTCCGCTATTCGCCGCCGCCGTCGCGCGCCCCACCCCCTGGGGAGGCAACGGGGGGCTGCCACGCTGGCGCGACCCGACGGCACCGCTGCCAGCAGTGGCGGTGTCGTCGCCCAAGATGGTGAGGCGGTAGAAATCGATGACGGCGGCGGGCGACTCGATGGCCACCGTCCCGATGCCGTCGAGGAACGCGCCGGTGAAGGGGTGGTATCGAACGGGGTAGCCGATAAATGGGATGTGGCTGCTACTCGCGAGCGGCGACCCCGGGACTTCTGTCGACGAGGCGCCGAGGTAAGCAGAGCCATCGTTGCTTGTCGTTGACGCGGCGACGGACGGCGAGGCCGCTGTGGCGGCGGCGGCTTGCTGCAACCCGTCGCGCACTCGTTCGTTAAACACATCAAAGTAGGAAGCCTTGAGCTCCGTCTTGCGGCCGGCTTGGCGTTGATCGCGCTCAAGTTGCACGGCGAGCGCGTGAAAGACGGCGCCAAAGAGCCCGTCTTGAGCAATGGACGCCGGCGGGGGAATCACACTGGTCGTAGATCGACCGGTTGCGCCTCCCACCACACCGTCAGGGATACCACCGCTTTCGGCCGACAATGCCTCGTCGCCAGCGGTGGTTGAGGTCGTTAGGGCCGGCGGTGGTCGCGGTGGCGGTGGTGCGACGGCGGTTGCTGCATCCCCACGGCCGAAGGCGATGGCCTCCCTCCCCGTCGCGGCGTGACCCAGGACGACGAGGGCCGTGTTCACGCCGCCGATCGCACTGCGCACAGCGCCATCAGCGAGTTGGCGGAGGCGCTCTTCGGACTGCGGGTGTGGCATCGGTTGTTGGCTCGCACCGCTCGCAGCGTCATCGCCGTTCGCGACTTGCTCGCTCAGAGGAACGAACCTTTCGGGCGCGACGACGCCGTCCAGGGTGTAGCTCATGACGCGGGGCGACAATGACGCGGCCAAATTTTCGTCCTCGTCGGCGGCGATGGAAACGTCCGTCGGTCCGACACCAACAATAGACAGAGACTGCTCCGGCGCGAGGCCGGAAACCCCGCAGACGCTGAGCTCTTGGGCGATGAGTGGCCGGACCGCGAACCACGACGCGGCCGCCGTTGCGTCACCGGTCGTCGGCACGGCGGCGGGCGCAGTGGGGGGTACTCCCTCGGGTGCAGTCTGGGCCGCCGCGGGATCTTCCGGTGGAGCAGGCGGCCGAGGCACTGCTGTTGATGGTGCGTTAGGCGAGCCGACGGCTTGCGACGTCGTAAAGTTCACCGTTTTGGGTTGGATGCTGCTCATCGATCGCGCGGCCGTCGGATTCCGTCGCACCGCGGTGGACGCCTTTGCCGTCGGGCTGCCGCTAGACATGTCGAATAGAATTAGTTTACTCTGCGTCAACGGTGTCTAACCGGCCGAGAGTAGAGGGAGGAGTGGGGCAAACATGTTGAAGTCCATTTCCCTCGCGAATCCCTCATCCTATCCCGCCTTCCCTGGCCTTGTGACCAAAACGCACCCCATCCACCACTTTGTTGGCTTGTTGTGTTCACGGATGCAGTGAGGGGCCTAGGAATGTGGAGGGCAAAATCATTTCTATTCTTACGGCGGTCGAGGAGAAGGAGAGGAAAATTCTACGAGTGTATGTGTGTTGGACTCTCACGGACGATTCTGTGTATTGCCAACATAAAAGTTTTCCCCTCACTTTCTCTCTCCCTCTCTCTCTCTCTTCGTGTGTATGAATAACATTGTGCGTGTGGGTGCCCTTTGGATGCTCCAAAGCGCATTTCAGTGCCCGCTCCACTGACAATTCCCCCACTCTCACAGGTGCACCTTCATGCGGCGGTTGTGCTCATCGATGAACGCGTGCACGAGGTCGTCGGCATCGGGCCGCACGGCGCGGACAGCGTCCGTGGATATGTTACGGTAGCCCGCGGTGTCGGCGTCGAACACCCACCCAGTGGGCAGCGGCACGTCGCGTCGCTCGGCGTCCAGTACGATGCCGCGGATGTCCGCATCGCTCAAACTTCCGCGGGTCATGGCGCCCACACGAGCTTGGAGGACGGACACACTGGTCGCGGGCAGCGACGTCGCTGCCGTTGCCGCAGCCGCCCCTCCAGTCGATGGCGGGGGTTGGGAAGACACTTCTGGAGCGGGGCTGTAGGGGCCTGTCTCACCCGACGCGGTATCGACCGTTTGGGATATCGATCGCAGTGCAAACCGATGCATATCGCGGCGAATGGCGGTGTCTTTGCTGTCGAAGTAACCAGAGACGTAGAAGCATTGCTGCGCCGATGTCAAGTTTGAAGAATCGCGAATGGCGTTGCCCTGACGCCCTCCCGCCGCACCGCGGGTTTTGAGCCGCCCGAGGCCAGGCTTGTTGCGCACCGCCGTGAGCTCGTACGTGCGACCATCGATTTGCAGTTCGCCTTTGACGCGATAGATGTCTGCGAAGGGGCTGGAGGCCGGTGGGTCGCCAAGATGGTTGAGAAACTCAAGGACGAACGGCTCAACGGCAACCGACCTGAACTCGATCTTCCAAAACGAGGGGCTCCAGACGCTCAGGCCGCCACCCGTGCTGGTGTTGGCGCTGGTCGACGTCGTCGGGGATACCGACGACAGCATGCGTCGTGCCAAGTGCAACCCAGGGTGTGACATTCGGGGAGGGGGAGCCGCGTCGGTAAGTCCCGCGCGCCAGCCAAAGTCGTCCTCAACGAAGCGGTAGCGCACCAGTTCCTCGATGGAGTAGACGATCCCCAGCGGCGCGGAGGCCGAAATGCTCCGCATCGTTGAGGCCGCTGCGCTCGGATCCGCGAAGCGCGAGGAGGAGGTCCGTTTGGGCGCTTCAAACAGAAACGCCACGCCGTCGTCATCACGCAGGCCGCTGAACGCGCGTTTGACGAATCGTTCCACTCGCGGAAGCGTCGCGGCACCCCATCGCGGTGCCCCACCGGGGGTCGTGGAGGAGGACCCTTGCTGGCCGGGACTGCTGACGAAGCAGAGCGAGTCCACGTACCCTGGCGTCATGGCCGCCCACACGCCGTGGGCCACGTGGTCCGGCGGCTGGACGTAGAGGTTGTCGTAGAAGCTGTCGGGCGACATGACGGCGGTCGACGACGCCACGACGACACGCATCAGGGGGCTCACTGCCGCGGACGACACGGCCGAAAGGATCGCCGTCACCGCGTCGCCCACTGGCATGAAATGGGGCACAGAGAAAATCCAGACGAAGGACGATGCCGCCGCCGATGAGGCCGCCGATGAGGCCTGAGCGACGGCGGCGTTGTTGCTCACTTCTGACGCCACCCTTGCGGTCTCGTCGCGCACGAAGCGGCTTCCATCCACGATGCCCCAGTGTGCCGATGGAGGGAGGCTGTCTTGGGAGACAACGACACGGACGGACTTCGGCACTTGACGGGCCATCGCCTCTGCTATGGCGGACACGACTTTATGTCGGCCACACCCGGGGATGCCAGAAACGAGGTGCAACACGACAGGCACCTTACTGTGGCCCCGCGATGCACCAGAGGAGGAGGCGGCTCCCTGCTGCTGAGCAACGGGTGCTGCACCCAACGCGTCACTCGGCATCTGCTGCTCCGTGTCGGCTCCTCCGACTTGGTCGAGAGCAGCGCAAACCCGCAACACGCTGGGCTGGCGCTCCCGAATGTGTTCGATGAGCACCATGTGGTATCGATGGCGCTGTGACTCGGGATCCTCGTCGGTAGGGGCAGCGTTGGCTCGAGCGCCGCTGCCAGCGAGGAGGCCTCCAGCGAAACCGTCGGCCCGGGAAGCCGCTTGGAAAACGGGAAGCGTCGTCGCGGGAGGAGACGTCGCGCGCTCCCACGTCGCCACCATCGAGGGGTCGCCTGCCGCGACCGAGAGCGAGCGGCCATGCGCTTTTTGCCACGACGGCAGGACGGTGGTGCGGAAGCTCGTGCGGCTAGACGTGGATGGCCGGAACACGATGGCGAGCGTGTGCGTCGGGGATGTGAACGGGAACGATGCGATGCCGTTCCCAGACAGCGAATCACCTTCAACGAGGTCCGAACCGTTGGCGACTCCGGCGCTGAAAAATGGCGACGGGCGGTGGACCCACCGCAGCGCCATGAGGCTGCCGGTGCCTGGCGGATCGATGACCTCCAAGTTAACGGCACTGGCAACACCCCACCAGCGCGAGGACGTCTTCGTCGTCGTACTCGTCGTGCTGCTGGCTGGAGTCGACGAACTGACGCTGCTGCTGCGGCTGCCCCCGCCATCGGATGCGCCGCCTCCGCTGGATCCACCCGTCGTCGTGCTCGCCGGCTTGGAGCCCCCTGCCGCGGCGCTTGTGTTTTCGAAGTAAATCGGGCCGATGATGCCATACCGCTTGTGACGCACGACGAACCCATTCGAGAAGAAGTAGACCGTCGCCTGCGACGCGACCGACGTGGGCGACGGCGAGGCGGGGCCGTCGATGACGAAGCAACACCCTTCCGCCATCGTGAATTCGTCAAGGAAGCCTTTCAATGGGCCTAGCAGCGAGGCGTCGCCGCCCCCTCTCGGAAGATCCGCGCGCTGCCTCGGCGGGGTGCTTGCAACGGCGAGTAGGTGATCGACGACCCGTTGGTGCTGCTGCACGGTCCGGCAGTCGCTCGAGATCCAGTCGCCGCCTTCGACGTCCTGCGTCAAGCAACAACAGCGAGGCGCCATTTCACCGGCAATGATCGTGACCGCGAAGGTGTCGCCGTGGCACAACACGGTGCCGTTCAATGATCCTCGGATGGCCACGTAGGGTCCGCCGAGGTGGACAACCTGAACGTCGACAAATGCCTCCCCGTCACCGCAGGCGTCAACCGCGCGGCTAATCAGCGAGGTGGTGGTGTCTCCGTGTTCACCGTCCGCGGCCGCGGCCTCCATCGTTGCCAATGTTCGCAGGCGAGTCATGAGCGTCGCGGCGGCGGAGCTGGCGACGGACACCGCAAGCACGGCCGTCATGAAGCTGGCCGTGGACTGTCGACACGTCGGAATAGCGAGTTGGGCGATGGCCGTGTCGACCGATGATCGGAATGCGTCGATGAAGTAGCAAAGTGACTGCACGGCGGGCGCGTGGCTCGCGACGCCGTACGTCCTCGACAGCCGCAGCCGGCCGGCGGGATCGGCGAAGTCCACGCTGACCAAGCCAGTGGAGTCGTCCCACGACGTGGAAACTCCATACGCCGCAGCCGCGAACGTCGCGACGGGTAGACTCGCAGGTGCAATGTCCGTGGTGGCAATCACGGAGACGTCGTCGGCGAGCGCATTAATGCGGGCGTAGTTTGTGTACACGCCTAGAAATTCCCGGAACGTTTCGGCGAGCTTAGCCGGTGTGAGAGCCAGCAAGGGCGAGTGAGAGGCACTTCCGGTCGCAGGGGCGGTGGCGTGGGGGCCACCTACGGCGACCAACCGCACGTGCTGCTCACACCAGTGCAGCACGGCCTCAAATTGCTGCTTAATGTTGGGTACCGCCGACATCCACGTGGACAGGACGTCGAACGAATCGGCCAAGGCAAACGATGCCGACAGAGGATCCGTCATCGCGCGGCACCGCGACGTCACGTCGACTACAGAATGGGCTAGCGTGAAGAAGGGTCGACCTCCCTGCGCGTCGACGGCGTACGACTGCACAATGGGCCACGCTTCCACTATGTCCTTCGGATTGGCGGTGTCACTCGACGATTTTTGCGCTGTCGTCGTCGATGCCGATGGCTTCCGAGGAGACATGACCATACCGATGCCGACAGCGGACTCGTCCGCGAGCCGCCTGAACCACAGCATCTTGTGCTCTTCGAATTTGGCCGCGTCCTCGAAATGCGGCAGGGGCTGAATGATAAGGCGAGTTAGTGGCCACAGGGACGTGAGCGGGCACAGCAGCGACGCGGCCTGCGGGGTCGCGTACACGACGGTCACGCCCGTATCTCGGTACAGCACGATCATGACGTCGTCGAGGGCATCGGCGGTGCCAGTTCCGGCGACATTTTTTAATGTGCGCTCCACGTTTCCCGTGAGCAGGTAGTTCAGCATGGCGGCGTTGACGCCGTCATCGCGACTATCGATTCCCGCCACGAGCATGAAGGCGTCGATTGGTGGGCCGCCGTGTGGCGCAGCGACGGCGAAAACGGTCTCTCGGAGGGTCCGGAGACGACGGGCGCTGTGGACAGCATTGAACAGCGTGGATGCGACAGATCCTCCACTCTGCCCCTGCTGCTGCAGTGGGCTGCTCTTGTTGGTTGTGACCCCGACGGTGGACAGCATTTTGGGGATCGGACCGGATCGAAACGGCAAATCGAATCGGTGGGGAAGAGAACCACCACCCCCCTGGATAAAAGAGTTGAGGAAACTAAATGAGTGCTGGGGGCGTCAAAAAAAACCGACAGCACATGAATGAGTTCACATGCGATCGCACGCCAACGAGGCGACATGCAGGCCCAAGCGCGAGTGCATGTGTGCTGTTGGGCCTAGTCGATCACTGATCAACGTCGCTCTCCTCTCTACATTTTCCAGGCTGACAGAGCGCAGCAGGGGGGCTGAGGAGACACATCGAATGATAGAACAGAGAGAGAGAGAGAGAGCGAGCGAGGTCTCTCGAAAGAGACACAAAGGGAGCAGGAAAAAGGAGAGGAGGTGTGTTCTAGCGCACATCATGATGCAAAGGCAGCTGCAAGCGGGTGGGCCGCCAATGCGGGGGAGGCGCCCGATCACTCGACGTCCTCTTCCGCACCATCGTCCGCTTCAGCGCCGCGGCGGGAATCGTCGTTGACGGGAACGCCATGTCTCTCGAGCGCGTCGATCAGAGCTGCCATGGCGGCGTTTTCTTGGGCCCCGCCGTCCGCTGCGGTAGTCGTTGCGGCCGAAATACCCCCGTAGCTAGACGCCGCGCTCAGCAGCATGTTCAGGTGGCTATTGAGTCCCTCTTGATCTTCGCGGAGCAGAATATCTTCGACGATCTCGGCTTCGGTTTGGCGCCTCGCCTTGCTAATCGCGACGTCGTACTTGGCGATGAGCTCTCGCTGTTCGTCGACGTCGCGCTGCAGGCCGACCTCGCCGTCCTGCATGACCTTGATGCGCTGCGCGACCTCATCGCGCTCGCGCTGCCTTTCCTGCAGGTCAGCAATTTTGGCCATTTCCGTACGCATAAATTCCTTCGCGTCGTGCGCGCGGCGGTTGATGATCCCCTGCAACTCTTTGCCCTTCGTGCTAAGCAGTTTCTGTTGGACAAGATCGTCGTCGCCTTCACCGACTTTCGTGAACTGATGCTTGAACTTGACGTTGGAGGACTTGATCAGAGAGATGGTCTTGTCTAGTTTGCGCGATTCGCGTTCGACTCGCTTAATCTCGCTGTCCAAGGCATCGCCCGTGGCTTGCAGCTCCTCGCGCTCCTTCGCGGTGCGAACGATGTGCTGCGCCTGCGTCGTTTCCGCGGCGCTGCTGTCCATGCGTCCCATTAGCACGCCATACCGGTTCTTGAGATGCTCGACGGTTTTTAGTCGTTGCTGCAGCTCTGTGGCCAATGCCGCACGTTCGTCTTCAGCAACTTTCGATTCCATCTTCAGGACGTCGTGGTGGACTTTAATTTCCAGCTCTCGTTCCGCGATGGTGATGTCAAGTTGTGAACGGCGGTTCTCGAGTCCAAGCAGCTCCGATCCGCGGCGCTGCAGCAGCCGTCGCAAGCTTTCAACCTGTAGTTTCAGCACATCGCTGGCGACTAGCTGCTCCTCCTTGACCTTGGTCATGCCCCCGAGCTCAATTTCGCAACTCTCGTTTTCGAGGGTGAGTTCGAGCAGCTCCTCCGTGACACGGCGCTTGTCTTTTTCGAGCTGGGTGGTTTCTTGCTTCCCTTGACGCAGCTCCTCTTGCACGCGCGTCACTTGCACGTCGAGCACCTTGTGCTGTTTCAACAAGTCATCGAGCATTTTTTGAAGCATTTCGATCTTTTCTTGGAGCTCGCGTTTCTCCTCCTCGGTTCGCTCGCCCTTTGCTCGGTTCACCTTGCGCTCCATCTGCTGCACGTTGAACTCGATGGTGTAGAGAAGCTCCTGCTGCTTGAACGACTCGCCGTCGAGTTGTGAAATTTTGGCGGCCATGTTGCGGCCCTGAGCTTGAGCTCCGGACATTTCAGCTAAGTAGGTCGCCTGCTGCCGACGCACCGAAAACAGCTCCTGGCTCGCATGGTACTGCTCATCCTTGATGCGACCGGTCTCCTTGTCCAGCTGCTTCATGCTGCGCTCGGTTTCGGTCAGAAGGTCGGCGACGAGCTTGTTCTGTCGCTCCAAGTCCGACGCCGCCGCCACCTCGTCTTCCAATTTGTGGACGACGGCCTCGTGCTGCAGTTGCATGCGATTAAACTGCGCCTGCCGCTGCGCTAGTGTCTTTTGCGCCTCATCCTTTTCCGTGGCCAGATTGTTTTTGTCACGAGCCGCTTTCGCGAGGGTGTTGCGGAGCACTTCGACTTCGTCGTCAAGATCACAAATGTGCTTTTCTAGAACGGTGTGGTCCTCGCGGTATTTTGAGAGCACGCGCTCTTCCTGCTCAATCTTCAACTGGGTATCCTTGTTGTTGGCATTTTCGACCTGATGGAACTCGGCGCGGTTCTTCAGTTGTTTCTGTCGCTTCTCCAGCCACTGCGCGCCTTCATCGTAGCGCTGTCCCGCGGCCTCGATGGCCTTGTCTCGGCTGTGCATCGCCTTGACGGCCTCGGTCCACTGGCGCATCAGATGCTGCCGTTCCGAGTGCACTTGCTTGAAGTCTTCCGCAGTCTTATCGAGCTCGATTTGGGCCGCGCGCGTGTCCGTAATTTCCTCTTCCAGTTCATCCCGCTTCAACTGCACCGCTTGTGAGAGCTTCTCGATTTGCAGCGTGAGCGCCTTCGACTTGGCTTCGTCGGCCTTGGAGTATTTGGCCAAGGCGACGCCGTCGTCCTCCTTCTGCCGTCGCGCCAAGTCCCACTGTTCGAGCTCCTCCTGGTTGTAGTTCATCGCGGCCTTGAATTCATCCATGCGCAAGTTGGCTTGGAAGATCCGGTTCTGGACGGAGTCGATTTGGTCCTGCATGTCCTGCTGCAGCTGCAGGGCCTTGACGTGAGCCGCCTTCAAACGCCCATTTTCGCGTTCGGCCAACTGCGCTAAATGGTCTTCGGTCTCGATTTCGCGTCGTTTGCCTTCGTGGAGTTGCTGCGTGTTGAGAATCTCCGCCTTGACGTTGGACAAGTGCTCAACCATGAACTTGAGGCGCTGTTTGTGCTCATCGATTTCGCGCTGAACGTTTTCAGACTCCTTTTCAAAGTGAGCGATTTGCGCGGTAAGATCGCGGTTGGCCTTGTTCAGGAGATGCTGCGGGAGCATGTCCACGCCCTCTTCTACGGCAAACTCGTCCATCTCTCTCAGGGAAGAAGGGGGAGAGAGAATAAAATGTCGTCGTCTCCTCCAATCTGTAGCAACCAAAGAGCGCGTTTTTAGAGGGGAAAACGAAGAAAATTTCCGTGTGTAGCTTTTGGCGAACAACATCACCGTCGTCCCAGCTAGCGCAGCCCCACAAAGGGTACCATCGTACAAACTTCGCAGAGAGAATTCAGAAAAACGAGCGGAGTGGTGTCTTATCACAGCACGGCTGGGGGAACAAGGTCACCTCCGTCGCTGGACGCCAACTGCAGAAGCTCCACAAAGCAACGATGGGCATCCTCGGCCGCGGCTTCGGCTTGACTGCGCCGTTGCTCTGAGAGAAAGAACGCGGATGCCCACAGCTCACAGTTCGCGCACGTTGCCGATGAACTCGTGGCAGCCGGAGGCTGCGTCGTGCACGCAGCGGAAACGGTACTGTTCTGCTCAGCTGTGTTCGTGGTTCCCTTCCCTAGCCCAGGAAGGGACGTCGAGGCGCGGCGCATCGGGGGAGGAGACGCCCCTGTGGTGGATTCGTCCTCGTCGCTGCTTCCACCGTGCGCGCCACCCTCGGAGGGAGGGAAGGCGCCGTCCTGCGGGGAGGTGGACACGCTGGTCACCATGACGATGGAACTGTTCGTGAAGGACGACACCGAGGAGGGGTCGAACGTCGGGCGTCGGTCGATCGCTTCGACAAGGGTAGGACGCTTCTTCGGGGTTTCCGGCGCGGACGCTGCCGACAGTGGCGTGGCCGCATCGCTTGGTGGCTTATCGTTCCACTTTGTTTCCAGTTGTACGATGCGCGCTCGCTGCGCGTCCACGGTCGCTTGTAGCGTGGACAGCTTCTGCTCGCTCAACGTCTGAGCGGCCGCCGCGTCGGAGGCGAGAGCCTTCAGCCTCTGTCGGTAGCTGTTGTTCTCCTCTTCGCGGTCGAGCGCAAAGGTTCGCAGTTCGTCCTCCAGAGAGCGTATCTCGGCCTTCGCATTCGTCTTTTCCGTTTCTGCGGAAAAGAGGCGCTCGTGAAGAGCCGCCTCGCTTGTGGACTTTAAATCCAGCGACGTCCGAAGCGATGCGTTCTGTACAATAAGTTGAGAAATTTGCTGCCGCAACGCGCTGATTTCGGCAGAGGCTGTCGTCGCCGCCACATCGGAGGAGCTGCTGCTGCTGCCGGCCGCAGCTGCTGCTGCGTGGAGTGGTTGTGTGGTGCCGTGGGACGGCGAGTGCTCAGAGGGTCGCGTCGTGTCCGCCGAGGTTGCTGCTGCCGCATTGGCGTTCGCCGCCGCAATAACTGCCGAATTCCGGTGGCTTGGGGAGGAGAAGTGGCTTGGGGCGATGGACACACGTCGCCGCTGCCTCGGCACCATCGACTCACTGCTTGTCAAGCCACTGACGGCGGACGATGCCCCACCGCCGCCGCCTCCGCCGCCGCCGTTGAAGCACAAGCTGGCAGCGGGCCCGAATGACATGGATCCCGCCCCCAGTAGATCGTCAGAGCTAGCCGGGCCGTCGTTGAACGAGGACGCGGGCCCCCCACCCAAGCTACCGCCTCCCGCACCGGAGAGCATCGTTTCGAGCCGGGCAAGGATGCGCCGGCCGGCTTCTTCCAACTCGGCGACGGCGGCATTGGCACCGGTGCTCGCGGCGGCCATCGATCCCGTCACATCTCCGCCGCCCCCTACGCCTCCACCAGCGAATCCACCGCCGTTGGTGTTGTTGACGTTGCTCAGCGTGCGAGGCGCGACGGACGGCTTGCGCAGCAGCTTCCCGGTCAGCGCTCCGCTGCCGCCACCCTCTGAGCTGGCTGTGCCTCCAGCGCCCACGGCGTGGCCGCCCGCTGGCACCAACGCGCCGTTTCCGCCTTGCTGCCCGCCGCCGTGGTGGTCGTCGTAGCCTTCTCCCACGCCATCTCCGCCTTCCGCCCCACCCGACTCTATCTCTTCGGCGGCCCTGCGGTCCAAAATGGAGAGCGCCACGCCGTCTGGGAAAAAGGCCAGCGAGTTTCGGTGGATCAAGTCGGCGACGAAACTCTCTTGGCCGTTGTAATCGCTTTCGTCCTTGCGCCGTAGGTGGTGCATGAAGTAGAGGTACTGCCATAGGTTGTGCTCCTGCTTGACGTGCGGTTGGAAGCCGTGGCCCTCCTTTTCGAGGACATCAGCCTCGAGGCCGCAGATGAAGCAGCACGCGTGCATGTCCTCCTCCTTCTTGCGTTTGTCATCGCGCAGCTCCGCGAACGTGTCGATGACGATACCAAAAAGAATGTTCAGGAACACGACGTTGAGGAAGGCAAAGAAGAGAAAGTCGTAGGCCATGCGCCAGAGGTGCTCCGGTGAGCCCCAAGGCTGGCGCTCCATGACGTCGCCCACGCCGCCGCCCTGACGCAAGCCGTTCATCAGGATGAAAGCGAAGCAGCGCAGGAGGGTCGAGCAGTTCTCTTGATTGGGCTGATCGGACGCCGAGCCGAAATCGTCCGCGAAGAGGTGCAGCCCGACGATGGAGAAGAAGTAGACCATGACGACGCCGAGGCCCATGGTGAGAATCAAGGAACGCGAGTTCTGGGTAATCGCGACGATGACGTTTTGGAGCACCGACGACTTATGCACGGCCTCGCAGAGGTGCACGGCGAAGAAGAGCGGGGAATACACCGCCCCCGCGACGGCGGCGGAGAGCATCGTCAGGCGATAGATGGTTTGGAACCGAGTCAACGCGAAGGGGAGTCGAAGTGCGAAGCGCCGCAACCGCCGCACACGTCGCTGCAGACGGTGGACCGCAAGTTGACTGGGCAGCCGCGATCCGGCCCACGCAAGCACCCCCCGTTGGTACCACCGGCGCGGCGGTTCCTCTCCGGGTTGTTTGACGGCACCCACGTCCGCAAAGGCTCCAAGGATGAGCTCTCCCTCGTCACCCCCTGGGTCCCCCAGGGCAGCGTCGTCCTCTTCCTCGTCAGTGGACCATCCATCAGCTACGACAGCGCCGCTCTGACTCTTCCGAGCGGCCGAAAAGCTGCCCGTTGCGGCTCCGAATCCCCCGGTGTTGCCCGAGCCCCCTGATTTGGACAACTGCGCTTTCGCGGCCTTGCGGCGCTTGGCTTCCTTGTAGAAGTGCAGCGGGAGAAACACGCAGCTGTCCACTACCAGCGAGAAGAGCGAGACCACGACCTGTGCCGTCCCAAAAAATCGCACGCCCTGCGCCGTGACGTTGATCAGAGGCCATCGCGACGTGACCGAGGGAGCGATCCACGCGAACCACCACGGCGACGAGTCCGAAGTTGCCGAGATGGACGGCTGTGGCTCCCCATCGTCATCCGCAGCCGACACTCCGAGGCAGGAGAGCGCGAGGGACAGTGTGTTCCCCAACAGCCACCAAATCAACGATGCGATCCTCGTCAGGGACCCAAGTGCCCACTGACGAGCGGCGATCGCCACCGTCCACCATATGGGCGATGTCACGTCCCCTCCGTCGGCGGCGGCAGCAGCGATGTGACCGGCGACTGCCGTCGTCGTAGCCGCATCCATCAAAGCGGACGTTGTGTTGGACAGCACGGTGACGGCGACCTCAGCAGCGGCGACGACCACGCGTTGCGCGGCGTCGCCTAGTAGTAGGGCACCTACTGCGCTGCCGCTGTTCGCTATCGCGGTTGATGAGGTGTTGCTATCGCTGATCGTGGCCATTTCAGTGCCGCCAGCCGACGACGCATTCACGGCGACCTGATCGAACCTCGCGAGCACGGCGTCCAGCACGGCAATGTCGTGGATGCCGTTGCTCAACGCGGCCCAAGAAAGGTACAGCAAACAGAAGTTGGTGAGCATCGCCAACAATAGCGACAGGTTTTCGTAGTACTCCACCTGGTGGGTAAAGACGAAGGGCACCACCGCGTTCCACAGGAGTTTGACCCGATAGGTCACGCGACTCGCGTCGACAACATTCCGAACGCTCGACACCAGCTGCTTCCATGACGACCTGGATCCTCGCTTCCGGATGATCCGCGCGACCGCTTGCGGCAGCGCGGACCAGCTCGCACTTGGCACCCCACCAGCGGGTAGATCAGAAGGATGCTTCGGCATACGGAAGCGGCTGTACTTGGCCAACAGCCGCTGGAAGTGGTGTGTCTGTTCCATCTCAAAGATGAGCTCATCGCTCTTGCTGAAGAAATCGGCGAGTTTTGTGGTGCGCGTGGATCGATCCACGTTCCATAGAAGTTTGTCGCGGCTCTTTTCAGGCAGCGAGAGACAGATGGGGGGGATGCGGAAGTACACCCGCTCGAGCCGGTCCCCGCGCTCAATTTCGATGATCCCTAACATCGTCGACAAGTGTTGGAAGCAGCGAAGCATCTGGTCAATGTCGTCCAACAACCGCAGGTCGGCGTCCATCGCCGCATAAGGGCGAATTTGGTGCGCAAAGATGATGATGTTGAAGAGCGTCTCCATCCGCATTTCATTGACCTCGGACGAACTGCGGTGGACAATCGGGGGATGGAGGGGCGACCCAACTTGCGCATTTGGCGCGGCATGCGAACGGTGTATGTCGGTACCGGCCTCGTCCTGGTTACTGCCGGTTGCTTTTTCCGCCACGTCGTCGTCTTCCAGCTCAAGGGGTTCGGCAGCGTCTTCCTCCTCTTCGCTTTCCGCCCCCAGGAGCAGCTCATCGGAGCCGAGCATGCCATCCTGGTACACACTATTCATCAAGTCCGCCAACGTGGCGATCGGCACCTGCGACAGCACTTTGCGGTACACCTTGGCATCATTGCAGCCCTCCAAGAGCGACAGCAGCGTGGTCGTCGCCGCGGAGTGGAGGGTTTCTAACAGCAAGTCGTCGACGCCGCTCTCGCAGTATCGGAACGCATGGCAGAGTAGCGTGCAGACATCATCGTTTAAGAGCGCCATCTGATTGTTGAAGCACGGGCCTTGACAGAATTCCGTGAACAGCGCGAGGCCTCGTGTCACGATGGAAACGTTGTTGGCGTCGATGCACACGCACAGCTCGCTCATTAACGTCACGACGTATTTCAATATGTTGATCGAGTGCAGGTTGTCGCGCTGCTCGCGCACGTAGTGCTGCATGCCGAGATGGTGCCCCTCGCAAAGCAGCTGCAGCAGGCGGAAGACCAACTTGATGTGTTTGAACGCGTGGATGCCCCCGTTGAGGCCGCCGTCGTCAAGAATGTCGACCACGGAGCTGCTGCTGTTGCTGCTCGCGGCGCTGCCAACGAGCAAGAGCTGCTGCTGTCGATGCAAGTTGGTTTGTTTCGCCGTAGTGGTCGCTGCGACGATAATCTCGCGGATCGATAAGAAGAATCGCTCGTCATACGCTTCAAAGTACTTCAGTAGGTTGTCCTGCACGGATTTGTTCCCCCCCTCTAAAATAGCAATGCCAAAGAGCAATGCCTCGCGAAGGACCGCATCGTCCGCGCTGTCGACGAGCGACGTGACAACTTTCATGGCCCCAAGACGGTCGTAGTGGCTTTGCAGATCCTCCAGCGTGCCTCGCTGGTCCGCCTCCCCCAACGACGCGCGAATGGCGCGAAGCAGTCCGACGGTCGTCTTGGGAACGAGTTCCATCTGCCGCAAGTGGCCGTAGAGCTTGGCGAGGCACGCGTCGAGATTCCCCGCGGACATACCGTGCGAAGAGGCCGCGCCGAGGGCGTTCGACGATGGCAGAGCCGGTAGCCCCGCGTAGGCATTGGCGGTCACCGACGCGGCGGACGTCGCGCGGTAAAAGTGCGAGATGAGCAGACCGGCGGCCTGGGAGCGATTGGATGCGGCTGCCGCACTGCGAAATGGAGACGCGTCCGCCTCCGTACTGCTGTCATCGTTGTCCCGGGAGATTTGGGTCAATAAGTGAATGGCCGTCGCGAACCGATCGGCCCCTACCCCGCCGCTCCGGTGGGACTCCTTCGCCGCAATGCTGCGTTTAGCTTCAAGGCTCGTCCGCTGCGCGGCGGCAAATGCCTCGGTGTCCACCCGCGGCATCAACGTTTGCAGCGTGTCGCTCAACGACGTGAACTCCAGCTGCTCACAGTGGCTCTGGAGGGCGACGAGCAACCGGCGAAGCAGTCCCCACTCCGTCATCGAGGCGTCGATGGCTTTGGCTCGCTGCGATTCGAGCGTCGCCTGTGCCAGCGCGATGGCGGCGGAGGTCACGATGGAGACAGCGGAGCAAATGGTGTCGCTTCGCGTGGCCGTCGCCACGTGAAACACGTCGGCGAAGAAACCCGCGTGCATGCCGAGAACACCGCCGAAGATGAAGTCCCGATGCAAGTCGAAATACTCGGATACTTTGAGCATCTGCTCCGCCACCGCGCTGGGTGACAGGCCGCCAAACGAGCTGTTGTTACCCGCCGGCGCTGTGCTCCCGGTGCTCACGCGCAGATTGCTGGCGGCTTCGTGGAACACCGTGACGTCGTGATTTTGCATAAGTGTCCATAAATCCATATTGTTGGTCCACGACATTTTGAGCTGCTCATGCTCCTGATGCGACGACTCCTCGAAGACGAAAAACACGGCGCTCAGCACTCGGTAGTATGGCATTCGGTGCGGACGCGCAATGGCCGCGGTCGCGCGCAGCACCGTCAGCGTCGCGGACGCCGGGAGCACGCGCTGCACCACGTGACGCGACGCGGAGTTTCCGATGCAACAGTTGCACATGAGCATCACGAGGCTCGAGTTGAAGCTCAGGTGGTGCTCCGACGCCTTCTTCAAGAACTCCGCATCGGCGACGTATTGGAGCACGTCGTGGCGGCCGAGCAAGTAGAGCAGGTGCTTCTGGTTCGCGGGGACCATTTGACGGCCGATGATCGTCCGGTTGATGAGGCGAACGAACGACTGATTGGGAGCGGAGCTGCGAATTTCTTTCGCGAGAAGGTCGACGAGGCGTTGGATGAGATCGCGACTCACAACGTCGCCTCCCGCCCCAGCCACTGCGGGATTGGCAGGTCCGGCGCTTCCGCCGCGTGACGCCGTCGTCGCTGCCGGGGTCACGGACAGCATGGCCCCTCCGCTAGCGGCTTCGCCCTGTTGATTCGCATGTGCCACACCGTACAGTCCCGCTAAGAAAGGAAGCAGTGTCTCCTCCGCGTGCGCTGGCGACGAAGACGACGTCAAGCCGAACGCACCCCCGCCGCCCGATACGCTGCCGCTGCTGCCCCCGGCGCTCAGGTGGCTGGAATCGATGGGCATCGTCGTTGCCGACAGCACTGACATCACGATGAACATGCAGTAGTCGTGCGCCTCCGGTCGCGACAGGCCTAGTAAGAACAGCGGCACGTAGCTGCCCAGCACCGCCGCATTCGAGGGCGTCAACGAAAAGTAGTAAAAGAACTCCATCACCGGCACGTACGCTTGGTGGCTGATGGACATGTCGGCGAGCTTATCGAGCAGCACCAGGTGGACGGCCCAGTGCCGCATACACTCGGAGCGGCCAACGGCTGCGTGCGACAGAGCCACGTCCACAAATCGCGGGGTCTTGCTCGCCAGTTTTGAGAAGGCGATGACGGAGACGGCGGCGCGAGCCGTTCCCCACATTGAGAGACGCCGGTCTCGCCGCGCTAGAGGTTTGGGAGAGTTGGTGTCCCCTTCGGCGGGCGCGGCCGTGGGGTTCACGCTGCCCGATTCCGCTTCCTCGGCAGAATCCGTCGACGTCACGACAGGCGGTGATGTGGAAGGTTGCGAGGCGGCGGCAGCCACCGCGGTGGCAGCTTTCACAAGACCCATGAGAGAGCGACCCGCCCCACCTCCGCCGCTTGGCTTCGTGGCGCTGCCGCCTTCCGCTGCCGCGTTGGCGTCGGACTTCTCACTTTTGTCTTCGGGTCTCCCCTGCAATAAGAACGACTTGAGCGAGGCGATGATGCCTGGAAAGGGCGCGGCCGCGCTGGACGTGCTCATGAGGTTGCACACCACGTCGAACATCGTATCAAAGAATGGCAGCGGCACCTTCGGCGCCAGCTTCATCGCCACCAGCACCTCGCGAGCGATGTCGCCATGCAAGTCGCACTGCGCGACAAGCAACTCCATGGCCTCGGCCGTCAGCTGGGTGTCGTCGTAGCAGGCAATGTCGACGAGTATGGGGACCAGCTTGTCGACATGGAACGTCGTGGACGTGTGACGCGCGGCCCCCAAGACCAGCGCACGGGGGTCGCTGCCGGCTGAGTGCGCGCCGGAGCTCACTAAGATGCCTGCCGCAGCCGCGCCAGTGGGAGTTGTTGCTGTTGACGCCGTGCTGCCGCCCGCAACGCACCACCGGTTCACGTCCTCGACGACGGCGGCGGCCTGCATGCGCACAGCCGACCACAGTAGGGCGTTGAGCACGCGGCAGCAGATCTCCTTCGTCCGCATCGCGATGAGGTTGTCCTCGGTGCGGTCGTAGCGGTTCCAGGAGGCGGCCGAGCGCAGCTTCTTGGTCGACAGTTGGTCCTGTTCACCGGAGAGAATTTTCAAGCACACGGGAATGAGCGTCTCGCATTCCGGGGCGGTGAACTGGCTTCGAACGATGAGTGCGAGCCACATTTCGAAGGTGGAGCCGATCAGCGTGTTGCGCGTCGTGTGCTCGATGACCTGGCCGCTGTTGGTCGCGAGAATGTTGAGCGTCGCGCGCTTGATCGCGTCGATGAGCGGCGTGTCAGGGAGGCCGCTGAGCGATTCGTGGCGCGGGCGCAATGCGCTTCCGGGCAGCAACGTCGTGATGCACCGCAGCTGTGTCGAGAACTGGCTCAGGTCGCGGATGACGTAGAGATGCATTGCGAGCCGGAAAAACGTGGCCCGCACGCCGTCGAGCTTGCTGGGCACGCCAATGCCGGGCGTCACGCTCAAGATGCGGCTCACGATGCTGTGAAGTTGGTCCCGGGGCACCATCGCCTCCACCATCGCGACGCACTGCGGCGACGCGTCCAAGCACAGCTTGTGGAGTAGATCGATCTGGCTCTCGAAGAACTTCACCTGCTTCGGGTCACCGTTGGCCAGGAAAGAACTAAGCGGAACGATGACCGCGCTGTCTTTGTCATGGATCGGGCTGCCCATCGTGGGTGACGCCGACAGGGCGGCGGAAGAGGACGATGAAGTGCTCTTTTCCTTCGCTGGTGCCGCTGGGGAGCCGTCCTTCGCCTCCTTTTCCTTTTTGGCGCTTGCCGGCGGCAGCTCGACGGCGACGTCCCCCGTGGCGAGGATGCGCGTCGATATGAGGATCGTGGGGTTCTCTCGCAGCACGAGGCGCGCGACGAGGTCCTGATTGCTGCGAATGCCGCGGTCGCCGACGGCACACATCGTGGACAAGAACTTCAGGTAGCCGGCGCTCTTGTTCTTTCCCTTGAGCAGTTTGATGTAATGATCGGCCGCCGTGCGGTAGACGTGCGACGGAAGCAGCGAGTTGTCGGTGAAGATGGCGAGCATGGTGTCCGCGACGTGCAGCTTGAGGCCGTCTTGGGAGTACATGTACGGAATAAACGGCGCGAGCTTCGCGGAAAACACGGGGCTGCCTTTCACCATCTGCTTCAGCAAGCGGTAGCAGAGGCGGCAGATGTTGTGGATCGACGACAGCGTCGGGTCGAGGAGGTTGTCAATGTTGAGGACGCCGCCCGTGAGCGGAAGTTGGGGCAAGGCGCTAAAGCCGACGGAGATGTTCGAGAAGCCGGTGTCACTGTCAACGACGGGCGACGGCGGCGGCGAGGTAAACGGGGCGACGAGGACGTTGAAGACTAATCGGTGGAATTGCAAGTCGAGCATCATCCGCTGGTTCTCGCTGATCGGCAAGCCCTCGCGCGTGAGCGGGTCGCTGTCTTCGCTGGTTGTGCAAAACCGAATCAGGTCGGTCAGCGCGCTCGTGGTCTCCTGGACCACGACGACGAAGCGCGTCAGCTTGAAGGCGCGGTCTCGCGGCGCCGCCACAAATTTTTGCGCGTAGCGTTGCAGAATGCCGCCGACGTGGAAAAGGAAGAACACGTCGCGTTGCAGCTTCGGGTGGACGTGGGACGGCAGCAGCGCGTCGTGACTGGCGGGGACCGGGTCCAAGAGGAGGTACGTCTTGCCAAAGCCGTTTCGTTGGTGGCGGAAGCTGCTGCTGCGCCCTAAGCTGCCCCCTGGGCCCACGAAGACGTCGTCCAGCTCGCCCTCCCGGCGCGTCAATTCGGTGCGAAAGTAGAGGCCCGAGGCGCGGTGCTGGATGCGGACGAGGTCGCGCGCGTGCACTTGGGCACTCATCATGGACTGCGAGCCCATAAAAGAGCTGACAAAGAAGGGCGAGACAAAGAAGAGGCAGGCCGCGTCCTCCTCGAACGTGGTCGGCGGAGCCACCAGGCAGAGTTTGAAAGCGGCCGGTCCGGAACGACTCGCGGCGTTGGATGTCGACAGGCCCTGGCCATTCCCACCTCCTCCCCCTTTTGAGGTGTTGTCGTTCCATTCAAGCTCGTCGTACGTGGACACCTCGCGACCGCCGAAGGGCGATATCGCCCCTGCCCCCATGCTCAGCGTCGAACTCTGCCGGGAGAGATTCGATGTGTTCATCGGAAGGACCGCCAAGTACATGCTCGTGGCCGCCTGTCGCAAGCGGTAGAGTTGGCCGAATCGCACGGGTCCGCCGGTCGTCGGGTCGAGGGCCTCGAACAGCCACAGCGCGCTGCAAGAGACAGAAATGTCGGCCTCGAAGGGGACGTCCTCCTTGAACGTCTCGTGCTGCGAAAAGAGCGGCACGTTCTCCAGGCTGCCATCGTCGTCGCCACTTCCACCCACCTTGTGCATGGAGCCGTACCGCGAGATCGCGGGAGACACACCCGCCGAGGCGGCCGCCGAGGCGCCATCCGTGGATTTTCCGAGCAACGGACTAAACTGCACAGGCGCGGAGCGGTTGTCGACGAGGCTCGTGCCACGCGACCGCGTACCGGTCTTCGCGCCGCCGCCGCCGGCCGCGGCAGGAGACCCTCCAGCCATGGCGCCGGCCGCCGTCGGGCCACCCCCTGGAGAAAATCCGGAAAGCCGGAACGACCCTGGAATGCCGCCTTGGTGTTTCGACGTCGGGGACATCACGGAGCTCACCAGCAAGGCTTCCTTCTCCCGGTGGAATAGCACGATCGGGCAGCCAGCTTTCAGCACCCCCAACGGCACGCCGCCTGGGCCCTTGTTGCCGCCCCCGGTGACCGGCCGCTCACTGCCGATGTCGTACCGGTGGAGCGTCCAAGACGCGGCGAACTCCCCTCCGTTCACCTCGGCGCACATGTCCTCCTCCGTGTCCGCGAAGGTCGGCGCGGTCAGCGACGTGACCGTGTCGTGCCAAACCCCGGACATGTTCATCGATCCCGAGAGGTCCGTCGGCACGGCGTTCGAACCCGCGCTCGCTCGCTGGCTGACGTGAAACGACACCTTGCGGTCGAACAGCTGCACCTGCACGCGATCGCCGGTGCACACGCAGTCCCCCTCGCTGTGGATTTTGAATCGTGGCACGAATCGAAATTGGCACATGTTGGTCACGTTGCTGTGCGACTCGTTGGGCTCGATGAGGGTGATCGTGTCGCACGTGGGGTCCGACGCGGCTGGCTGGGCCGCCATGAGGGCGACGAACATGCCGGAGTGGCGATGCTGGAGACAAAAGCGCGCTCCGTACGTGACGTCGGACGCAGAGGCGGAGGTGTGCGTTTCTAAGGGGCGGCAGATGGTGAAGACGGAGTCCTCGAAGGCTAGAAATGCACACTGAGGTGGCAGCGGCTCCCCGTCCGCGGAGCGGCGGCCGCGGCGGAGCAGTAGCCGGGGGTCTGCGTGGCCCTTGGAGGAGACGTAGGCGACCTGGCCGTCCCCTTCGTCCTCGTCGACGCGCAGGGCGATTTGGCTGCCAAAGCGTAGGGCAGCGCGCTGTCGTTCGACGGAAGTCATGTTTTTTCGAAATCAAAGTTTGATGAAATAATTGTGCACCGTCGTCGTCGTCGTGATGTGTGTGATACTAAGTTATCCAGTGGGTTGGAGGTTGTAGAGAAAAGAAACGCGGAGAGGGTCTGCGTACCCGCGCGAAACAAAAACGTTTTATTCGTCTCCGGGACGGCAATGAACATCAACGCTTACGCGAAAGAAATCGTCGGAATCACCGGAAACGCGAGAGCGCCGTGCGGTTTGACATTGGCCGTCCGCACAAAAACACAGCGAGGCTGTACATCAACAAAATGGTTAGGAAGGGGGGAGCGGCGAAAAAGGGGGGTACACAGGGGCACTGCGCAAAGGGGCACACCAAAGGGGCGCACTTGCTAGAGGGGTAGGGGCGCGCGACACACATGAGCGGAGGCTTTTGTGTGGTTGTACAACGGCGACGTCCGTGCGTCAATGAGACGGCGGCTTCGTCGCAGCATTCTCGTCCTCGACGTCGTCGTCGGGACCAAGATCTTGCTCATCCGCACCTCCAGACGACGGCGCCGACGACGCGGCTTCTTCGTCGATGTCCTTACCGGCTGCCAGGCGCTTGCGCATGCGGTCGCTCGTGCGACGGAGCAGCACGGCAGTAAACGTCCAGGAGAAGAAGCAGCTCGCCGGGTAGCTACCGCGAGAAAACACGTCCCCAGCGCTCATCCCCTTCGTCATTTTCCTTGCCCGTAGGAAGAAAGCCGCTTTCGGCTTCGTCGCGTGGGACGGATCGAAGGCGAGCATGGCGTCGAGCAGCTTTTGGTTGATATGCTTCCGCATGTCTTCCCACTCCTTGACCGTGGTCGGCTTGGTGCCCTGCACGATCATGGTGGCCGCCACGATGTGGGGGATCACGGGAGGCGGGCTGTTGTACCCGGCTAGCTCTAATAGCTGATTCTTCGTCACCCCTTTGAGGTCGTGGATGGCCTTGATCCACAGCTGCTTCAGGAAGGCGATGCGGTCCTCTCCGACGGCCTTTTCGATGGAGAGCGGCGTCGTCAGGGTCCCCTCGGCGGAGGGCAGGGGTGCCTTGTGGACGGCGGCGTCGAGTAGAATGCCCAGAATCATCGCGGCCGTGCGGGCCATGACATCGTCGGGGGCCTCGAAGGGGTGCTTCTTGTTCGAGTGGACGTTGTCGACGTACACGATGCCGTACGGCGCCGGCTGCAGCCTGCCGGGGGACACAATGGCGGCCATCAGCAGCTCAGAGTGGTTCGGCGGCGTCTTGAGCGCGTCGTTCCAGAGTTTGACGCCGGTCCAGGCGGTGACTGCCTTGCGACTCGCGAAGACCTCCTTGGGATCCGTGGGTGGCGGCGAGCCTGAGGGCAGGCTGGCGAGGAAGTCGTGAGAGGAGCCTCCGTCCACTTGCTTCGTCCATGTCTTTCCGACGAGCCACTGCTGCTCATCGGAGGCAGCCACCATGGTCAGCGGCGCGGTCGGCGCAACGGGCGCCGCGGCCGTCGAGTGCGTCGACAGGAGGCTGACGTACACATTGGCGCCGCCCGTGCAAAGGGAGAGCCAATCGCACGCCTGTTCTGCGTGCATCGCACACACGTTCTGCACTAATCGGCGATCAACTAACGGCTGGACGTCACCGCGGATGAATGCTTCGATCGCGGCCGCCATCGTGTCGCTAATGCTGCCCGCGGGTGTCAGCGACACGCCCACGACCCATCCGATCTGGGGCGCGGCGGAGTGGGCTGCCTCGCTGATCGGCACAAGCAGCAGGCATTCTGACGGCTTGGCTGCCGCCGTGCCTCGATAGGACACGCACTTTGCGTCAACAGCGGTATCGGCGACGAGCACTCGCGATGAGGTTGCTGGAGTGAGGTGGGCGTACGTGGAGAGAGTCAAGGACCCCGCACTGTCAATGCTGCGACCCAGGAGACTGGACTCAGCGGCTGCGCTCCCGGGATCCGCTGAGCCGGCGTGAATGCCGTTGTGACACACGATGGTTGCCGCCGCACCCTCGCCATGGCGGCTCACACGAGCCACGTAGCAGTCGCAGCCCGGAAGGCCACGTCTCAGCGCGTGGCACAGCGCCGCCCACAGCGCGCCCAGTGAGGGCCAGTCCGCGGCCCCGTGCGGTGGCGCGCCGATGCTCAGGTGTAACGGCTTTTCCGACTTCGCCTGGTTCGTCATCGCGGTTGTCAACGCACGGCCAAGCGAGTCGGCGGCCGCGGCGAGCGCCGACGTCATCTGCGGGGTGATGCTTGCGTCCAGCCACGAGGGTCCGTCGTAACAGGCTTCCTCTCCAGGTCGGAAAGACGACGCGGGGTCCTGCGCGTTGCTACTCAGCGTATCGCATGCGATCACGGCGAGGACCGACTTGTGGCTATCGTTGGACAACACGGGAATAGCCACGAATTCACCGGTTGCGCCCGTTGCGGACAGCGGCTCACCGGTGCCCAAATGGATGAGCCCTGGGTGCTGCGCGACGTTGAGCACGTCTGTGGCTTGGCGTTCTTTGAGGCACGACACGACCATGGGAGCCGTGGGGTGGTCCTTCGGCCGCAGGGAGAGCAAGCCCGCGCGCAACGCGTCCGAGCAATTGGAGGAAGCGTAGCGAAAGTGAATGGAGGTGTCCTCCGGCGCGGTCTTTGCGCTCAGCATGGGGTCCACGAAGCCAACGTAGACCGCGGCGTGGAAGAAGGCGGCACCGTGTGCGAACTGTGACACGATGGACCCGGCGAGGGCGACGGCATCCTCGGACGACGCGCAAGAGCCCGCCTCTGCTTGCAGCCGTTGGACCACGCTACCCAGCTCGTGATGCATGCGCGCAATGCGCTTTTCCCGAGAGGCGAGGCGAGCGGCGATCCGGGCGTCGGGTCCGCTCGCGTCGTCAGAGGCGCTGATGCCAGCAGGTGCACTTGTCATAGCCTGGCTGGACGTGACATCGACGGTCGACTGGCCACTCTTCGCTGCGTCCCGGTCGGCCTTCGCCTTGTTCCGTCGCTCTTCTTCTTTGCGCCGACGCTCTGCCTTCTTCGCCTCTTCCGTGGCCTCGCGCCGCTTGCGGTCCTCTTCCTCTTGCTCCCTGCGTTTGCGTTCCAACTCGGCTTTCAGTTCTTCGGCGCGGCGGTTCTCTTCTTCACGGCGACGCGCTTCCTCCAACTCACGTTCGCGCCGACGCTGCTCAAGCTGCGACAGGATCACCTCCAGTTCGGCGTGGGCTTGTGTCTTCATATCGACAAGCCACGCCTGCCGCTCGCGGGCGAGGGCGTCGCGGACACGAGTCTCCTCTTCCTCGACATCGTGGCGCTGTCTTGCCTCGCGCTGGGCGCGCAGCTCGTCGAAATCTAGCAGCAGAGTGTGCATCACGGGCAGGTTGGTGCTCATGCGCTTTTCCTCTAGCCGGATCAGGTAGCTCACTGTGTCGTCGCCGTGCTGCTGTCGCTGCTTCTCCTTGGCCCGTCGGAGCTCCGCCAGTCGGTGCTGCTCGCGGTCATAGGCGTCTAGTGTGGCGGCCTGGACGCGCTTGCGCTGTTCCCATTCGGCCCACGTCTCCGTCACGAACTTGTCGTGAATGTCTGCGGCTTGGTTGGCCCGGCCGGTTCGAGCGGCGTAGAGGTACCACGGCTCGTTGAGCAGTACCTGACGGTCGTAGACGTCGTCAGCGTAGTCGACCTCAGGCACCGTGGTGCGGGGCAGCTGGGCAACGAAGTGAAACTCACGGGCTCGTTCCATTCTTCTCTCCGCACAGAACAACTTTCAGAATAATGTGGGGAGGCTCTCTCTAACGTACGTGGGTCACTCTTGGAGGAGGAGGGCGGGGCCATCAATCGATCCAACCGTCATGGTTGGCGTCGCGACGACGGCACAAAGGTGAAAAGAGAGAAAGCGCCTCGTTTCGCTGCAAGAAAAAAGGGGGGTGTGGCGCGATTATTGTTCACGGGAGAAAGAGATGACCGGTCACATCCCCTCGCGACCCGCCTCATCCTTCGCGCGTCGCGCGCCCCTTCTCCCCCAAAGAAATGTATCTCTCTCTCAGTCTCTCTCACCAATCGTACTTCTTCCACTTCATGACCTCTTCAAGACGTGCAATGGTGATTCCGGCCAAGTGGCGGTCCCCTTGCGCGTTCGGGTGGCCGCAGCACGTGTCGTCCGTGGGCAGTCCTTCGGTCACATTCAAGAAGTGGGCACTGAGTCCGCGAATCGCCTTCGCTCGTTCGAGTACGTCCTCCACGTACGGGCAGTAGCCCTCGATACCGACGATCGGCCCGCAGGCGAGAAATACGTGAATTGGATGCAGCGAATTTCCACGCGTATACGCAAGCGTGATGTTGTGCAGGAGCGACATGTAGGCGCGCACGTATGCCCGTTCCACCGCGCCCTGGGGATTAGACGCGTTCAGATTGTCGTTGGAGCCTAAATTGACGATGACCGCGTCTGGAATGTAATGTGTCTCCTGGAACGGCCAACTCCACTCCGCCGTCGTCGCGACGGTGCGTGAGTAAATGGTGGGCATTTCAATGTCGCCGCCGCAGCAATTGCGAACTAGGCCGAAGCCGGACCACGCGATCGCATGGTACGCCGCGCCAAAGTACTCCGCGGTCAGGTACGCCCAGGACCGTATGAACGACTCGGACAGGTATCCGTTGGATTCGGCGGGGTTGGGTGTGCACAAGTTGCAGAAGCCGGCGGTGATGGAGTCGCCCAGGAACTCCAGGCGCAGCTCGCGTCGCACCGGCGACGGCGGCGGCGCCGTCGGCGGAGGCGGCTCTGAGAGCGACACACTTAGCAGGCGGCGGCGAGCAGCAGGCGAGGTGGACGCGAAATTCCCCTCTCGCGGCACGGCGTCGGCGTCGAATCGCTGACTTTCCACGGCGCAGCCATAGAATGTGACGTAGTTCTCGGAGAAAAAGCGCCGATTGAAATCTGCTTCCGTCAGTTTGATCATCCAAAGCGAGACGGAGCCTCCCGCTGTTGGCATCTCCGGGCACGAGGACAGATCCATGACGTCGACGCTCGTGGGTTCATCGGAGGAAACCCAGGACTCGGAGGTGAACGTGACGTTGCAGATGGCTCGGCGCAGCGGGGGCGGGCGGCCGAGACGCTTGCCGGTCGCCGTCCACGACGCCTGGCCGTCGAAAAGGAACGCCTGAAATTGATGCGGCTGGTTCAGCGACGTGTTCGCACTCGTCTTGGCACTGAAGACGGCGGTGAGGACTGGCGACGCGGAGCTCGGCGGTACCGCAAGATGGCACCCGATCGCGGATCCCGGATGGTCGAAGTGGCCCGCGATGAGTTGGCCTTGAGGATTGAAGACGGGCTGGTAGCGCCCCATCGTGCTGATACTCGGTTGGGCCGGTGAAGGCGGGATTGGCGGCGGGACGGTCGGTGGCATCGTGGGCAGCGATGCGGCAGCCATCGAGCCCATCGATGACAATAGGAACGACAAGGTCCCCGCAACGATCAAAAATGTGGCTACCATCGCTCGAACTATTCTGTCGTACGCGGT
>ERZ1292633.1119-Hain-H41-02um-R1-1119-length-29411-cov-23_pt1 | contig 29411 bp, 27 predicted proteins | sample MGYA00564406_ERZ1292633 | MGnify/ENA primary metagenome ERZ1292633 (study PRJEB36523, sample SAMEA6512639) | groundwater metagenome | collected 2019-01-08 | study: AquaDiva: Metagenomics assemblies of 32 groundwater samples
CCCCGCTGGTATGCGCTTCGGACGAAATCGCGCCACGAGAAGCTGGTGCGGGATCAGCTGGAAAAACAGGGGATTGAACCGTTGCTGCCGACCGTCAGGCGACTCAGTCAGTGGAAAGATCGCAAGAAGGAGATCGAGGTCCCGCTTTTTTCAGGGTACTGCTTCGTACGGCTATCGCAGCAAAACAGACTCCCGGCGCAGAAGGTTGCGGGCGTGGTTGAAGTTGTGGGGAGTGGACACCGTCCCGAACCGATTCCGGATGCTGAGATTGAAGCCTTGAAGACGCTCATGGCGAGTGTGCTGCCGTATGATTCTCATCCGTACCTTCATGAGGGAATGATGGTGGAAGTGGTGCGGGGGCCATTGCAAGGTGTGCATGGCATCCTCTTGCGGAAGGAGAAGCGCCATCGGTTGGTCATCGGCGTGCGGTTGATTCAGCAGGCGGTGGCAGTGGAGATCGATGTGCAAGATGTGGCGCCGGCGTGAAGGATGTGGTTGTCGTTGCTCTTGAGCGTTTCAGCTGAGGCGGCAAGGTCGGCAGAATGTTTTGGGGGAAGTATCTCCTGCCGGTGCCATGAGCACCGTGAAATCCTGATTGAAGTCAGACGAATCCCCCTGCCATGACCCGGCAAGAACTGATTCACCGATCCGAGGCCTATATTCGCCGGCTGCTTAAAGCGCATATTCCATCGCAGGCCAGAGTGTATCTGTATGGATCCCGAGCGCGCCATGATCACCGCTGGAACTCAGACTACGATCTATGGATCGATGCGGATATTTCCCGCCGGGTGATTGCGGAAATAACCGAGCAGTTCGACGAATCGTTTGTGCCTTTCAAAGTGGATATTGTCGTGACGCCGCATCTCAATGGGCGTTTTGCCGAACGTGTGAAGCAGGAGGCAATCCCATGGATGTAAGAATCAAAGCATTTCAAGAGGCAACGGATACGTTCGCCTATCTCGCGCGGCTTGATTTGGCGGAACTCAAGCGAAAACTTGGAGATGAACGACTCGTGGATGGCATGCAAAATGGCCGCGCGCAAAAGTTCGAGTACACTACCGAGCTGTGCTGGAAGGCGATCAAGGGGTTCCTTAAAGAGCAAGAAGGGGTGGATGAAGCCGCCCCTAAAAAGATCATCAAAGCCTATTACCTCGGGGGGTATAGCACGGAAGATGATTACGTGCTGTTACTTGAGGCTGTGGAGGACCGAAATCGCCTCAGCCATATTTACGATGCGGCAACGTTCAACGACATTCTCGCGCGCCTTCCCGGCTATGCGGCGTTGTTCGAGAGGGTCAGCGCGGAATTAGTCAAAGGCGCCGAGTAAGCTCAAGGTGATGCTTTTCGGATGCTCGTCGTACTGCAAAAACGGTCTTGTCGAATATCTTAGAGAAAGACCAGACAGACCCAATAGACGAGATAGACTAGTCGCACCAACCAACGACATGAACCAGGTAAACCAGTGGAAGTGGTGCGGGGGCCATTGCAAGGTGTGCATGGCATCCTCTTGCGGAAGGAGAAGCGCCATCGGTTGGTCATCGGCGTGCGGTTGATTCAGCAGGCGGCCGCAGTGGAGATCGATGTGCAAGACGTCGTGCCGGCGTAAGAGCGAAAATAGGGATTATGGATTTGGGCAGGGTGGATAGGTCGTGTGCCAGGATTTCAGTGTAATCGGAAGCTCCTGGCCCACTCGCGGTCTCAGGATGCTTCCTTGGGATAAAGCTTGCGACCTTGCAAGCAACGAAAGAGTCTATTCGGTCTGAAATGAATTCTTCTGTGAAGGTTTGGAAGCTTCTTACGCCGAAGCAACATCGGGTGGCCGCTGCCTTATTAGGGCTGATGTTGATTGGAATGGTAATGGAGATGGCTGGCATCGGGTTGGTTATCCCGTTGATCGCCTTGGTTTCGGAACGTGATCTGGCTGCGAGTTATCCTTCCCTCACCCCCTGGCTGGAACGACAGGGAAATCCCAGTCATGATCGCCTGGTCACTGCTGGGATGTTTGCATTGGTTGGGATATATACAATGAAGGCATTGTATCTCGGATTTCTTTCTTCGCGGCAATCTCGATTTGTCTTCAGCGTACAAGCCGACCTTTCCCAGCGGCTCTTTTCAACCTACCTGCAACAGCCCTATTCCTTTCATCTTCAGCGGAATTCGGCGCAACTGATTCGTAATACGATCAATGAAGTTGATCAAGCAAGATGGGTCATTCAGACGGGGCTGTCTTTGGCGGCGGAGTTTTTGGTTCTTGTCGGTCTTGCGGCCATACTTCTTGCGGTGGAGTTTCTCGGTACGGTGCTTGTTGTGGGCACGTTGGGTTTGGCCGTTTATGGCTTTCAGCGACTCACCCGTGATCGCATAATGCGATGGGGGGTGGCACGTCAGGAGTATGAAGGGTTGCGACTTCAGCATCTCCAGCAAGGGCTGGGAAGCGCCAAAGAGGTAAAGTTGCTGGGGCGGGAAGGGGAGTTCCTCGCCCGATACTGGGCCTACAACAACGGCAATGCCCAAATCGGTCAACGACAAGCTACGTTGGAGGCTTTGCCGAAACTCTGGCTCGAATTGCTCGCTGTGGTCGGCCTCGCAGCTCTCGTTCTTGTGATGATCGTTCAGGGCAAGCCTCTCGATCGCGTATTGCCTACCCTGGGCCTCTTTGCCGCAGTCGCATTTCGTCTGCTGCCCTCGGTCAATCGTATGCTCAGTGGAGCTCAAAGGGTTCGTTTTTTCTTGCCCGTGATCGACAATCTGTATAGCGAACTTCATGACTTGAGCATTCCCCAGTCTGTGCAGGAACGAACCCGGTTCCCGTTTCATCATGCTCTGGAGATCGAACAAGTCGGTTTCAGGTATCCGAATGCCGAGACCTTATCGCTGCGGAAGGTCAGCGCCGTGATATCTTGCGGCTCCTCTGTCGGATTTATAGGAACGACAGGTGCCGGGAAAAGCACGTTGGTAGATATTATTCTGGGTTTGCTGACCCCTGGTGAAGGCGCAGTGAAGATCGACGGAATTGATATCCAGACTAATTTGCGGGGTTGGCAGGCCCAGATTGGGTATGTACCTCAGAGTATCTATCTAACCGATGACACGTTGCGTCGAAATGTTGCCTTGGGGTTGCCTGACGCGCAGATCAGCGAAATTGAGATATCACGGGCGATTCGGGCAGCACAATTGGACCAATTTGTCAGGGAGTTGCCTGAGGGCCTCGAGACCAAGGTTGGTGAGCGAGGGGTCCGTCTGTCCGGGGGGCAGCGTCAGCGTATCGGCATTGCTCGTGCGTTGTATCACGATCCTTCCGTGCTCGTGCTGGATGAAGCAACTAGTGCGCTTGATACGGCAACAGAACAAGCGGTCATGGAAGGCATAAGGGCTCTGAAAGGGAAAAAGACCATCATTATTGTTGCCCACCGGCTCTCTACCGTCGAGCACTGTGACCGTGTGTTTCGTTTCGAAAAGGGATGTCTGGTGCAGGGTGGGGAGCCGGCATTGTTGACTGAAACCCGTTTGGGGGAAACGTCGGATTCGGGTCATGAATAGATGCAGGTTGACCATCAATAAGAGGGCCAATGGCCCATTGGATCCAGCATGACGAATCCGCGAGTTCTTATTACCGGCGGTACTGGACTGCTGGCTCTCAACTGGGCGTGCGCTGTGCGTGATACGTGGGATGTGGTCCTTGGAACACATCAGCACTCCGTTCAACTTAGGAAAACCAGCGCCGTAAAACTCGATCTGGATGATCCTGTGCAATTCGGACATCAGCTTGATGCGTTGGCGCCGGACCTGGTGGTGCACACGGTAGGCTTGACGGATGTTGATCGCTGTGAAAAAGAGCCTGATCTGGCTCGGCACTCAAATGCAGAGATCGCGAGAAATGTGGCTCAAGCCGCCGCCGACAAGCGAATTCGGATGATTCACATTTCCACCGATCACTTATATGCAGGCGATCACAGTTACTATCAAGAGCATGATTCGGTGCAACCGATCAACGAATATGGTCGAACCAAGGCCCTGGCCGAGACCTGGGTTCAATCGGCATACCCCGATGCATTGATTGTGAGAACAAATTTCTATTGTTGGGGCCATTCGAAGAGGCAATCCTTTAGCGACTGGTTGATTAATAATTTCCGCGAGGGCAGATCTCTGACCTTGTTCGACGACGTCTATTTCACTCCGATCCTTGCCGATGGGCTTGTGTTGGCGTCGCATGAACTGGTCGACAAGGGAGCCTCCGGGGTTCTCAATGTGGCGGGATCCGACCGACTGTCCAAATATGAATTTGCGCTGCGTTTGACGGAGGAGTTTGGGCTGCCGGCTGATTTGATTCAGTGTGCTCAGGTTGCCCAGGCGAAACTATCCGCTTCGAGGCCGAAGGATATGTCCTTGGACTGCCGCAGGACAGAGAAAATACTCGGCAGGCGATTAGGCACCGTGTCTGAATCTCTCAAGATCCTCCGCCAGCAGGAATTTGAGGGGCGGCGCCTAGAGCTGCTTGAGGCCAAGTTTTCATGATCCATAGGATGGACAGATGGCTATGTTAACGGGGAAATCAATTCTTATCACCGGGGGGACGGGATCGTTCGGTCATACCTTTGTGCCGATGACGCTTGCCCGGTATAACCCTTCTCGTTTACTGGTACTCTCGCGGGACGAGATGAAGCAGTGGGAGATGGCGCATCTTTTTCAGCATGATCGTCGAGTCCAGTTCGTGATCGGAGACGTCCGAGATAAAGACCGTCTCCATCGAGCCTTGCACGGGATAGAGTATGTCGTGCATGCGGCGGCGACGAAAATTGTTCCAACTGCCGAGTACAACCCGTTTGAGTGCATCAAGACGAACGTCAATGGAGCGATGAATTTGATTGATGCCTGCATCGACCAGAAGGTCCAGAGAGTGGTGGCGTTGTCTACTGACAAAGCGAGCAGCCCGGCAAATTTGTATGGAGCCTCAAAGCTGGCGTCAGACAAATTGTTTGTAGCGAGCAATGCGTTCTCAGGCGTGCATGGCACCCGATTCTCGGTCGTCAGATACGGCAATGTCATGGGGTCGAGAGGGTCGGTCATACCATTTTTCATGTCGCTGGCGAACAGTGGAAGGCTGCCCATAACCGACGTGAGAATGACCCGCTTCATGATTTCGCTGGAGCAGGCCGTTGAGTGTGTCTGGCAAGCCTTCGAGGACATGGAAGGTGGAGAAATTTATGTCAGGAAAATCCCGTCGATGACGATTACCGACATTGCCAAGGCGGTGGCGCCGCAGGCGGAGTTCGACATCATCGGCATACGTCCCGGCGAGAAATTGCACGAGCAGATGATTAGCTCGGAAGATTCGTTCTCCACCTGTGAGTATGCCGACTATTACAAGATTTTACCCTCTATCAATTCGTGGTGTGACGATCCAAAGAGGATCAAGGACGGGAGAAAGGTTCCGGAGGGTTTCGTCTACACCTCTGATGCGAACTCAGAGTGGATGTCCATACCTTCTCTGCAGGGTTGGATCAAGCAGTACCGCGAGAGAATCGGAAAGCTATGATCGCAGCAGTAGTTGTGACGACTCTTGTTATGTGCAGGCGTGACTCGGTTGAAGCTGAAGGCTAGATCGGTTGTTCGCATTCTCTACACTGACGGATTCAAAATGAAAATTCTTGTGACTGGCGCCGACGGGTTCATCGGTTCCCATCTGACGGAAGCCCTGGTTCGCGCAGGGCACGATGTCCGGGCCTTCGTGTTCTACAATTCCTTCAATTCTTGGGGGTGGCTAGATCGTTGCGGCGAGGATGTGAAGGGGAAGTTCGAAGTGTTTGCCGGGGACATCCGTGATCCCAATGGCGTCCGCACGGCAGTGAAAGGCTGTGATGCGGTCATGCATCTCGCTGCTCTCATTGCCATCCCATATTCGTATCATTCCCCCGACACCTACATTGAGACCAATATTAAGGGGACGCTCAATGTCGTTCAGGCAGCCCGAGATTCGGGCGTGAGAAAGGTCGTGCAAACCTCAACCAGTGAGGTGTATGGCACAGCACGGTTTGTGCCGATCACTGAGGAGCATCCGCTTCAGGGGCAGTCGCCCTATTCTGCGAGCAAAATCGGAGCGGATCAGATTGCAATGTCCTTCTTTACCTCCTTCGGGACGCCGGTCACTCTTCTGCGTCCGTTTAATACCTATGGCCCTCGTCAATCTGCTCGTGCCGTGATTCCCACTATCATCACTCAGATTGCAAATGGAAAACGGCAAATCAAGCTGGGCGCGCTCCATCCCACGCGTGATTTCAGTTACGTGGCTGATACCGTAGCCGGCTTTCTCGCCGCGCTGCATTCCGACCAATGTGTCGGAGAGACGATCAATATCGGGAGCAACTTTGAAATCTCAATCGGCGATACGGCGCGCGCTATTGCGGAGGTCATGGGAGCAGAAATTAACATCGTAACCGATGAACAACGTTTGCGCCCGGAGAAGAGTGAGGTGGAGCGACTCTGGGCTGCCAACGGCAAGGCGCGCAAACTGCTTCATTGGCAACCTCATTACGGAGGGGCTGAGGGGTTTCGTCGAGGCCTGGTTGAAACCGTGGCCTGGTTTAATCAGCCTTCTCAGTTAGCGGCGTATAAATCGGAGCTGTATAATCTGTAAGTCTACCTGTGCCATGCATTCATTCGTTGCTGCGCGTCTTCTCTGTGACTTGAGCGGACACGCTCCTTCCTCACATCAGTAGACTCTGAATGAGAATGCAACAGAGGTTATTCTGAAAACCCTCATCATTGGCGAAGCCGGAGTAAACCACAACGGCGACATGGCTCTTGCCTATCAATTGATCGATGCGGCGGCTGAGGCCGGTGCGGACATGGTGAAATTTCAGACATTCGCCGCTGATCGCCTCGTCGCCAAGCATGCAAGAAAGGCCGATTATCAGATGATGGCGACGGATGCTACGGAGTCTCAGTATGACATGCTTCGCCGCCTGGAACTGACACGGGAGAAGCATCAAGACCTGATTGCTCGGTGCAAGTCACGGGGCATTCAGTTTTTTTCGACGGCGTTCGATACGGAGAGTCTGGATCTTCTGGTGGACCTCGGTTTGGACCGGTTCAAGATCCCTTCAGGCGAAATTACCAATCTGCCTTATCTGAGGCAGGTCGGTCGCTACGGCTACCCCATTCTTCTCTCGACCGGTATGGCCACGCTTGAAGAGATCGGCGCCGCCTTGGAGGTGATCGAACAGGCGGGTACAGGCCGTGCTCAGGTGACGGTGCTGCACTGCAATACGGAATATCCGACCCCGATGGCCGATGTGAATTTGCGTGCGATGATCTCCATTCGGGAGGCGCTTGGTGTGGCGGTGGGGTACTCCGATCACACGCAAGGGATTGAAATTCCTATCGCCGCAGTGGCGCTTGGCGCGACGGTGATCGAAAAGCATTTCACGTTGGATCGTTCACTGCCTGGGCCTGATCATCAGGCGAGCCTTGAGCCGGGCGAATTGAAGGCAATGGTTTTGGCCATCCGGAATATTGAAGCCGCTCTCGGAGACGGGGTGAAGCGTCCTAGCGGCAGCGAGGCCAAGAACAAACCAATTGCGCGAAAGTCGTTGGTGGCATCTCGACACATTCGAATCGGAGAGCGATTCAGTGCAGACAATGTGACAGCCAAACGGCCCGGCACGGGCCTGTCCCCTATGTGTTGGGATCAAGTGCTGGGTCGACAGGCCCCCCGTAGCTTTGAACCAGACGAGATGATTGAGCTATGAGCAGAAAAATCTGTGTCGTGACCGGGACGCGCGCTGAATACGGATTGTTGCGGTGGGTGATGGAGGGGATCCGCAAGAGCTCCAGTCTGGAAATGCAAGTGGTGGCCACGGGGATGCATTTGTCGCCGGAGTTTGGCCTGACCTATAAAGAAATTGAGAAAGACGGTTTTACCATCGACCGACATGTCGAAATGTTGCTTAGCTCGGACACCTCTGTCGGATTGGCCAAGTCGATGGGATTGGGACTGATTGGATTCGGCGAGGTCTTCGACCAGCTTCGCCCCGATGTCGTGCTCGTGCTAGGGGACAGATTTGAGACGTTTGCGGCGGTGGCGACCGCCTTGGTCTCGAAGGTTCCAGTGGCCCATTTGCATGGAGGCGAAGCCACCGAAGGCGCGTTTGACGAGTCGCTTCGACACGCAATTACGAAGATGGCTCATCTGCATTTTGTGGCTGCGGAAGACTATCGACGACGGGTGATCCAGCTGGGAGAACATCCCGACCGAGTGTTTCTGGTGGGTGGGCTGGGAATCGACAATATCAAGAATCTGAAATTGCTCGACCGAGCTGCGTTGGAAACGGCTCTTGAGTTTAAGTTCGGCAAGCGAAACCTGCTGGTGACGTTTCATCCGGCCACGGTGGAAGACACCGCCTCATCCCTGCAGATGGCCGAACTGTTGGCGGCGCTAGCGCAGTTGAATGATACCCACCTGATTTTCACAATGCCCAATGCAGATACCGGGGGGCGGGTGCTCCGGGCTATGATCGAACGATTTGTGGCCGATCATGCCAACGCCAGGGCTTTTACCTCTTTGGGTCAGATGCTGTACCTGTCCTGTGTTCGTCAGGCGGATGGAGTCCTCGGCAACTCATCCAGCGGTTTGACCGAAGTGCCGAGTTTCGGCAAGGGCACGATCAACATCGGTGATCGCCAGCGGGGGCGTCTTAAGGCGGACAGCGTCATCGACTGCGGTCCGGATCGGCAATCAATCGCCTCCGCTTTGTCACGACTCTATTCGTCGGATTTCCAGGCTGGGCTGAAGACCGTTCGTAACCCCTACGGCGAGGGTGGGGCGAGTGAAAAGGTTGTGAAGGTCTTGCAGGAATGTTCGCTGGACGGCATTCTGATGAAGTCTTTTTATGATTTGCGCGTGAGCGTGAGCTGATAATCTCTGCACATGAAGGTACGCAACAGGTATGACGGACGATCGTAGGGACATGGCAACTGAATCTTGGCGCAAGACGCTGCTTCCGGCTCATGCGACGTTGCAGCAAGCCATTCGCAGTCTGAATGAGACGTCTCTCCAAATTGTTCTGGTGACATCGCCGGACGGCACGTTATTCGGCACCTTGACCGACGGGGATATCCGGCGTGGACTTTTGCGCGGGTTGGATTTGAACAGCTCGATCGATGCAATCGTGCAGCGCGAGCCGCTGGTCGTGCCCCCGGAGTTCACCCGCGACACAGTACTTCAACTCATGCAGGCCAATAAGATTCATCAGTTGCCGATCGTTGATGAAAGCCGCCGCGTCACGGGGTTGCATCTGTGGAGCGAACTCATGGATTCGCGCCAGCGCACTAATCTGATGGTCATCATGGCCGGTGGTCAAGGCACCCGCTTACGGCCTCATACCGAACATTGCCCCAAGTCGATGCTGCCGGTCGGCGGCAGGCCGATGTTAGAGCACATTATTGAACGGGCCAAGGCTGAAGGGTTCCAGCACTTCGTGGTGGCCGTCCACTATCTCGGGCACATGATCGAAGAGTATTTCGGTGACGGCCGTCGCTGGCAAGTGCACATCCGCTATTTGCGGGAGGAGTCGCCGCTGGGCACGGCCGGAGCGATTGGTCTGTTGAGCCCACGGCCGGAAGCGCCGTTCGTCGTTTCAAATGGCGACGTATTGACCGACATCCGTTACGGGGAACTGCTCGATTTTCATTGCCGCCATGGGGCAGCCGCGACCATGGCGGTGCGCTTGCACGAATGGCAGCATCCATTCGGGGTGGTCCGCACGAAGGGGGTTGATATCATCGGGTTTGAGGAGAAACCTATCGCACGAACCCATATCAATGCCGGGATCTATGTGCTTGCTCCTAGCGCCATCAATGTCATGAATGTCGGCGAACATTGTGATATGCCGACTTTGTTCGGGCGCCTGCAAGAGCGTGCTGCAAGAACCATCGTCTATCCGATGCACGAGCCTTGGCTGGATGTAGGGCGCGCGGATGACCTAAAAACGGCGCAGGATACACATTCTCCTAACGCGAAACGATAAACGATAGAGGACTGTTTATGGAAATCTTTCGTCAGCCGACCAACGTTGATCTTTCTCGATTCTCGACATCGCGGCACGATCTGGAAGCCTTCTATGGCTTGCCGAGTGATGTTCGGTTTTGCCGCCGTTGCGTCATCTCGAACCAGCGGCCAAACTCTGCGGTGGAGTATAAACATACGAAGGAGTCCAAGAAAGCTACGATCCATTTCGATGGCCATGGTGTTTGCGACGCATGCGGATTCGCCGAGCGTAAGAAGCAGGGGATCGATTGGGCGATTCGAGATGCGCAGTTGCGAGAACTTTGTGGCAGGCACCGCAAGCATGACGGCAGCTACGACTGCATTGTTCCTGGCTCGGGTGGGAAGGATAGCTTTTACGCGTCCCATATTCTGAAGACGAAGTACGGGATGCACCCGCTGACCGTCACCTGGGCGCCACATGTGTATACCGAATGGGGCTGGAAGAATTTTCAATCATGGATTCATGCCGGTCATGACAATTACTTGATGACGCCGAACGGACGGGTTCACAGACTGTTGACCAGGTTATCCACGGAATTGCTGTTTCATCCTTTCCAAGCGTTCATGTTCGGGCAAAAGGCGTTGGCGCCAAAGATGGCGCTGCTATTTAACATCCCGTTGGTGTTTTATGGCGAGAACGAAACCGAGTATGGGAATCCCAGCCGTGATGCGGAGAGCGCTCAGCGAGATTGGGCTTATTTTTCAGCCCAAGATCAATCCAAGATATTTTTAGGCGGTGTTTCGGTTAACGATCTGAAAGCGCAGTTTGGGATTGACCAGAATGACCTCCAGCCGTATTTGCCGGCTGATCCCGATCAGTTGGCAGTGAAAAAGGTAGAGGTGCACTACTTGGGCTATTACCTCAAATGGCACCCGCAAAGTTGTTACTACTACGCCGTCGAACATGGCGGCTTTCAAGCGGCTCCTGAACGTACCCCTGGCACATACAGTAAATACAATAGCATCGATGACCGGATCGACGATTTCCATTATTACACCACCGGAATCAAGTTTGGCATCGGGCGGGCCAGTTACGATGCAGCGCAGGAGATTCGCTCCGGAGATATCAATCGTGAGGAAGGCGTGGCGCTGGTGAAACGCTTTGATCTCGAATTCCCAGAACGGTTTGCCGATGAGATATTCCGGTATCTCAGTCTTCCCGCCAAGGAGTTTCCTGTCGCCTCTAAAATGTTTGCACAGCCCATCATGGATCGTGAGTATTTTCGGTTGCTCACAGACCAATTTCGGTCTCCTCATCTCTGGTGCCACGATCAAGGGGAGTGGAAATTGCGCCATGCGGCCTGGCATGAGAGTTCAGAGGCAACAACGGTATGAGAAATGTTCGCCTCATCGCTCGACTCGACATCAAAGGTCCCAATCTCATCAAAGGTGTTCATCTGGAGGGTCTTCGGGTGATCGGTTCGCCCAACGAACATGCCGTTCGCTACTATCATCAGGGCGTCGATGAACTGATCTACATGGATTGCGTGGCGAGCCTCTATGGCCGCAACAGCCTGGGTGACATTATTCAGTCCGCAGCCATGGATGTGTTTGTGCCGATGACCGTGGGAGGGGGAATTCGTTCAGTCGAGGACGCCGCCCTCCTATTGCGTTGCGGTGCTGACAAGGTCGCGGTGAATACGGCGGCCGTCGCCCGGCCAGCCTTGATTGCCGATATCGCCAGACGGTTCGGCAGCCAGTGTATGGTGCTTTCCATTGAAGCCAAACAGATCGGCCTCGATCGCTGGGAGGTGTATACGGACAACGGGCGCGAGCGCACCGGACTGGATGTCATTGATTGGGCCGAGCGCGCTGTAGAGTTGGGAGCCGGTGAAATTCTTCTCACGTCTGTGGATCGGGAGGGAACCAGGAAGGGATTTGACTGTGCCTTGGTTCGTGCAGTGACTCAGCGGGTCGCGGTCCCGGTTATTGCCAGCGGGGGCATGGGCAAGTCGGAAGATCTGATCGAGGTCGTTCAGGTCGGCGGAGCAGATGCCGTCGCCATGGCCGACATTCTGCATTATGGCCGAGCGACAGTTGGCGACATCCGCCATGTCGCACGGGCTGCCAATATCGAAGTGAGACGTTGTGAGTATGTCTGATGTCGTTGTGATCGATTACGGGATGGGGAATTTGCTGAGCGTGCGGCGGGGGTTTGAACACTGTGGCGCCATCGTGACGGTAACGGACGATCCCGATGCCATTCTTTCTGCATCACGGGTCGTGCTTCCGGGCGTGGGGGCATTTGGCGATGGCATGGCCGAACTGCGGCGCCGGGGACTAGATGGAGTCCTCAGGGATGTTGCCGCCAGGGGGAAGCCGCTGCTAGGAATTTGTCTCGGCATGCAGATGTTGCTCGACGAGAGCGATGAATTCGGCAAGACCGCAGGTCTCGGGCTTATTCCCGGACGTGTAATCCCGATCCCAGCGACCACCGTGGAGGGCTCTCTCCACAAGATTCCCCATATAGGCTGGAATGAGTTGGTATTGTCTCCTGGGCAGAGTGATTGGAAGAACACTCCGCTCGGGGATCTCATGGTTGGGGACGCCGTCTACTTTGTGCATTCATTCATGGCCGATCCGATCGATTCCCGTCACCGCGTTGCGGATTGCCTGTATGGCGGCATACGAGTTTCAGCTGCCATCGGCAGAGAGAATGTGTTTGGCTGTCAGTTTCATCCCGAGAAAAGCGGACAGATCGGGCTGAAAGTGCTCAAGAGATTCCTGGCGTCATGATTTTAGATAGCGATGGACATCTCGTTGAGTCGGTGGTCGAACTATCCGCATGAGCATGCTCGAACGTCTACTGGTCGTTGGGCTTGGAAGCATCGGAGTCCGTCACCTTCGAGTTATTCGAGCGCTTGTGCCTGGTGTGCAGGTCATTGCCTTAAGGCATCGAAAGTATGAGGGGGGAGATCACGCGGGTATCGACCATAGTGTGACGAGTGTGAGCGAGGCGTTAAAGTTTTCACCACAGGCAGCGGTGATCGCAAATCCGGCCAGTCTCCATCTTGACGTGGCGGTGCCATTGGCCCATGCGGGTCTTCATTTGCTGGTGGAAAAACCTCTTTCCTTTTCCACGGACGGAGTGTCCGAACTCATCGAAACATGCAGGGCACGTGGCCTCACGTTGATGACGGCCTACAATTTAAGATTCTCTCCTTCGCTCCAACGGTTCCGCGAATTGATCCAAGGGAAACGGGTTGGGTCGGTGCTGTCGGTTCGGGCTGAAGTCGGGCAGTTCTTACCGTCCTGGCGTCCGGAGGTTGATTATCGGAAAACGGTCTCCGCAAAGGCCTCGCTCGGAGGCGGGGTGTTGTTGGAGCTAAGCCACGAAATTGACTATCTCAGGTGGCTGTTCGGCGAAATTGAGTGGGTCAGCGCCATTCAGCGCAAGCAGAGTGAGCTGGAAATAGATATTGAAGATACGGCCCATCTCATTTTGGGTTTTGCGGCAGAACCAGGAGTCACCCCCGTGATGGCCGCCCTCAATATGGACTGCATTCGGCATGATACGACTAGAATGTGTACGGTGATCGGAGAGAGGGGATCGTTACGCTGGAATGCCGTGACCGGCTCCGTCGAGGTTTTCGACCAGGCAGGCCCGGCATGGGAGATATTGTTCAGGCATGAGGGCCACAGAGATGAGAGTTACGTGGCGGAGTGGCGCCATTTTCTCTCGTGTGTTTCTAATGGCGCTTCGCCGGTCGTTTCCGGTCACGATGGTTTATCGGTGATTCGGGTCATTGAGGCTGCAAGGCGGTCCTCGAAGGTTGGCTCAGTCGTACGGGTGCAGGCAGCGGAATAAAGGAATTCGGAGGCCTCTAACCTTCACATGAGAGTCGTCGCGCTGATTTGCGCCCGGGGTGGTTCCAAAGGGTTGCCGGGCAAGAATATTCGTTTCCTGGCCGGACGTCCGCTGATCGTGTGGGCCATCAGTCAGGCCAGGGCTGTGAAGCGGGTTGAGCGCGTCATTGTTTCGACCGATTCTAAAGACATTGCCGAAGTGGCCCGTCAGGCCGGCGCGGAAGTTCCGTTTCTACGACCTGCTGAACTTGCACAGGATAACAGTCCTGAGTGGCTGGTTTGGCGCCACGCATTGGACTTCGTCAAAGGGGATGAAGGAGCGTATCCTGATGGGTTGCTTGTGGTGCCGGCGACTGCGCCATTGCGTGCGGTGACTGACCTAGAGCAGTGCTTGGACGAATACGAGAAGGGTGGTGTGGATGTGGTGGTGACGGTCACTGATGCTCATCGCAGTCCGTACTTCAATATGGTCCAAGTAAGTAAGGATGGAACAGTAGAATTAGTCATACCTCCTGCGAGTGCTATCGTTCGACGCCAGGATGTGCCTGCGGTTTATGACATGACGACGGTGGCGTATGTGGCCAGGCCAGGGTTTGTCATGACTCGAAACGGTATATTCGAGGGGAGGGTTCGCTCGGTCCATGTGCCATTGGAGCGCGCCATTGATATCGATACAGCGCTGGATTTTAAAATTGCCGAATGTCTAATGAGTGCACGGTAAGAGGCGGCAGATGACGACTGTTTCAGCGTTGATGAGCCTCAAGGGAAGGCGGGCTTTGGTTACTGGGGCAGCCGGGAACATCGGGCGCGTCATCGCACACACGCTCGGCGAACTCGGTGCAGATCTTCTGCTTATCGATCGGCCAGGAGCTGACTATGGGCAGCTTGCGCAGGGAGTCGGGCGTCATTGGGGCGTAAAGGTTCAAACAGTCGACTGTGATTTGGAGGCTCAGAAGGATCGCGAACGTTTAGTCGAATGGGTGCGGGAACAAGAGGGCGGGCTCGACATTCTGGTCAATAACGCCGCGTTTGTGGGAACGTCGGGGTTGCAAGGATGGGTCACGGATTTCGAACAGCAAACGGTTGAGACGTGGCGTCGGGCGTTGGAGGTCAATCTGACTGCGGTATTCGACCTGTCCAAGAATTTTGCTCCGCTGCTCAGGCAAAGCAAGGGAGGCAGCATTATCAATATTGCCTCGATCTATGGCATGTATGGTCCCGATCAGAGTCTTTATGAAGGGACTGAAATGGGCAACCCGGCGGCCTATGCCGCTTCAAAAGGCGGCTTGATCCAGCTATCCCGTTGGCTGGCCACAACGCTGGCGCCACAGGTGCGTGTCAATACGATTTCTCCGGGGGGGGTCTTTAGAAATCAACCAGAGGATTTTGTGAAACGGTATGAGGCGCGTACTCCTCTGGGGAGAATGGCGCACGAAGACGATTTCCGTGGCGCCATCGCCTATCTAGGCAGTGACTTGTCTCGGTACGTGACGGGGCACAATCTGGCTGTGGATGGGGGCTGGGGCGTGTGGTAGCGGGAAGCAGCGAAGTCTCGGGTTCGAAGCGCTGCAGGATTATGTCTCGGTTGTATCGATTGTTATGAAAGTCATCATTGATCCGGGCCAATCCAATAACGTCATCGCGACGATCGCGATCGGAGATTCCTACTATCAGTCGTGGCACCAGCATGCATTCCCAACCTGGAAAGCCTATTGTGAACGGCATGAGCTCGGTCTGGTTGTTTTTGATGCGGACCTTATCGCGAGGGATGATCCTTTCTGGAAAAAGCCTACGTGGCAGAAAATGCTGATTGGAAATGTGCTGAGCAAGCAGATGCCGTCTGTTCGAAATGTCTGTTATCTGGATACCGATATTCTCGTCAAGCCTACCGCTCCCAATGTGTTTGATACGTATGATCCCGCCACCATCGGGCTCGTGTCACTCCGGAAGAATCTGCCTTATCCCTATGAACAGGTGTTACGGAGAGTGGCGTTCTTGAGAAATAAATACTACGACAGCAAATACCCTCTCGATTCGGCCCTGTTTATCTCTGTAGAAAATCTCTACAAGTTTCACGGGTTGCCGGTACAAGCCGATGAAGCCTGTGCCGGGATGTTTGTATTTAATATAGAGAACCATGCGGATCTGTTGGGCGCTGCGTTCCTCAAGTACGATCAGTCAATCGACTCGATCACCGGCGGGGGGGATCAAACCCATTTTAATTATGAAGTGCAAAGTTCCGGAAAGGTGTCATGGCTTGATTATCGTTTTCAGGCCATCTGGCTGTTCGAAATGGCCTGGAAATATCCCTTCCTCTATGACTATGGACGGGACAAGCAGGATGTAATCAAGGAATGCATCGAGGCCTCACTCTTTACCAATTACTTTCTCCATTTTGCCGGCACTTGGCATGAAAGTGGGATGTGGAAAGTTGGGGGAGTCTTAGAGGGTTTTTCTGAGCGGGAAAAAATGGAGCAGTTTGCTGAGTATATGAAAACGCCCTTAACCGGGACACCGGTAGGGCAGGTCAAGCCATCAGCATGAGAATGCTTGATCCGGCTTGATGGGCTGACGCCAACATCAATTGGAGCGAGGAGATGGAAGATACAAGATTCGCAACAACAACTGGACGAATAGAACTCGGGCGGTTCATCGCGCAGTACGAGCTGTTCAAGAAAATATTGCACATCAAAGGCTCCATCGTCGAATGCGGTGTGCATTACGGTTCCGGTGTGATGGCATACGCCAAAGTATCGGAGATCTTAGAGCCCTACGGTTTTCTCAGATCAATTTACGGGTTTGATACCTTCGATGGCTTCCCCTCTGTTCATGAGCATGACCTGGGAGGGTCCGGAGCGGTTGCAACGGTTGGAAGACTCCGTCCAGACCGCGATGTCTATGCTGATTTGCAGCAGCGAATCGCTGAGTTCGACAAGACAAGACTGATTGCGCCCAACAAGAAAGTGCATCTCATCAAGGGGGACGCGATACAGACCATTCCAGCGTTCATAAAATCCAACCCGCATGTGCTTGTGGCCCTTCTGTATCTGGATTTTGATCTCTATGAGCCGACGAAAGTGGCTATTAGAGAATTCCTGCCGAGAATGCCCAAAGGATCGATCATCGCATTTGACGAGCTCAATGATCCGAAGTATCCGGGGGAGACGCAGGCGCTGCTTGAAACGTTGAACCTCAACAATTATCGGTTGGAGAGTTTTTCCTTTGAGCCCCATATAAGTTGGATCATGCTTTGAATTATCATCTCCTCGTACTATCTATGGTCTTGTTAGAAACTACGTCCAATCCAGTCCAGTGTTTCCCTTGAGCTGCTCTCCTTCGGTATCATTTATAACGATAGCCATCGACGGAATATCTCTCCATGTCTTGTACTAGTAGCATAGAGTATCGTCCGGAGATAGATGGGCTAAGAGCGCTGGCAGTAGTACCGGTTATCTTGTTTCACGCCGGTTTGAAATTGTTCGAGGGAGGATATGTCGGCGTCGATGTGTTTTTTGTCATCAGTGGCTATTTGATAACCGCACTCATTGTGGCGGAGAAAGAATCTGGAAAGTTTTCAATCATCACATTTTATGAAAGACGTGCGCGGAGGATTCTGCCGGCATTATTTGTAGTGGTGATTGTGTGTCTGCCCTTGGCCTTATTCTGGATGACACCCGAGCAACTCAGGCGGTTTTCACATAGCGTAGTTGCGACCTCTATGTTCGCGTCGAATTTTCTTTTTTGGTACACGAGTGGCTATTTTGATACAGCAGCTGAGGAGAAACCCCTGCTGCATACGTGGAGTTTGGGGGTTGAGGAACAATTTTACATGTTTTTCCCCCTGTTGGTGTTAGCGCTCTATAGAGTCGGGACTGCGAGATTCGCGTGGATTCTTCTGAGTCTTTGCTTTTTGTCATTTGGCTTAAGCGAGGTTATGGCAAACTACGGTTCCGCAACGGCGAACTTCTTCCTAACTTCTACAAGGGCTTGGGAACTATTGTTGGGCTCCGTGACCGCATTGAGCCCTTGGGTAAGAAGGTTTGGTGGGCAGCTGAGTGTACCCCAAAAGAACTTAGCTGCATGTGGAGGTATGGGGCTAATTTGTCTCTCAATCTTTTCGTACGATAAATCCACACCTACACCGAGCTTGTATACTCTAGGCCCAACAGTTGGGACGGCCTTGATACTTGCATTTGCAGACGAGCAAACGCTCGTGGCACGTTTGTTATCATTGCCACAGGTCGTGGGGGTTGGCTTGATTTCCTACAGTGCCTATCTTTGGCATCAGCCTTTGTTTGCCTTCATGCGGATATACAACGCAGAGAGGCCGTCTACTATGTGGTTCTTGACTGCCTCGGTGCTGGCCTTGGGGGTGGCATATCTATCGTGGCGATTTATCGAACGGCCCTTTCGCGATAAGGGATGCGTGTCAAAGCGATCAGTTCTGGTGTCGAGTGTCGTAGGTTCTTTGGGACTCGTCGGGGTTGGATTAGCTGGACATCTTACCAATGGTTGCCAGGCCGTATTTGAGGCGCGATTGAATGATGAGCAAAGAGCAACCTATGCGAAGCTAGAGCAGGCTATTGCAACCGGTGGCTACACTGCGATGTACGACAACAGCGATTGCAAGTTCTGGGACAGAACGGTCTCAACGGATTTTCTCGAACGGTACGGTAAGTGTGCTGAGAAATATGGGCGATCACTTGTAGTCGTAGGAGATAGTCACGCCATGGATCTATACAATAGCCTGGCGAGTACCTCGACGAAGTCGTTCATAGTTGGTGTCGCGCAAGGAGGATGCCGGCCACACGACCACTTGCCAGAGTGTCATTATGATAGGTTCAGGCAATTCGTTAACACGCAAAGGGAAACGATCGATGTCGTCTTCTACACTCAGAGCGGGGGGCACTTTCTGACGAAGATTTCTAATATGCCGTTTAGTCGAGTACATGTTGGGCGTGTCCATGATTATCTTCGAGGATTATCGCAGATGGTCCCTGTGATTTGGTTCGGCCCCCAAGCTGAATTGGCGGAAGACGTCAGATCAATTAATCCTCTTTTAGGGAAGTATGTGCCGAATTTCAGGAGAGAAATTGAGGACGTCGACGAATTTCTCGAGATGTATCTCGCGCAACACCTCGAACCGAATATTGCATACCTATCCATTCTGAAACTTACAGAGTTCAAGCCGAACGATTTCTATGTTGAAGGGGCCTTCACGTATAGTGACTCGGATCATTGGAGTAGCCATGGTGAAAGAATATTTGGGTCGCGATTGGCTACTCATCCAGCAATTGAAAAGTTTTTCAGGGGCTGATGTTGGCAGGCTCAACGTTCTTTTGTCACTCACGCCTGTCGCGATTCACGGGACAAAAAGTCGCGGGTGCGCCAGAACCGGACCAGTCGGGGATGTCATGAAATTCTTCGGGAAGCTGCCGCACCTGCGGCGAATCCGAGCGATGATGCGCGGCTATCGGATCCTAAAGGCTGGCCATCGCCTTGGATGGATCAGACACACAAAAAGAGGGTTAGCTGATACGGCGATAGGCAACATCGGTCCTGCTGCGTCACGTCATTTCTTTGGTGCAGGGGTTGAGAGCGCGGCACAGATCGTTCAACAGTATGTGCTTACACGCATTGGAGGAATCGGCCTCAATAAGGCGTTGTTGTTCTCCATCGGCTCGAAAACCTCCCCGGTGATCTTCCCCTTGCCGAAAGAGTTTCAATCCACTCTGGCTCACAATGGCTTTGTGGTCTCTCGCCGGCGATGTTCAGCGCTGTGGATAGCGTATGTCGGCGCTCTGTGGTGTTACGGTGTGTTGTCGATTGCAAAGCATGCGTATGATGCGGTGCGCTGCATTGTCCGGCCGACGGCTGCGCTCAAAGGACCGTTTGCATATTTTGTGGGGTTGGCAAAGAACAACCTTCCTCAGCCGTGTAAAGACGGTCGAAGCCACGATATCCTCACGTGGTATGCGCATTGGCCGGGTGCCGCAACTTCTCTCGTCGCGCTGTGTCATGGGGTGCGGGGCGCAAAAGCTACGTTGGTCAATGGTAAGCGGGTTGAATGTGTCGAGCATGCCATTCCGCCGCTTCCCAATCTCACAGGCCTGATTCAGTTTCTGCAATGGGCAACGATTGCCGTGTTGCGTTCAGCGATGGATGCCTGTCGCGGGAGGTGGTGGCACGCAGCGCTGTTGAGTGAAGCCGCGAAAGCAGCTGTCGTTCGATTCGCCAATCCCGATCAGCTTGCTTGCGAGTACTTGTTTCATTTCTCCGATACGATCTATCGGCCCATCTGGACATATGAAGTCATCAAAAAAGGCTCGCAGGTCACCTGCTATTTTTATTCAACGTCCGAAGAGTTCAAACTCCCCGGCGGGTATGAACCTAACAGCGGCTATTGGAAGCTTATGAATTGGCCGCGGTGCTTAGTCTGGGATACCTACCAGGAACATTTGCTTCGTCTCAGCCTTGGCGATGCCGCTAGAATTGACGTTGTGGGTCCTATCGGCTTCAATTGTTCTGCTATTGAAATGCCTAACATCCCCCCTAACTCCATTGCCGTGTTTGATATTCAGCCTATCAGAAGCTCTGCGCATTTTGGATTCTCCACATTGGCCGACCTGGACTATGGCAATCCAAAGGTCCCGATGAATTTCATTCAAGACATTCATGTTGCCGCGTCCCTGCATGGTGGCACCGTCGTTCATAAACGGAAGCGGAATGATGGGCGAAGATTTCGCAAGGTGTATCGACACATGATCGACCAGTTATCCGGAGGTCCTGGATTCGTTTCGATTGAGCCTGACACTTCGGCAATACGGGTGATTGAACATTGTCGAGCCGTCGTGTCTATGCCATTTACGTCAACGGCGATTCTAGGCAGGCATCTAGGAAAGCCGTCTGTCTACTATGATCCCACTGGTCGTTTGCAGAAAGATGACAAGGGTGCACATGGAATACCTATTCTCAGTGGAAAAGATGAGTTGCGAGAATGGGTGTCTGCTGTGATGGGGACAGTGGGGGATAATTCCCTCGTACAGTCAGTCTGACGGCTCTATCTTGCAATGCCGTCCGAGCAGTGTCATTGCTATGCGGATCTTGCCTCTAATTTGCCGAGGTGCACGATGATCCTCAAGTTAGCCGGGGCTACACAGATCTGTTGGATTCAATTGTTGATGTACATGCTATAATCCGCGCGCGATTCTTCCGCGAAATTGCCTGCGTGGGCCGCGTGAAGTGAGGAGGGAGTCAGAATGGCCGATCACGGCAATCAGAAGTTGAGAGTCTTGGGACAGCCGCCCTTGTTGGACGACGGCAGTATTGCATGGGATGGTCATGATCGCACGGCGTTGCTTCGTAGCGTGGGGGCCGATCAGCCGTTTACGGCGCTCCGCCATCCGGAGGTGCGGTATGAAGTTACCGACCACTGTAACGCCATTTGCATTATGTGCCCTCGCGATAAGCACGAAGACGGACGTCCCCACGGCATTATGGATTTGGAGAAGTATAAGCGGAGTATCGATGAAGTCGTTGCTCTGGGCGCCACGAGAGTCGTGCTCCAGGGATTCGGCGAACCATTGATAGATAAAACGTTAGAGCAGAAGATCGCCTATGCCAAAGAGTTCAACCTAAACACCTACATCATCACCAATGGGTCCTTGATCACGCGAGCCCGCGCGAAGTCTCTTATCGAGGCTGGGCTGGATGAGATGCGGGTGAGTTTTTATGGCATGAGTCCTGAGACCTACAATGTGGTCATGGAGCGACTGGACTACCATTTAGCCACAAAGAATCTTCTTGGCTTTCTTGAGGAGCGTGCCGCATTAGGGCTCAAGAAGCCCAAGCTAGAGTTATCGTACCTGGTGATGAAGGAAAACGAATCGGACGTCGACGCCTTCAAGGATTTCTGGGGTCCCCGGGCCGATGCGATCGAGATCTGGCGGCCGCATAACTATGGCGATGGGCGAAGTTATCGGGAGCGCCATGAGGCCGTGGAGATCAAAACCACATGCGGACGACCGGAAAATGGGCCGCTCCAGATCCAGTGGAACGGCGAAGTTGTTCCCTGCTGCTACGACTACAACAACCAGATTATCTTAGGGAACGCGTTTGAGTCGCCGGTGCTGGACATTCTTAATGGCGAGAAGTATCGGTTGCTGCGGTTGTCCCATCGAATGAAGCAGTTTAAGCTGTTTCCTTATTGCGATCAGTGTGATCAGCTCCTCCCGCACGCGGATGCTCTTGTTTATACGAATAAACACAATCTCCCTCCTGAGGTCGCCGTGCGGCTCTCCAATACGGATCTCTATGATCTTGTCGGCGACAAGGAGATTAGTGCGGAGAGCGTCAACGAGCGGTATCGCGACGGGCTCATGCCTGAACCCACTAGCCAGCGAGATTGATCGATGCAAGTTCAGCTGCTGAATCTGATTTCAACCCCCGTCCCTGTGCTGAATTCGCTTGGACTGGAGTTGTCCGTCGGGCTCAGCTCTGAAGATCCTGCCATGGGGCCGCATCCAGCCGAACCCTATCTGGCCTACGTTACAATTTATTCCCCTGAAGGGAAATTGCTGAGCCGGCAGCTGCTCGGAGAGATCCCTCCGAAACGCCGGCGCCAGTTTGCCCTGTCGCCGCTTACGCGCAAACTTGTTCCCTCCAGCGATCATCTGGTGGTAGTTCATCGGGTCCCGAGTCGCCTGGCTGCGCAGGTCCGGTCCATTGAAGACCCTCTGGAAATGCCCTCTCCGCCGAACTACCCGATGTGGCGCGCGCTCATTCAGTACGCCTATCCGGGTAAAGGCAACGGCAGTGTGATCTACGAAACCCCACCGCGGCTCAATGTGCGCAAGCCCGGCGCACCTCCGTCGACGACATTGACCTTCACCTCGAAGATCGTTTTTTCATCACAGGTGAATACGGTCGTTGTCCCGATTCATTATTCGATGGATCCGGGATATGCGGGGATCTGCCGATACCATTACCTGTTGTTCGATCAAGACGGTTGTGAAGTGTTAAGCCGAACTGTCACTCTGCCTGCTTTTAGCGTAAAGACGCTAGATCTTCGCAGTGAACTGCCTGAGTCGCTGGTTCGAACAGTCACAGGTTCAACGCGCGAGTTGGCAGCCTTTACGTTCGTCGCCTACAGCGAAGATGCAGCGTTGGCCCCGTTGATTTTGAATCTTGCACCTGCCCTTGGCGGCGTATCGGTTGAGCACACTCACCCCGCGCAATCATTCCTGCTGCCCTGTGATGACAAGGATAAGAATCGAATAAAGGGTGCCGCAATATCTGCCTGGCGGAATCGGGGGGCCGGCATCGAGAAGGAGGCTGGTCATGTGGGTTGATAGCGCGGCCATGGCTCTTGCGAGCTACCTCCCGCGCTCGGTGAAGGCCGTGGCTCGTCGCTGGTTGTTTAGAAACAGTCATCCTGCGCATGTCGGTCTTCGCGGGATCGGCGCTGTTCAAGATCTGTACTATTGGGTTGCCGACGGAACGCTTGATACATTCTTGCCGGTCGAGAATTATTTTAGCGTGTTCTATCCGTCGTTGGACACCTCCACGGTCGGAACCCTCACGGTCTTTGATGACCAGGGTCTTGAACTCGGGCGAAAAGAATTTGCATTGCCTCATCTCGGTAGTTGCATGATACGAATATCAGCGCTTCTGCAGGAGTGGCGGCCTGAACGAGGGGCGGGCGTCACGTTTGGGACGTTGATCTGCGACATTGCGGTGCCTCAGAGTGTGCGCCAGGTTATTGGAAATGCTAAACCGTTCTATTTCTGGGATCGTTTCTATATCGGATATGTTAACGAGGCCGGGCAGCCCACCTTTGTGCACGGTGTGGATAAAACATTCATCAGCCACGCCGATCAGCAGGGATTCAGCCGCTGGTATCCGGCGGCGCGAACCTATCGGTGGGCGCCGGAGATTCCCGTCAACATTGCCGACTATGAAAGATTTACGGTTATCGTTACGAACCGTGTATCCCGTTCGGCGCAGTTCAGGTTGATAGTGGAAGATACCGCGGACCGGCATCGTGAGTGGGATGCCGTCATCAAGCCGAACGGCGTATATCGTTTCGAACTGACGGCCGCCAACACGGCCGGGTTGAATCCGGAGGAGCTCAGGATGCGTCTTGAGGGCATGACGACGCAATGGGGCCGCCCGCTTGTGTTCAAGGAGTTCACCTCAGGCGCCATCTCTGCTATGCATTGTTAGCCGCTTTCTGTCTTCTCCCGCCCGACTGTCACTTCGAACAGGGGTAACACTTCACGAAAGTTATGAACAGACTAAACGTGTATTTCTGGCGCTTGCGATCATGGGCGGCGCGCGCGATAGTTCCTCGGCGCGCCGTCGTCTCCCGTGGCTTGCGGTTTACTCTGCAATGCGACAACTGGGTCACCTATTATCGCTGGCAAAGTTACAATACGAAGGAGCCGGAGACTCTCGACTGGGTCGATCAGCGGGTAAGGCCCGGTGATACGGTCTTTGATGTTGGCGCGAATATCGGCCTCTATACCATTTACACCGCACTCAGGCATAAACCGGTAAGGGTGATCGCTTTTGAGCCTGAATATGCCAATCTTCATATGTTGAGAGATAACATTGTGCTCAATGGTCTACAGGAAGCGGTCGACGTCTACTCTCTGGCCCTAAGCCGGGATTCAGGCCCGAGTCATTTGTATATCCAGGACTTTACCCCAGGCGCTGCATTGCATTCCGTTTCCAGCGACAGGCTCAATGTTACCCATACTCAGCGCACTGTGGTGGGACGGGAGGGAATATGGGTAACCGCGATGGATTCCTTCTGCGAAAAAACCGGGCTATTCCCGAATTGCATTAAGATTGACGTCGATGGGACTGAACTTGAGATCCTGGAGGGAGGGAAGACAACGTTGCGGGCACCCTCTGTACGGTCCGTCATTATTGAGATGCCTGTTGAGGCGGATCTTCGGGGAAAATGCCAGAGGTTGCTTGAGGAGGCAGGGCTCACACGCGAATGGTGTAGTCAGCAAAGTCCCAATGAAGTCTGGATCAGAAAGTGATCGGGGTGCATGGCGATGCATGATTGCTCATGAATCGGTTATGGCTCAAACTTGCGTATCTGTCCGGGGTGAGGCCTCTAAGCATGCAAGACGCCTTGCTTGCTAGAAACGCATGAACTGAGTCGATTTGAAGATATTGTTGTGGGCTTAAGGGAAAAGACGTTCTAGATAATTATCCCCCCTGTGCCGTCTCTCAGCGGGCCGATGTGGTGAGAAGGCGGGCACGTTCGAGAATCGGAAAGCGTCGTCTGGCGCCCTGCACTTTGCCCCATACTAAGGAACCCAATGGCTTTGTGGACGATGGCTCAGCGCGCCTTTAAAGCGATAGATCGAGCAGGCTTCCGCGTCTTGGACGTCGGTTCAAGGGGTGGGCTTCACCCCATGTTTGATGAGGTCGCCCCTCTTGTCGAAGCAGTTGGATTTGAACCGGACATTGAGGAATGCGCGCGGCTTAATCAGCAGATTCAGTCAAATACTTTGTATCGTTCGCTGGCCTTTCTCCCATTTGGGCTTGGCCGACATGAGGGCTCCCAAGCACTGAATCTTTGCCGGTTGGGGGCTGTCAGTTCGATGTATCGCCCGAATCGGTCCTTTCTGGATCGATTCCCCGGGGCCAACCGATTTGATGTGGTGGATTCTCTGCAGATGCCTGTCCGAGCGCTGGATGATCTGCTGAAGGACCCCCACGTACGTTTGCCTGCCAGTATCGATTTCATGAAAATCGATACGCAAGGCTCTGAGCTGGAAATTCTCCAGGGAGCGAAAGAGACGTTGCTTAACCAGGTTGTTGCTGTGGAGGTGGAGGTAGAATTCGCGCGCCTGTACGATTCACAGCCTCTCTTCCGAGATGTGGACTCATTCCTCTCGGGATGCGGGTTTACTCTCTTCAAGATTCGACGCGCCGAATGGGTCAGGCGCAACTATGAGCGCCGTCCATATCTCAGCGCGGGGCAGCTTGTTTTTGGCGACGCGTTATACATCAAAGACCCGCTAGATCCGCTGACCGCATGGTTTCCTGCAGACGCTCGGCAAGCAGAGGCACTTATACTGATTTCCATCTTGTACGATCTTCACGATTTTGCCTTGGAAATTAGTTCGGAGCCTCGCATAGCCGCCATGGTGGATACGGAAAGCATACGTCAGTATGTTCTGGAGCGAAGCGCCTGCTTGAGCAGGCCGTGGGGGCATATTCGTTCAATGAGAGAGTTCATGCGGTGGTGTAAGGAGGCTGTAAGCTTCGTAAGGCGGTATAGACCCCATTGGAGCCGTGGAGACGGAAATTTCTACTCAAGGTACTGATCGAAACCATAAAGACGAGATACCGTTGTGCGACGCTCCCGGCGTGTAGCGTGAACGCCCTGAGTTGTGCAGGCGGAAGAGGAGCTGTTCTCTATGGATATATTGACTGAGATCAATCGAGTGATTGAACTGGAGGGGCGAACTGTAAGCCGATTGCGCGAATCTGTCGGCCCCGCGTGTGAAGAGGCGGTTCGTGAGATCTTCAAGTCTCCGGGAAAAGTCATTCTTACGGGCATTGGGAAGTCCGGACTCATTGCCCAGAAGATTGCTTCGACGATGGTGTCGACCGGGACCAGCGCAATCTTTCTGCACCCTGCAGAAGGGATGCACGGGGACATCGGTATTGTGCGCAGCGACGACGTCCTTATCGCGCTCAGCAAATCGGGAGAGAGCGATGAATTGATCGGGCTACTGCCGGTGATTCGCCGTATCGGTGCGCGACTGATTGTGGTGACAGCTAAAGCCGACTCTACGTTGGCGCGGTCTTCCGATATCCTGCTTCTGACGCCTGTGGAAGAAGAGGCCTGTCCGCTGAATATGGCTCCGACCTGTAGCACGACCGCGGCTCTTGTGCTTGGCGACGCGCTGGCGATGGCGCTTATGAAGCTCAGGAATTTTCAGCCGGAGGACTTTGCGCTGTCTCATCCGGGCGGGCAACTTGGAAAACGGCTCTTGCTGACGGTTGGCGACATTATGCGGTTTGGCGAAGCTAACCCGATCATCGATGTGATGAGTCGCCTGCAGGATATGCTGTGTGTGATTACCAGCAAGCGAGCCGGGGCTGTGTCGGTCGTGGATCACGACGGGCATCTCCTGGGGCTTGTCACGGACTACGATATTCGGCACGTGTTGGAAAAAGGCGGAGATATCTTCTCGATGACGATCTCCGACATTATGAACAAAAAGCCGACCTTCGTGTACTCTGATGAAAAGGCGTTGCGCGCGCTCGAACTGATGGAGAACCGAGACAAACCATTTCTTGTTCTGCCGGTATTGGATCGCTTGGATAAAACGGTGGGGATGATTCATCTGCATGACATAGTCGCCCGGGGATTATGAGGACTGTCATTCTTTGCCGGGACTTAAAATCCCTGATGTCCCATATTCCACTCCCCCCCGAGCATGTTCAGTTTCTTGTCCTGCAGGAGTCTCCTGAGAGCGGTTCGATTCGAGCGTTTTGTGAGCGTCGGGGGCTGTCGGAAGAATTGCCCCGCGCGGACTTGTTTCGGAGCCGTTCGGGCCGGTTTCGTTCTGAGTACGTCAGTGCGATTGGCCGGTTGAATATTGAGTTCGGGTCTCGTGAATGGTGGGCGATGCCGTTTACGACGAAGAACCCCATCTCGTCCGAACTCTGCCTCGATATCTTCTCCCTTGTTCTGATTGTGGACCTGATCCGCAATCTGAACGGATGTCTTGTCGTGGTCACGGACCGCGACGTACTGGGAATGCAGGTGGCGGCCTGGGGGCGCACGGAAGGGGTGGCGGTTGTGAATGCCGTCAGACCGGCATGGACCTGGAGCCATATCCATACTCGGCTGTCTTTTCTGCCGATACTGTATTTGGCGGCGAGGAGTGTTTGGTTCAAGCTGCGGACCGACCGGAGGAATATAGGTTCCCCTGCGGGGGGGGCGGCAAGCATGGTCATGATTACGTTGGTCCATCCCCATTCGATCACTTCTGAAGGGCGTTTTCGGGATACATATTTTGGCGAGTTGGAGGGGTGGTTAGGCCGTGAGATTCCCCCTGTCGTGGTGGCAGGTGTTATACAGGGACAGTCACTGCCCCTTGCCCAAGCCTTTCAAGGAAATCGGAATGCAGTGAGGCGGATTTCAATTGATGCTGGTCTTGATCTCCATGACATTTTTCGGAATACGTGGGAGGCATTGCGTGGCTTTCTTGCTTGCCGATTTCTCAAAGTTTCATCGGAGATCGGCGGGGTGAGCATTGGGAATTTGGTGAAGCGCGCCGTTAAGGAAGCCCACGCTTCTGGCGAAGTCTTCCGGAGCCTGTACATTTATCGCTGTGCCCGTCGTTTGGCATCGGCGGCTCCGACTGCCCGATACCTCTATCCTTACGAGAATCGGGCCTGGGAGAAGATGCTGTTGCTCGGAGTGCGTTCTGTATCGAGGCGGACACGGACGATTGGGTATCAGCATGCCTCAATTACCGCCAGTCATACGAATTTTGTCTTTGCGGAGAACGAGGCGGAAATCACACCTTTGCCGGATGTAATCGTGGCGTTTGGAGAAGTCACTCGTGACCGGCTCATTCAGGATGGGCATCCTCAGGCTCTGCTGAGAGTCGGGTGTGCGTTGAGGCAACCGAAGACCGGTGCTCTTGCGATACGGAGTTCACGCGAAGAAACGCGTCCGCGAATTCTTGTCGCCTTGGGGGCCAGAGTCACCGAATATCTGCGAGTCTTGTGCTTCTTGAACGATGCGATAGGAGCGGGTCATGATTGGGAAGTTCGCATCAGACCCCATCCCACACTTCCACTAGAAAAGGCGATCGGGCTCCTCCCTGGAGGTCAGACGAGGTTTTCATATTCACTCTCGAAAGGCGCTGTCGTGCGGGATTTGGAGTGGGCTGACGTGGTGCTGTATGCCTCTTCCACACTGGGGATGGAAGCCGTGGGAGCTGGGATCCCAGCTGTTTATCTTGATCTCGGAGAAATCCTGCCCACCGATCCGATGGAGGGGTGGACGGCCTTTAAATGGATCGCCCGGCAACCGAGTGAACTTGCGCCTGTATTGTCGGAGATCGGCGAATTGTCCGACGCGCTATACGAACAAAAGCAGCTGCAAGGACGATCCTATGTTGATGCCTACATGGCGCCCGTGAATGAAAAAAGTCTCCGGGTCTTCATCGAGGCATAGCGAGTTCAATGCTCAAAGGTCTCAACATCGTCTGTCTCGCCGGATGCGAATGGGATTTTACCTGGCAGCCGACGCAGGAAATCATGCTTCGGCTGGCCAAGGCCGGCAATCGAGTGCTGTACGTGCAGCCCACCGGGACACGTACGGTGAAGTTCTCGGACTGGCGGCGAATTTTTGAACGGGTGAGGGGTAAAGTTGCCGGTGTGCAGCGGTCCTCTGCATTGCCTCCTGAACTCACGATTTACTCCCCGCTGGTGCTTCCATTCCCGTACTCCCGCGTTGCCCGTTCTATCAATCGTTGGATCTTATTCCGGAAAATAGAAGGATGGCTTG
>ERZ1292633.1121-Hain-H41-02um-R1-1121-length-29396-cov-5_pt1 | contig 29396 bp, 25 predicted proteins | sample MGYA00564406_ERZ1292633 | MGnify/ENA primary metagenome ERZ1292633 (study PRJEB36523, sample SAMEA6512639) | groundwater metagenome | collected 2019-01-08 | study: AquaDiva: Metagenomics assemblies of 32 groundwater samples
TAAAAATGTTCGTTATCCTTACCGCCGTATTTTCTGCCGGCCGTGTTACAACGCCTTTATAGAGCAGCAAGGCTAGCCATGCCTTGACGTCCGTTCGATTTTGCGGTATTACCTGCACGTCCCAGAGGTCACGATGCGCATCTCCGTCTTCGTCTTCCTGTTCATCTTCATCTCCGGCTGCGGTGTCCAGTACGGCAACGTCACGAGCAAGTGCGAGGGGTCCCACACCCCGATCACCAGCGACTGGACCACCTGGGCGGGCTACTGCGACGACGTCGAGGTCCTCCTCCTGGCCACCTTCTCGGGCGCCAAGAATGCCCACGCCGGGGCCCTGCTCCTCACCCTGCCGTCGGCGATCATGGACGATCCCGAGGCGGACCCGAACTGTCGGGTCAACAACGACGAGTTCAGCAAGGCGGACCAGGACTGGTGTGACTACCACCTCACCCAGCTCCCCACCTGCCTCGACGTCGAGCGGTCGATCGCGATCGACGTGTGGGGCTCGCCGAACATCGAGCGGACCGAGCTCACCTTCCACGGCGAACCGCCCTACATGAAGGTCGCGGCGGTGATCGAAGGCCAAGCCCTCAACTGCGAGACCGAGCTCGCGGTGGACATCTGGGGCGACGGCTCCTACTAGGTCTCGACCCCTTCATCACCTCGGACACAACGAACCCCCGGCCGCCTGGCTGGGGGTCATCTCGTTTAATTACCGGCCCTTTGTCGACTTCCAAAGCAGTTCAAACGAGTCGAGATAGGCTTCAGCTAAAATGGGATTGCGGATTTGAATCACGAGCACCGTCGGGTAATACGTTTCAATCGAAACCATTTCTTTAGTGATGCGGGTGTAACTGGGAGCAGACAAGCCGGTGGGGAGTGTTTTCATCTCTGTTCCTTTTTCCGCACGGAACTTCTTTTTAAATTCGTCAGAAAAGTTTGCGGGGGACAAAAGACGTTTTCTAACGCCGTATTTTTTCAGTAAATCGACGTAGTTCTCGTACCAATCACCAACGGTGTCGTAGAATGCGCTATCTTTAGCACCACCAATGATTGAGATGGTTTTATCTTTCTGTCGAGCTGCCGATTCGATAATGTCCTCGAGATTGGTGCGGAGACCCTCAGGACCGAACAAGGTACGCACCGTAACGGCGCTCCCTTCCGCTTCTTGCAAACGTCGAAGTTCAGGAACGAGAGATTCGGCTTTACTGTTGATTCGGCGTGTCCGTTCAAGCAGGGAAGTAGGATCAGCGGCCTGGAACAACTTGATGTTCTTTTTATGCACAACAGTAACCAGCCCTTCGTCGACTAAACGATCGAGAGCATTGTAAACCAGCATGCGATGGAGCTTGGTGGATTTGATGATTGGCCCGGATTGGGAGAGTCCTTGCTCTAACAAGGCGAGGTAAACAGCGGCCTCGTTTTTGCTAAGCCCCAGGGACATTAATTCACCTTTGACGTTCATATAGGAAGAGTCTAACACAAGTCTAGTTTGTCATCAAGTTACGTTGACAGGTGAAGAGACCCGCAGTAGGCTAGTGGCATATCTCAATCGATACGTATGACCACAGCTTGGAAGACCTTTCCGTATCCTGTCGACCACGACCCCGAGAAGCCGGGGCGCGTGCAGTCCTGGTTTAGCTTGGAGACGATCGAGCAAGAAGTCAAAAAACCGTTGCGCTGGGTGTATACCAATCGGATCGCGCAAGGGGCGATAGCTGGAGCGCATACACACCTGGAACATGAAGTCGCGGTCGCAACTCTTGCCGGTACGTTCGAAGTGTACCTACGTGATCAAACAACGGGAACCGATGAAACCTTTATCCTTCGACCGGAATCCGTTCTATTCACAATCCCTAAAAACGTTTATCATGAGGTTCGAAACGTGGGCGATCAGGAAGGCATCATTCTTGTCTTCTCTAACACCAAGCCACGCGAAGAACATGACACGATTTATGAGCAAAACACCTAACTTCGACACCAAACTTAAAGCGATGCTTGTCGCCGAACAAATCGGCGAACGAACATGTGCCATTTCAGGTGAAAAGTGGCAGTTTGATGAGCGTGAAATGCGATGGTGTCGCCAGTTTAATACTCCCGTATCGAGGTATTCGCCTCTGACCCGCTTGAAGTGGCTCTCAGCTTTTCGTACCTCGTTTGAAATCTTTTGGAACAAGCATGCATTTACTGGCGAGCCCATTTTGACCTACGTACATCCTGATATCAAAACGCCGATTGTGAGTGATCAAGAATGGCATAATCTTGATGTCGGTTCGATGCCAGAGTATCAACGCGAGGTAGATCTGACTCGCCCAATGCTCGATCAGTTTCGCGATTTGGTAAGTGTGGTACCAATGGGCGCGCGGCGTGAGTGGAAGAACATCGTCAACACCGTTGGTGTTGGTATGTGGGATGTAGAGGATTGCTACATTGTTTTTTCAACCGTCGGAACAAAGCGGGCGATGTATACCTATTATTGTTTGGAAGGATCAGAAGATATTACCCAGAGTGTGTTCGTGCGCACGTCACAAAGTTGTTTCGGCTCGACGCACATTGATCGCTGCCACAGCTGTACCGTAGCTGTAGAAAGTCGTGATTGTATCAATTGTGCCTTCATTTTTGATTGCCGTAATTGTGAAGATTGCTTCGGTGCTTCTAATTTGCGCAACAAAAAGTATGTCTTCTTCAACGAACAGTTGACCAAGGAACAATACCAAGAGCGGATGAAGTCTATTGATCTCTCTTGTCGTTCAACCTACAAAGAATACTATCAACGCTTTATTGATCTTATTGGCTCCGCGGCTTTTCCCGAGAACTTCAATATGAACTCTGGAGATTCAAACGGGGAGTATCTAACCGATTGCGTTCGAGTTACAGATTCGTACTACATGAATAAGTGTACTGACTGCGCGTACAATTACGGTTCGGGCGGAGCCGAAGGCTGTTACTATCTTTCATCTGCTTATCCTGCGACGAACAGTTGGATGTGTGCGGTGCTCTTAGATTGCAGCAACGTGAAGTACTCGGCGATGTGCGGCAAATCGCGTGAACTTGAGTATTGCTATAACTGTCATGACTCTGAATATTGTTTCGGCTCCGTTGGGCTACGCAATAAGAAGTTTCACATTTTCAACAGGCCGTATTCTGAAGAGGAGTATTGGAAAAAAGTGGATGAGCTAAAATGTGCCATGCTCGATCGTGGTGAATACGGTGAATATTTTCCGCTCGATCTTTCACCAAATGGTATGCAGTTCTCGATGACACCTATTCTTTACGATGTCGAGGTAGATGAAATGAAGAAGTTTAATGCCCCAATGTATGATCCAGATCGCGGGGCGGTGCTTGCGCCGAAAAAGACGGTCGAAGAAGCGCCACTAAATAGTGCAGATGTTCCTGATTGTTTGAAAGATGTTGATCCAAGCCTCTGGGTGGCGAAGCCATTTATGGATCAAAAGGTCAATCGCCGCTGGACAGTCGTCCCAAAAGAATTCGAGTTTTATCGTTCACACAACTTACCGTTCCCGGAAGAGCACTACACTTCGCGTTTACGCCGACAGATTCAAATGATGAATCTACCGCTTCGTGAAGTCGTGAATTGTGCCGCATGCCACAAGTCAATCACGGTCGGTAAAAACAAGACATTCACTGCGCGTAAGGTATACTGTACGGACTGCTATCTGAAATATCTTGAGACGAAATAAAGTCTGTATATGGAAAAAGACTACAGTAGGTGGCACCAAAAAAAGGCAGTAGTTAATGATGTTTCGGCGCGGCCATTTTTTCACGAAAAAGAAATCTGGTTTTGCCATCTCGGCGCCAATGTCGGTTTTGAGGAGGATGGAAAGGGCAGTGACTTTATGCGTCCGGTTATTGTCTACAGAAAATTTAACAGCATAGTCCTTTGGGCTATCCCGTTAACAAGAACAAATAAAGACGGCAAACATTATTTTCGATTTACGTTCCTAAAAGATCTCGACAGCGTTGCTATCTTGTCACAGCTAAGATTGATTGATGCGAGACGCTTGAGTCGAAAGATCGGTGTCATAAAGTCTGAAGATTATCAGAAGTTAACACAGAAGCTCAAGGAATTGCTTCCCTGAGCTTTGATTTTTCCTCCGCTTTCGCGGAGTCGAGCCTTTCGGCCATTTGTAAATAGACTATATCAGCAAATCTAAATTATGTCAACTGTCCCATCCAAAACGCCAAATTTCGACGCCAAAATTAAGCCGATTCTCGACGCCTTGCCAGAAGGCAAAGAGGCGGAGATTTGTCGCAAGTTTCAGGTGCCGCCGATTACGATGAGCCCAGAGAAGCAGCTCAACCATTTAAGCGGCTTCAACACCGGCCTCGCCTTTTTTTGGAAACCTCACAAGGACACAGATAAACCAATTCTTTCAGCCATTCATCCAGACAACCCTATTCCAGTTGTGACCGAAGATGAGTGGGCTTCGGCAGATTATTCCTCTTTTGGAAAATCTATTGATCCTTCGCGTTCGGTGATGGATCAACTGTGGGATTTGGTGTGTGTGGTTCCTCACAACCCTACTCGCTGTGTGCAAACGATCGACTCCGTGGCTGTTGGTTGCGTAAGCAGTCAAAGCAGCTACTGCGTTTCCATGTCTCATGTAGTGAACCGTTGCTTTTATACATACGCCCTTTTACAAGGGGAAGATTGTCTCGACGCGGGCAACGGCATGCAGGTGGCCCGATCGTACCAATGTGGTGGAAGCAACGAGATTTCCGATTGCCAATATATTTACGAATCTCGTGCTTGCCTCAACTCTTCCTTTTTGTTTGACTGCTGGAATTGTGATTCCTGCTTTGGCGCCACCAATCAACGTAATAAAAAGCACCTCTTTTTCAACGAACAGTTAACGAAGGAGGAATACGATCGGCGTGTTGCTGAAATTGATCTTTCCGACGCTACGGTTGCCGATACGTATTGGAAAAGGTTTTTAAGTTTGTGGAAAACGGACGGGGTTTGGCCGGCCACCTTTGGTTATGGAAATGAAGAAGCAGAGGGAGAACATCTGTTTGGTTGTGTGCGTTCGGAAGGATGTTTTTGGCAGAATAAATCGACCGATTGTTATCGTCTACGACTCGGAGCTGGCAATAACGGCTGTGCGTATGCCTCCGGCGAAGGCTACGAGCAAGACTGCTACATGACGACCGGTGGGACGTATGGCTCAAAAAACAAGTTTTGCGCGAGCGGTTCGAAATGCATGTCGTGTGAATACTGTCACAACTGCCGTGAATGTGAGAATTGTTTTGCCTGTGTGGGTTTGCAGTATAAGAAGTTTCATATTTTTAACAAAGAATACTCCGAAGAAGAATATTGGAAGCGCGTTGATGAACTCAAATGTCGAATGATGGATGATGGTGAATACGGCAAGTTTTTCCCGGCCAAGTTTTCGGCCTCTGGATTTGAATATTCTGCCGGAGCGATTTATGCGGGATACAGTCCTGAACAGCTAGCAGCAATTGGGGCGCCGACGTTTGATCCGCGACGTGGGCAAGTGTTTGGACCACAACCGACAGAAGCTCAAACGATCGAAGCAAGCGCTATCCCGACGCGGTTGGATGATCCAAACGTACTCGAGGTGATCGGCAAAGCAATTCACGATCCTGAACTGGATCGCAACTTTACGATCCTTCCTGCTGAATTTGAGATCTACAAAGCCAAGCGCTGGCCGTTGCCACGTCGTCATTTTGTGTCGCGCCTGACGGACTTAGTTCGTCTTTCAAACTCGCCGATCGAAGAACAAGCCACATGCGGATCCTGCAGTCAGTCGATCACCACCTATCGCAATTTTTCGTTTCCCACACGTATCGTATATTGCAACGCGTGCTACTTGAAGTTCTTAGAAACGCGCTAATATGTCAATTTTTCAAGCCTTAGTGCTCGGTGTTGTCCAAGGCATTTCAGAATTCCTCCCGATCTCGAGTTCTGGTCATTTGATTCTCATTCCTGAATTATTTGGTTGGCCAGATCAAGGAATTAATTTTGATGTCGCCGTCCACTTAGCAACGCTCTGTGCCATCCTTTATGTTTTCCGCGTCGACGTGGCCCGCACGGCCAAAGCCTTTGTTGGCAATGTGAAGTCACAAGATGCGCGACTTGGATGGATGATCATTATTGCGACGATTCCGGCTGTTGTTGTTGGGCTGGTGTTTGGTGATCAGATCGAGTCGTATTTTCGTGATGCAAAGTGGGTCGCCATCAACTTAATTGTCTGGGGTGTTGTCTTGGCTCTGGCGGACTACGTTGCCACCATGCGAGCTCGTCGCGCGCAATCGGGAATTCGGATGACTTGGGGGGCTGCAATCAGCGCTGGTCTTGCGCAAGCCATTGCACTCATTCCAGGTACATCACGTAGTGGCATCACGATCTCGGCTGGTTTATTTGCTGGACTTGACCGGGTGCAAGCCGCACGTTTTTCCTTTCTCCTTGCCATCCCCGCCACTGCTGGCGCAATTGCACTCACGGCAGCGAAAGCCGCCGCCAATCAAACACCCATTGAAGTCATGCCAACAGTCGTCGGTTTTACCGCCGCCCTAATCGCTGGTATCGTGAGTATCACTTGGCTCCTCAAGATAATCACAAAAGTTAGTTATACCTGGTTTGCTATTTACCGTGTCCTCATTGCTCTCTTGATCTTTGTTCTCGTCTAGGGTAGCCTCTCTACCTTATGGACAACCGGAAACCAAAAGTTCTTGTCGGCATGTCCGGCGGAGTGGATTCAAGTCTCTCCGCGGCTTTGTTATTGGAACAAGGCTACGAAGTGATCGGTGGGTTTATGAAAAACTGGACTGGCTCGACCAAAGTGGTTGAGGGGACGGAAGAGTTTATTGAATGTGATTGGCGCACGGAGCGGCGCGATGCGATGCGGGTGGCTGCACAACTTGGCATTCCGTTCATGACTTTTGATTTTGAAAAAGAATATCGTCAGAAAGTTGTTGATTACATGGTCAAGGAATATGCGGCCGGGCGAACACCAAATCCTGACGTGATGTGCAATAAGTTCATGAAGTTTGATCTGTTCATGAAAGAGGCAGACAAGCTCGGGTGTGCATTTGTCGCGACCGGGCATTATGCGCGGATGGAGGACGGTAAGTTGCTGGCCGGCGTTGACCCTAATAAAGATCAAACCTACTTTTTGTGCCAGATGCCACGCGAGGTATTGAAGCGCGTACTCTTTCCGGTCGGCGGGATGCTGAAGACTGATGTGCGCACAGAAGCGGAAAAACGTAATCTGGTGGTTGCGGGCAAAAAAGACAGCCAAGGCGTGTGCTTCATTGGCGAAATCAACATGACTGAGTTTTTGCAAGACTATATCGAAAAAAAACCTGGCAAGATTGTGACTACCAGTGGGGAACTCGTGGGCGATCACGAAGGCTTGCCATTCTACACGATTGGCCAGCGCGAAGGGTTAAAGATTGGAGGACTCGAAACACCCTACTACGTGGTGGCGAAAAATGCCGAACGCAATGAACTGGTCGTCTCGAGTAACTTTCACGAAGCGCTTTTCCGCGACGAACTTGTCGCTTCAGAAATGAATTGGTTAGTTGAACCGAAGCTGTCTGTGTTTACGTGCAGTGCGCGCATTCGTTATCGCCAACCGCTCGAGCAATGCAATGTGGGGGTGGTCGATAATGGAAAGTTGCAGGTCACGTTTGCAACGCCGCAGCGCGCCGTAACTCCTGGTCAATTTATCGTGTTTTACGATGACGACGTCGTTATAGGCGGTGCGGTCATCCAGTAATTTCGCCAACTTGACGCTGGGTTAAGCTCGTGTAAGCTCTAAGCATAAGCGAGCTTTATTTTTTACTCTATGTCCAATACGAAGTTCATCGCCTTGCTGGTGGCCGCAGTCGCGATGGTGTTTGTGGTCCGGGTCCCAAGTTTTGCTGGTCAGAGTGAAGCCCCAACGTCATCTGTAAGCATAGCTGCAGCCACAGGGGGCGATAGCGATGTATCGATGGCGTTTTCTGTTGATGGTGCACCGATGCAGAGTTGTGCTTACTCGTATGACCTTTTGCCGACCTCAAACACCTACGCAGCGTCGGATTGGGAATCATCGTTTCGTATGGACTGGAACTCGCTGAATGGTGTTTCATTGCCACGAGAACAGATGATTGATTTAAACGGGGATGGATTGGTCGACTATCAGTATGTGTCCATTAGTAATGCATCGAGTAGTGGTACCGACTACTACACCTACGTATCGTGTGTGTATTTGAACACCGGTTCTGGATTTGAACCAGCCCACCGCTGTTATGCGCAGCTCCAAGCACAAAATAGAGTCCTTACTTCACAAACCTACCAAGGCGACTGCGCGGGATAATAATTACTTGCTCCTTATGTCCAATTACAAATTTACCGTCCTCTCCGTGACTGCGCTCCTCGCTGTGTTCATTGTGGCTCAAGCTTCATTTGCTCGGCAAGGGGAAACCGTCACAGCAGCTACGTCTCAGAAAGATGAAGGCGGAATCACGATGGCCTTTTACGCCGAAGACGCGCCCGTTCAAAGTTGTGTGAGTTTGTTTAATGGCTTGCCGTATTCCACTACCTATATGGCGACGGATTGGGATACAACCTTTCGAGCAGACTGGAGTAGCACGAACGGGGTCTCATTACCGACAGAACAAATGATCGATTTGAACGGTGACGGTTTGGTTGATTATCAATACACATCAATAAGCAGTTCCACGTTATCCTATACGTATACATCGTGCGTCTATTTGAACACAGGTTCCGGATTTGAGCCGGTTCATCGCTGCAAAGCGTCGCTGACCGTATCCGGTGGAGTGGTAACCGATCAAATGTACACAGGTGATTGCGCTGGATAAGCTCATTGTATGAAAAAGATTCTTGCCTGCTTTTTAGTCTTTGCGAATTTGTGGTTGATTGTTCCTGCTCCGCAGGTCTTTGCTGAAGATACCGAGTTTGAATGGGATGAACAGGAAGCTCCTCCAGCGGCCGAGCAAGAGTCCAAACCTGCTGCGGCCGATGATCTGCCAACGGCTGGCCGTGCAGAGAGCGATGCGGCGGCGCGAAGTGGAGCCGAGGCGCCAGAAGAAGAAGTCGGACCTGCCGCTCCCCCAGCGATCACCGTTGATCCCACCAAGATTTTAAGCAGTTTTCAAGGAAAGCAAGAAGTCGACTTGTTTTCTGGTTCGCTGAGTTATTCGATGCCGATTGTTTTGCCTTCGGGACGGCACGGGCTCACTCCGTCGCTTGGTCTTACCTATTCGAGTTTGAATCAAAGCTTTACCTCTCCTGTTGGATACGGTTGGTCGTTGCCAACGAATGGGATTTATCGCACATCAAAAACTGGAGTGAATACGCTTTACACTTCGGACGAGTTCACTGCAGATATTTTTGGAAATTCGGTTGAACTTATTTTGATCAATGCCGCAACCAATACGTACGCGGCAAAAAATGAAGGTGCCTTTACACGTTTTACCTTCAGCGGCACATCATGGACAGCCGTTGATCGTGGTGGAGTGAAATACACATTCGGTTCGGGCGCTTCGACGCGACAAGATGATCCAGATGACTCGTCGCGCGTTTACAAATGGCTCTTAGAGAAGGTTGAAGATCAGCAGGGGAATGCGATTCTCTTTGCGTACACCAAAGCCGACGGTGCCGCGTATCCGGAAGCGATTTACTACGGCGGTACGAGCCAGGCGGACGCCGTCTATGCTGTCCACTTCACTCTGACGGATCGCGACACGTACACCGACTATCGCACGGGCTTTGCTGTCCGCCATGCGTCGATCATAGATGAGATTTCTGTTGAATGGATTCCAGATGGGTCAGAGATCGTTACGTATGATCTTGGTTATGACTTACGATCAGCTGCGGTGCAGACACTCACTTCAGTTGAAGTTTCAACGCCAGACGTGACGCTGCCGACGACGACGTTCACCTACTACGACGGCACAGAAGATGCGCAGTTTAAAAAAATCAATGCGCTGTATCAAATCGAAACATCTGCCGGCGCAACGCACACATTTTCGTACACTCCCTCTACCGCTTATCGCAATAGCAATGGCAGTAGTGCCAACGTGATTCCGTTTACCGTGTTCACCGTGAGTGAGCATGTCTCTCAATCCTCTCCGAGTGATCCTGGGTATGCCACAGATTATCGTTACGAAGCCGGTCAGTACTTTATTGATCCGTCCGACGCCACCACCCGCGAGTATGCAGGATTTGGAAAAGTGACGATCGATGCGCCAGATGAAACTCAACAGATGATTTATTTCCACCAAAGTGAAACCGACCCGCATAACAGCGAAAACGTTTTGCTCGGCGAAGTGGCGGATTCGATTGCCAAAAAAGGCCGGGTGTATCGTGAAGAAACCTATGATCAAGATGGCGCTTTGGCAAAGTCGGTGGTCACGAGCTGGCAAGCGCTAGAACTTGTTGATGCTGATGACGACGGGGCGTACACGTTTGTCTATGCAGGGGACTCAAAGACTACAATGTATGCCGGCGCTTCTTCTGTTGAGACTTCAGGCGTTTACACGTACGACAGTTACGGCAATACGCTGACAGACGCAACCTATGAGGGCAGCGCCTTAATGCGCACCGTTACAACGACGTATGCCGTCGACTCAACCGGCGAGATTTTGAACGCTCCATCAACCGTCACAGTCACTGATGCTCTGGGCACAACGGTCAGTCAGGTCCAGTACACCTACGACAATCTTGCCTTGGGACAAGTTTCGGTTGGAAACGTGACCGGTCAGTCTCAATGGATTTCTGGTTCATTGTACGCTGCGAGCACCTTTACTTACGACGGTTACGGCAATGTGCTTCAGCAAACCGACCCGTTGAACAGCCCCACGACCATGGTTTACGACAGTTACAATCTGTATCCATCGACCACCACCAATGCGCTCGGTCACGCGACAACGGCAGCATTTGATTACGCGATTGGCAAACCCACGCAAGTCGTGAATGCCAATGGAACGCAGATGGTCACAGACTACGATGGTTTTGGTCGACCGCTTAGTGTCAGCAGTTCGTCGGACGCTTCCGCGACCACGCTGAATACGGTTGAAACCTGGAATTACGATGACGTGTCGTTGCCGCGTTCTGTAACCCATCGTGCGTATATGTCGGCGACAACGTACAGCGAAGACATTAGTTATTTTGACGGCTTTGATCGGGTGATTGAAATTAAAACGCTGAACGCTGCAGGTACCGGCTATAACGAAGCCGAGATTGTTTACGATTCCATGGGGCGCGTAGCTTCGAGCACACTTCCCGAAGCTTCCGCATCAAATACCTATGACGCGAATACGGTTTCATCGAACCTTGCCGAGACGTATAGCTATGACGCCCTTGGTCGCCCAACAAGTGCTACCAATGTGCTCGGCACAACATCGACAAGTTACAGCGGTCTCACAAAAACCGTTCTTGATGCGCTTGGTAATCAAAAAGATTATGTGACGGATGGCCTTGGTCGGCTCACAACCGTGCGTGAGTACATTGATGGCACTGCCTACACAACGAGTTATACCTGGAGCGGGGCAGACAAACTTACACAGATTACAGATGCGCTTGGTAACATCCGTAACTTTACGTACGACGGTCGGGGTTTGCGTCTGACCGCTCAGGATTTGCACGCGAGTTCAGACACCACATTTGGCACATGGACGTTTACCTATGATTCAAACGGTAATTTACGCACATCACTTTCACCAAACGCGATTACCACTACTTACACGTATGATGCGTTGAACCGCATGACTGCAGAAGATGCTTCGTCTGCCGCCGGCACTGAAGCGACGTACACCTACGACAGCTGCACCAACGGTATAGGCATGCTCTGCACCACCTCCGTCAATAGCGGCGCATCAACGAGCACAAGTTATTTTGTGAGCGGGCGCACGTCATCCGAAACAAGCACCGTCGGGGGTACCGCATACACCACAAGCTACACTTATGACTACCAAGGCAATCCACTCACAGTTACCGAGCCAGACAATTCAGTGATTCAAAACACCCACAATGCTCTAGGAAAGATCGAAACGGTTTTGCGCAAGGGCCCGAGCGAGGCAAGCTTTGCTGCTATCGTATCGAATATCGACTACGGCCCCCATGGTCAGGTCACTTCCGAGGCGTATGCAAACGGCACCACCTCGACATGGGATTATGATTCTGGAGCGCGTTATCGTCTGTCCCGCAAACAAACGACGGGTCTTAGCGGCGGCAGTGCGACCACTACGTCGTATTATGCGACCGCTGGAGATGGTGGCATTAACAAAGTCCACGCATCGTGGGATACCGCTCATGATGCGGTAAGTGGCACCACAGCGAGCGCTACCGCCACCACGGCCAACGTACGCACCGGGAAGAACGCCGCCAACAATAATTTCATCGAACGCGCTTTCTTGCCGTTTGATACGTCGGCGCTTCCGGATTCTGCAACGATCACTTCGGCACGATTGAAAGTGTACGTACAAACCAAAACCAACAACGATAATGACGGTGATGACTTTGTGACTGTTGTGCAGGGGAGTCAGCCGAGTACGACCACACTTGCCACCGCGGACTATGATCTCGCAGGATCAGTGAACACTCCAACCGAAGGGATTGATACAACCGAGCGCAAAGATATTTCAAGTGTTACCGCGAGCGCCTATCTCACCATCAACTTGAACGCCACTGGCCAAGGCTGGATTTCAAAAACTGGTTCCACGCTCCTGGCCCTCCGCGAAGGGCACGACGTTATCGACTCGGTGTTCACCGGTTCAGCCAATCAATATGATTCTTTGCAGTTTAGAACCAGTGAGTTTGCGGCAACAACGTTTGATCCTCAGCTTGAAGTCACGTACACGACACCCGCCGCCTCTACGACACTTCAAGACTTGAACTACACCTACGATGCGGTTGGCAACATCACCCAGATTATTGATGCATCGAATACGGATTCAGCAAAGACAACGGTCTACGGCTACGATGATCTCTATCGCTTAACCTCAGCGGCCATCTCCGGAGCTGCCTCGGGATCGAATCAAACCATCACTTACACCTACAACGCGATTGGTAACATTACCTATCGCTCAGATTTCGGTACCTACACCTATAGCGGATCAACCAGCACGACCCCAACAACAAAATACGCCAATCCGCACGCAGTGACTTCGATTGTGAAGACCGACGGCACGACTAAAAGTTTCAGTTACGATGCTAACGGAAATGTAAAAACCGACGGCACGCTAACCCTCACGTGGGATTACAAAAATCGCATAAGCTCGTCGAGAAAAGGCACGATCACCACAACCTTCGCTTACAACGCCGGCGATAGCCGCGTGTCGAAAACAACTTCTGGCACAACTACCTATTATCCAACGGGCGATTACTCGGTGAAGGGTACAACGACTACGGTGCACATTGGTTCTTATGCCACAGTGGATACAACTTCTGGCGTCTCCACGACCCGTACCACCCATGGTGACCACCTAGGTTCCACCTCCATCGTCACCGATAGTGCTGGTATTATGGTTCAACTCCTTGATTATTATCCTTACGGCGCAGAACGTCTGCACACAGGTACAGCAGATGAGCAGAAGACGTACATTGGTGAATACTCAGACGACGAGTCTGGCTTGTCATACCTGAACGCACGGTACTATGATCCTGCACGCGGACAGTTCTTGAGCCAGGATCCAGTATTTTTCGCTTTTGGAAGCGGGGGAATGACGGACGTTGTTTTACTGCGAGATCCACAGTCTCAGAATAGCTATTTGTATGCACGCGGCAATCCTGTCAATCTTGTTGATAGGGACGGCGCATTTTGGCGGCAAGCCGGCAACTTTTTTCTCGGTGTAGTAAATGCGTGGTCGTCTAACAATCTTTTGGGATTTGGAAGGCAAGATATGGCAGATGATTACTATCGTGCCGGTCAGACCGTCGGAGACATAGTTTCAGCAGTTCAAGGTGGATTAGAGATGGGTGCCGGTATGGCCACGGCGGTGGGAGGAACTGGTGGTGGAATTGCAGTTACGGCAGGTTCTGCGGGATTGCTCACTCCTATTGGGGTTGGGGTGTCTGCGGGAGCAATAGCAGCGGGTGCAGCTATTACTGCACATGGGGTATCGACCCTCGGAAACGCAACAACAAATCTTAGTAATGGTGGCGGTGGAAAGTCCTCGAGCGTTCAACAAATTGCAGATGATGCACGTTGGGGTAACGGGAACAGTTTGCAAAATCACTTTGAGAGACATGGTGGTGAACTTGGTCACAGTAGCGCACAATCCTACGCACAAGGCGCTCATGACTTTTTTGCTAGGGGTATGAGTAGTAAGGATGTCTTGAGAAAAGTTGATAGTAATGGGACAATCAGAATGTATGAGCCAGACACCAATACTTTTGGGGTCTATAATTCAAACGGAACATCGGCTTCCTATTACAAACCAAATCCTGATGTCCATGGGTACCGAACTAATATGGACTACTGGAATGCACAATCAGGGAACTAGTATGAAAAATAATAATGATCTGCTTTGCCCGGTCTGCGGGTTCCAATTAGGCTTTAAGGCATGGGACGGCGACATTGACTCTCAAGAAATTTGTCCTTCTTGTGGCACGCAATTTGGATATAATGATGCTGTGCGCCATCAAGGTGACAAAGACAAAACGGCTAAAAAGTATCAAGAAATTCGAGAACATTGGATAAAAGGAGGAATGAAATGGTGGTCGACAGATGCAGTACACCACGCACAGCCTGTTGGCTGGGATCCTGTCGAGCAATTGAAAAGTATTAGTCAGATATGAGACTTTTTAGGCGGAGACAGGACGATAATTCCTACGATCTTGATGACGATGATGATATGCCTCTCATCAGTTATGCGTCATTTCTAATCAGGTGTATTAAACATCCGATTGAGACGAGCAAACAATTTTCCATGATTCATAAAGCTCTAAAGATACAGGATGAACAGCGTTCCGCGTTAATTAAAACTACTAAACATCTATGATCAAAAAAGACCTCCTCATTCGCGCAAGCGCAACAGCCATCTTTTTTGTGGGTGTGATGGCGCTCAATGGCGGCGATGCTTCGGCGACAACGTCGACACTCATGTCGTGTAATTCAAACGGTGCTTACTCTGAGACGTATCAAGAATCTGATTGGGACTTTTCATTTGTGCGCACACAATCCTATAACGAAGCCAGAGAATACCCGAGCATCAATCAGTTCATCGATTTGAATGGAGACGGTTTGACCGATTATGTCAACGCTTATACCAAAAATGACGACAGCTATTACTCGAATGGTGGATACACATATAGTGGTTGTGTCTTTTTGAACAACGGGCACGGATTTGAGCAAGTGCATTATTGCATCGCCACGATCACTAAGAATAGCAATGGCACACTCAGTCAGTCGTTTGATGGCGATTGCGCAGGCTAGACTATATGAAAAATCTTTCCTACGTTTTTCTTTTACTGGCAGCCTTCGGAGTGATCTTCCTTGTGAAGCAAAGTAATCAGATGGTCAGTGCTGAACGCGGTGCCGCCGTGCAGATGGCTTTTGTTGATAGCCAAGGTGTTGATGAGCCCGAAGCGCAAGTGTTGGACTGCTATGCGGACTTAGAAAACTTGGCGTCGTCTTCGACGTATCAATCAAGTGATTGGGAAATCAGTTTTATTACTCCAAGCGAAGAACATATTGGAGCGCAAGATGTTCCTCTTACGCCCAATCCGTTTTTTGATTTGAACGGCGATGGGTTGGTTGATTATGTGATCAAAGATCAGTTGAGTGATGACGTGACGGGTATGTGCGTCTACTTGAACAATGGGAGTGGTTTTGACCCTGCTTACCGCTGTGCCTACGATGGGGGCGCTGGGTTGTATTACGGTGATTGCGCTGGATAGAAAATCTTGTTTTAAAAGTACGATCGCCCCGGGTCCGTCGTGGACTCGGGGCGCTGTGCGTTGTGGAAGCGAGTAGGTGAAGAAGGGGCGGCGTCAGGAGCGCCAGGGACGGGCGGGCTCGAGGGGGTGAAGGCGCGACAGACTCAACGCCTTTCGGTTTCCCGAGATGCGCCTTCCTTTGGGCTCGATGGGGACGATCACCGTCTCGCCCAGCCGAACCCCGCGGGGGTTGTGTGGGGGGTTCACGTAGGTGATCTCCCGTCCTCTCCATTTGATGGTGCCGGTCAGCGAGCCGTCCTGGTGCAAGGCCTCCGTGGTGGTGAAGCCGAGCACCTCGAGTCGATGCCTGAGCTCCTCATCCATCCAGGAGTTGAAACCCGGTCCGCCGATCAGGTTGCGGTAGGTGCTGACGGCGTTCGCCCGGGTCATGCCGTTCAGGATGATCTGGAGGTGTTCCCGCTGGCTGCGTCCCCCACGCATGGCGGAGATCTGGGAGATAGCGTCACGGAGCGGCTGCCCGTAGGGGGCGCCGTTCTTCCCGAAGATGAGTCGTGTGCCACGGCCATCGAAGGGGAAGGCGATCGACCGGGGGTTCGAGATCAGCTGACGGCGGGGACGAGACATAGGGACCTCGGGGAAACTTGGGAGAACTTACTGCCTGCGGACGATTTTGTCTAGCCTTAAAAACGTTGAACCCCGGTCTGTCGAAGACGCGGGGTTTGGGTCGAAGTGAGTTGGGACGGATCGCTAGTTGCGAAGGAGCTCGCCGACGCGTTGCACCCCCTTGATGCGGCATTTCGGACAGACCATTTCGATGGCAGGTCCGGCGCGCAGGATGGCATCTGGGAGACTGTGTGCCAGGAGTCCGTAGACGCGCGTCTCGCCGTCGATCGTGACCGTCACCGCGAACACCTCCTCGGGAGGGGGCGGCGCTGGTGCGGCCACGACCTGCTTCGGCGTGAGCGTCCGAACGCGTGCGGCTGGCGGTGAGGACGGGGTCTTGCCCTCATCCCGCCAGAAGGCGGCGATGCCCCGGCGGCGGCGGTACGTGCGCACGTTCTCGGCCGTGACCCCAGCCTGCGCCGCGATCTCGGCATCGGGCCTGTGCCCGATGAGCTCGGTGAACTCGTCAAGTTTCGACCGGCGGCCGTGGAACGTGCCGTCCATGGCCTTGTTTCCTCCGGGCCGTTCCAGGGTGCCAAACTTGTAGCCCTGGTAGGCTTCCACGCCGAGGCCGCGGCGCCACTCACCGACGAGGGTGCGGGAGACCCCGGCCTGACGGGCGATTTCATGGTCGGGTTTCTGGCCGAGGAGGTGGCGGTACGGGTCGAGGGCGCTGGCGGGGGTGCGTGCGGGCATTAGGACCTCCTTCCGCTATGGGTTTTTGGACGAGCGGAAAGATCCGATCGTACATAAACCTAAAGATTTTGTCTAGACACCGGAGTCTTTTTCGGCTAGAGTAAACCCGCATGACTGATCAAAATCACATTCGAAATTTTTGCATTATTGCCCATATTGATCACGGGAAGTCGACCTTGGCTGACCGTCTTTTAGAAATTACTGGCACGGTTGAAAAGCGCAAAATGCAGGAGCAGATTTTGGATTCCATGGATTTAGAGCGCGAGAAGGGGATCACGATCAAGTTGGCTCCAGCACGAATGAATCACAAAGATCATATTTTGAATTTGATCGACACCCCTGGGCACGTCGACTTTAACTACGAAGTGTCACGTTCATTGGCTTCGGTTGAGGGCGCTGTGTTGTTGGTTGATGCCTCACAAGGCGTACAAGCCCAGACGATCGGAAATTTATACTTCGCGCTCGAGCAAAATCTAACCATCATCCCTGTTTTGAACAAGATTGATTTGCCTGCTGCTGATATTCCCGGTTGTACCGCTGAGCTTGTGAATTTGATTGGTTGTAAACCGGAAGAGATCCTGCATGTGTCGGGGAAAACAGGTGAAGGCGTGCCTGAATTGCTCGACGCTATTATCGACCGTATTCCTGCGCCGTCTGGCGCAGAGACAAAATTTTCGCGCGCGGTTATTTTTGATGCTAAGTATGACGAGTACAAAGGCGTTGTCGCTTACGTGCGTGTAGTCGATGGGATGTTTCGTAAAAACGTGAAACTGCACATGCACGCAACGTTTGCAGAATCAGAAATTCTTGAGCTTGGCGCGCTGCGACCAGGCTATTCGCCACTGCCTGAATTGGAGACTGGTCAGATTGGCTACATCGTGACGGGGTTTAAAGATCTTTCCGCCTGTCGTGTTGGGGACACGATTTCTATTGCTGGTTCGGAAGTTGAACCTCTTCCGGGTTATCGTGAAGTGAAGCCAATGGTTTACGCTGGCGTGTTTCCCAAAGAAGGGAGCACCTTTGAACGTTTGCGCGAAGCGATGGGCAAGTTAAAATTGTCCGACGCTGCTCTGCAGTTTGAGCCCGAACATTCTCCTGCACTTGGCTATGGCTTCCGTGTGGGATTGCTTGGCATGTTGCATTTAGAAATTATCACGGCACGTCTTGAGCGTGAGTTTGCGATGGATTTGGTGGTAACGGTGCCATCAGTGGTCTATCACGTGCACGTGAAAGGCCATGATATGAAAGTGAACAAGTCACCGATCGAAATGCCTGACGCTTCACACATTGATTCGATCGACGAGCCATGGGCTTCGGTTGATATGATTACGCCGAAAGATTATGTTGGCTCAGTCATGCAACTGGCCCAAGATCGCAAAGGCATTTACAAAAACACTGATTACCTTTCTGACTCACGGGTGATTTTGCGTTACGATATGCCTCTTTCCGCGGTGATTGTTGATTTCTACGATTCGTTGAAGTCTGCTTCGAGCGGCTATGCTTCGCTCAATTATGATTTGATCGGTTATCGCGATGCCGATGTCGTGCGTCTCAACATTCTTGTTGCCGAAGAGCCAGTCGAAGCGTTGTCGATGTTGGTGTATCGCGATGATGCCGAAAAAGTCGGTCGACGGGTGCTCGAAAAACTCAAAGACTCCATTCCCAAAGCGATGTTTGAAATCAAACTGCAAGCAGCTATTGGTGGTAAGGTTGTTGCATCGGAACGCATCACACCAATGCGTAAAGATGTGACCGCTAAATTATATGGCGGCGATGTGACTCGCAAAAATAAGTTGCTCGACAAGCAGAAAAAGGGTAAGAAGAAAATGATGGCGATGGGAGTTGGAAAAGTGAATATTCCGACCGATGCCTATTTGAATGTGCTAAAAAGATAGTATGAACAAACGCAAAGTGATTCGTGTGGCCTGGGCGGTGTTCTCGGTGTTTATGATCGTGTCGATGGTGGTTTCCATGGGCGCGCTCGGTTTCTAGTATGGATAAACGATGGGTAGTTGCCGAGCCCATCTCGAGCGAAATCAGCGCCACGTTTCCTGAGCTGCATCCGTCGATTGTGCAAGTATTGTGGAATCGTGGGCTGCGTTCACAGGAAGAGATGGATATTTTTTTGAGTCCTGACTGGAGTCGGGATGTGTTTAGTCCGTTTGAATTTACGCGGATGCAGGAAGCAGTCGATCGGGTCTTTGCGGCGCTCGCGAGCGGAGAGATGATTACCGTGCATGGCGATTATGATGCCGACGGTGTCTGCGGCTCAACGGTATTAATGTCAACGCTTCGCGAAGTTTCTCGGGCATTGGACCTCACTACCCAGACTTCGGTTTTTTTGCCGCATCGCGAGAAAGATGGCTATGGATTGTCACTAAAGACGGTTGAACATCTCCACGAGAACGAAAAGACCAAGTTGATCATCACGGTTGATTGTGGAATTAGTAATGGCGGAGCGATTGCCCGAGCAAAGGAACTCGGGATCGATGCGATCGTTTGTGATCATCATCAAATGCCGGAGGTGTTGCCAGAAGGTGCCATTTTGCTTCACCCTCTGGTCCCTGGCGAGACGTATCCCAATAAAAAACTTTGTGGAACAGGGGTGGCCTTTAAGCTGGCCTGCGGACTCATTCATGAAGCGCGTAAGCAGGGAGCAAACTTCCCTGAGGGCTATGAAAAGTGGCTGCTCGATCTTGTCGCGATTGCAACGGTCACAGATGTGATGCCACTCATTGGGGAAAATCGCACACTTGAGAAGTACGGCCTTGTTGTCCTCAACAAAACACGCCGACCTGGACTCCAAGCTCTTATTAAAGCCGCAGGGATCGAAGATAAAGATCTCGATACGTGGTCTATTGGTTTCCAGCTCGGTCCGCGCATCAACGCTGCGGGGCGCATGAATCATGCCAATGCTGCCTATAATTTGCTGATGGTCGAAGATCCCGCGGAAGCGGAGCAGCTCGCCCTTGCCCTCAATCTTTCAAACACCGATCGCCAGAAAGCCTCAGAAGAATTGTATCAGTTGGCCAAGCAACAATTGGGCGTTGCAGGGGAGCGCAAGATTTTGTTTGCTGTTGGGGATGGCTGGTCGATTGGACTTGCTGGCCTGGTCGCTGGCAAGCTCATGAACGATTATGGCTTGCCTGTATTTGTGATTTGCAAACTTGAGGCTGGACATTATGCCGCCTCGGGCCGGAGCCTGCATGGATTCGATGTGACCGCAGCCATGAAAACCTGCGGGCAGTACCTCATGAAGTTCGGTGGGCACCCGCAAGCGTGCGGCATGTCCTGCGCTGACGAGGAAAATTTAACGGCGTTCATGGCGGCTATGAGTGATCAAGCGGCAACGTACTTTTTGAAAAAAGACGCCACCCCTACGATTCAGATTGATGGCGAGCTCGACCCTAAGCGTGTTGATTGGGATCTAGTGAGCGGCCTCCATGATCTTGAACCGTTTGGTGAGGCCCACCCGAGACCCCTGTTTGTTGCTTACGGACTCACGCTTAATGCGTTTGACACCGTTGGAAGCGATAAACAGCATCTGCGTCTCACTGCGGGCGGCAAGAAAATGATTGGTTTTCGTTTTGGTGAGTGGGTGCAGAAGCTCACGATCAATGATAAAATAGATGTTGTTTATGAAATCGGTGTGAACGAGTGGAACGGGAATAAAGAAATTCAATTGCGGATTGTTGATTTGAGGTTATGCCAAAACACATAAGGATTTACACCGACGGCGGGGCGCGGGGTAATCCCGGACCTGCGGGAGCGGGAGCGGCGATTCACGCCATGCACGAAGATGGTAGCGAAGGGGAGACTATTGCCACAGTTGCTGACTACCTCGGTAAGACCACGAACAACCAAGCTGAGTACATGGCAATCGTTCGGGGGCTTGAGAAAGCTAAGAAGCTCGGCGCCGAAACGGTTGAGATGGTCATGGACTCGGAGCTCGCGGTCAAACAGTTAAATGGCGAATATCGGGTGCGCAATCCTGACCTCGCCAAGCGTTTCATGGAAGTCTACAATTTGCGTCAGCAGTTCAAAAAAGTAACTTTTCGCCATATCCGTCGTGAGAAAAACACCGAAGCCGACGGCTTGGTAAACGAAGCGATTGATAAGGCTCTCGGCAAAACGTGATATACTTTTGATACTATGGCCCTTTTTGGTGGCGCGAAATCGAAATCCTACCTCGGCATTGATGTCGGGGTTGGTGGCATGAAACTGGTCGAGCTCGCCAATGAAAAAGGCCGAGCCAAGCTTATGACCTATGCCTATACTGAGCGCGCTCTGCCAGATCAGGGCAAGTCGCTGCTGGATGATGCCAAAGCAACAGGCGTGCTCATTGCCAAGATGGTTAAGCAGAGCGGTGGAGATGCGGTGAAAGCGGTCAGCGGACTGCCGCAGCACATGGTTTTTGATTCAGTGATTTCGGTGCCAGCGATCAAAGATCCTAAGCAGCTGAAGCCATTGGTCGAAGCCCAGATTCGCAAGCTCGCTCCGATTCCAATTGAAGAGATGATTATTGATTCGCGGGTCATTGAAAATAAGGAAAAGCAGGAGCACGTGCGTGTGCTTGTGACCGGAGCGGCCAAGACGCTGGTCAGCAAATACGTTGAGGCGTTTAAGACGGCCAAAGTTGAACTTATTTCCCTTGAGACCGAGTCGTTTGCACTCATTCGTTCGTTGATTGGACGCGACAAGGCGGTGATTATGATTTTGGATATCGGGGCTATGCGCACCAATATCACTATTGTTGAAAAAGGCGTGCCGTTTTTCACACGCTCGGTAAACGTCGGTGGCGGGCAGCTTACCAAAACTATTGCTGAGCAGATGGGCATTTCGCTTGAAGAAGCAGAGCAAATGAAGTTGGATTTGGGCAAAGGCCCTGACGAAGGCGTGCCGCCATCGGTGGAGCGTCTCCTGCAGCCTATTTTGAATGAAATTAACTACTCGATTGGCGAATTTCGTCGGCAAGAAAATCGTGCTGATGCACGGCTCGAAAAAATCATTATCACCGGCGGCTCGGCTCAGCTACCAGGCATGGTCCAGTATTTGAGCGGCAAGTTGAACACCAATGTGTACATCGGTGACCCGTGGGCACGGGTGGCAGTGCCCGAAGCGCTGCGTCCGGTGCTCGACGAAATCGGCCCGCGTTTCGCTGTGGCCATCGGTCTGGCCATGCGGGATATTGAATAAGCACTTCTCGGATCTTTTAAAGAAGGGGGAGGGGATGGGCTCAGTGTATAGTGAGGTAGATGCCCTCTGGGGCAGACCCCCCCGTTCTTATTGCAAGTGACTCGCAATAAGAATTTCATAGAAATGTGCCCTATATTTTAAGCAATATTAGCAGAATAAACCGACGGTTTTTCCATTTCTTCTAAGTAAGAGTAGATGGCAACAATTGTAGTCACGACTTGCGTGAGCGCACATCATTTTTCACACAATCCAGCCCATCCGGTCCTCTTCTTAAAAGAAATCCTTCATGTTAACATAGAGACCGATATGCCTAAGCCCTCCGTCCTCATTGTCGAGCCCGATGGATTTCTTGCCGGCATCTATGGCCGTAAGTTTGAGGCTGAAGGCTGGAACGTCAACATTGCCGAAGATCTAGACGACGCCAAAAAGACGCTTCAAAAAAAGAAAATCGCCGCGGTGTTATTTGAACCGATCATCAGCCACCACGAAGCCATTGATTTTGTCCAAGGAGTGCGGAATGATGTGAAGACTAGTCAGATGCCCCTTGTTGTTTTGTCAGAGCTTTCAGAGCGCCGTGAAATCGAACGGATGCGCGCGGCCGGCGCGAGCGCCTATTTAATCAAAGGCCACTTTGTTCCCAGCGAGGCAGTCCAAAAAGTCAAAGCCCTGTTGGTTTCTTCAAAGATTTGACGTACTATATATAGGTATGAACAAAAAAGGCTTTACCCTTATTGAAATTTTGATCGTGGCCGCGATCGTAGGTTTGCTCGGGGTTTTGGCATCGGTTGCCCTTGATTCAGCTCGGGAGCGGGCGCGCGACGCCAAGCGCATGTCTGATGTCGCCCGGGTCCAAGTCGCTCTGGAACTGTACTTTAACGATCACAATAGCTACCCAACAGCCACAGAATCTGTGGCCCTCGGCCAAACCAGCACCGATTGTCTTTCGAGCAACGGTTTTGCCGGAAGCTGTGATGCTGCCTCACAATCGGTGTACATGAGCCGAGTCCCCTCGACCCCAGACACTGGGCTCAAAGAACAAGTCGGCTGCAATGGTGCAGAAAATGCCTACTGCTATGTCGGCAACGCCTCTGCCTATCGTATTCAATTTGAATTAGAGAACCAGAACCCTGAAGCTAAGCTCCAAGCCGGAGTCAACTGCGCCACCGAGTCAGGGATCGAAGCAGGTGCCTGTGCAAGTTTATAACACCCTCACACGTCGTGAGGAGGAGTTGAAACCGGTCAACCCTAAGTCGGTTGGTTTGTATTCGTGCGGGCCGACGGTTTACGACTCTGCCCACATTGGGAACCTGCGTAATTACCTTTTTGTTGATTTGCTCTTTCGCACCATGAGAGAAACGTTTGGTTCAGTGCGTTGGGTGATGAACGTCACAGATGTTGATGATAAGACGATCAGAGGTGCTGTTGCTGCTTACGGTCCCTCGGCAGGTGTCGCTGAGCTTCACGCGCACACTACGCAGTTTCTTGAAACCTTTAAAAGCGACCTTTTGCAGATGGGAGTCGATATCCCAGCTGTTGAGTTTATTCGTGTGGTCGATGCGATTCCTCAGATCGCCGAGTTTATCAAAGACCTTCTGAGCAAGGGTTATGCTTACAAAACCGAAGACGGCGTCTACTTCAACATCGAAAAGTATCAACAAGACTTTGGTGATTATGGAACGCTCGTCGGAGAACATTTTCTGGAAGGGAAGAAGACGGGTGCGCGCGTAAAAGTAGATGAGTACGAAAAAGACAATCTCAGCGACTTTGCTCTGTGGAAGTCACGAAGTGCAGAGGATGGCGAAATTTATTGGCACGACGATGAGCTCGGCGATGGTCGTCCGGGATGGCACATCGAATGTTCCGTCGTCAACCACATGGCGTTCGGAGACACTTCAACGGATGTCCATACCGGTGGCGTTGATCTTATCTTCCCCCACCACACCAACGAAATCGCTCAGAGTCAGCCTTTTGTGAAGCCGTTCGTGCGCTATTGGGTCCATGGCGAGCATTTGTTAGTTGACGGGCGCAAGATGTCCAAGTCTCTTGGCAATTTCTACACGCTTAAAGATATTCTTGATCGTGGTTTCGATCCGCTCGCTCTCCGCTACCTCACTCTCCAAGCGCACTATCGAACAAAGTTGAACTTTACCTGGGAAGCTCTAGAGGGTGCTCAAAACGCGTTGCGCCGACTGTACAGTATTGCGAGGTCCTTGCCACAAGTAGCCGCTGGGACTGCGCCTAAGGAGTTCACAGATGCTTTGGCTAACGATCTAAACACCCCCCAAGCGCTTGCAGCCATGTGGACCATGCTCGATGATCAACAAATGACACCAGTAGACAAGTCCGCGGCCCTCCTTGTGATGGATAAAGTACTTGGATTGAGGCTAGACGACTATCTCGGTAAGCCTGTCGAAGTTCCTGCGGATGTCCTCGAGCTCGGAAAACAGCGTGAAGCAGCTCGGGCCAGCAAGGACTGGAAGAAGTCAGATGAATTGCGCGATCTGATTATTTTGAAAGGTTTTGCGGTCGAAGACACCCCAGACGGCCAAAAAATCCACTAGCAATTTTAGGCTAATATAAGCCACTTATTCACGGTCGGCCCTTGACAAAAGGGCCGATTTGTGATATCTTATAACCTTGCGATCGACCGGATGCGGGTCGCAAGAACGTGGGTGTGAAACCCCACACGTCACAGCATCCATGCTACGTTCCTCGCTGGCCAGCAGATAGCGTTCTGCCAGTCGAGGAGCAAGGTCCGCTTTTGGGCCTTGGAGGGGAGAACGCCCCCAGGCAGAGCATGAGCTCCGCGACATTCCGCGGATGTCCACTCGGACATAAAAGCTCTGAAGGGCCGAAGTTGCCCACTGTTCGCCGGTCCCTGGGAATGTCCGGGGAGTGTGCTGGGTCGAGGGCCATCTTTCCCCCGATCACACAGCCAGAACGGAACCCAGCACTGAGGAAGTGCTGGCGGGTGAGCGAATTCGGAATACGCTCATAAAGATACGGTTTAATCTGCGTCGCTTACCGAGTACGGGCGATGTGGATTACAGGAATGGTATCCTCCTTTAGGGCCATCCAACGGGGAGCTCCTCGTGTAAGTCGTCCCCAGGGGCGCAAAAGTTAAGACGAAGGTCAATGCGGTTGGTGCTCAAGGAGTCACCAGTAGCCCGCGGCCGGAGTTAAGACGAGCAAGAAGTCGGTAGGAAAGAAGTCCGTACGTTAAAACTTCTTACACTATCGCACCGCCATCGTGCCTGCGGATAAACGGCACGAACGACTGGCCTCGCAAAGCCAGACTGAACTACGAGAAGCACTCTCGTAGTTCTTCTCTTTTTGGGGAACTTTTTTGTTTTGTGCTATAATTCGATCACTTATGGCTGACACACAGAAGAAAATTGAAATTCCTCGAGAGCTATCTCCAGAAAGCACCCGTGTTCCCGCCAAAGCCGAAACGGTTGAATCCCGACCGGCGGCACCTGAGACCCCCAAACCTAAGCTGGAAAAGGCGATTGAGCACATTCCGATTGCGGAAACGCCTCGATCGACCCCCGCGCCGGTTGTTCAAGCTTCTCAAAAAGACGAATTGACTCAAGAAATTGAAGAAGTACTGTCTGAAGATCTTGGCGACTTGTATAAGAATTTGCCTCCGGAGCGTAAGAAGAAGTTTAAAGAAGAAGGCGAAAAGACGGCGGGGCTCATTCGTCAGATGCTTACCAAAGGCAAATTTCACGGCCGTAAAGTGCTGCAGCTGATCATTGGTTGGTTGAAGTTGATTCCAGGAGTCAACAAGTTTTTCTTGGAGCAAGAGTCCAAAATAAAAGTCGATAAAATTATGCTTCTCGCCGAAGAGGAGCGCAAAAAGCGATTATGATCGCGGTTGAGTTCGGGATGGTGTCCGATGCGCCACTCGGGCAAACAACAGGAGGGATCGACTCAGGCTCGCTGGTGACAGTGCTCGTGTTGATTTTGTGGCCAGCGATTCTGGCCGCGGCGGCATTTTTGGTGCGGTTTTTTTCGCGTCAATTTCTGCATCGCCACGGCGGGTCCTTTGAAAATGTCACTCTTCTCGTAACGTTGCCGAAGTTTAGAACCGAAGAACAATCAAAGGCAGAAATCACCACCCAGAAAATTCAAGAAGAAATTGGGATTGATGAAAACTTTTTTGCCTCGATTGCTGGTTTGCACTATCAAAAAGGCGTTATTCCATGGCTTTTGGGCCGCACCGATCATATCGCTTTTGAAATTGTTGCCCATCAAAAACTCATTAAGTTTTTTGTGACTGTTCCACGACGTTACCGCGACTTTGTGGAACAACAAATTACTGCCCAGCATCCTGACGCCTTCGTGGAAGAGACCGAAGATTACAATATCTTTTCGCCAACCGGCACGATCCTTGGTGGCTATTTGGAATTTAAACGCGATCCATTTTTTCCCATCAAAACTTATCGCAAACTCGAGTCTGATCCATTGAACGGACTCACCAACGTGCTTTCTAAAGTTCCTGAGACCGATGGGGTGGCCATTCAATATATTATTCGCCCCGCTCACAAGCATTGGCGCAAAGTCGGCAAGCGGGTCAGCAAAAATATGCTGAAGGGCATGTCGCTCGAAGAAGCGATAAAAAACAAAAAGTCTGGTGGGGGCATCATGTCGTGGATCAGTCCAAAGTCAAAGGAGGAGTTGTCTCAAAATCAACGCATGAGTGGTTCAACCATGATCACTCAGGCTGAGCAAGAAATGACCAAGGGGATCGATGAAAAACTGGCCAAAGGTGGACTGGAAGTGAACATTCGCGTCGTCGTTTCGGCCAAGTCCGGCAGCGATGCTCACCATTTGCTTGAAGACGTCATGGGTGCCTTTTCGCAGTTCAACGTTTACGAACATGGCAATGCGTTTGTGAAGGCTGTTCCATACCGCAAGCGTCACCTCATCAAAAAGTTCATTTACCGCGGGTTTGATGAAACCCGCCGGTTGGTTTTGAACACGGAAGAGATGGCCAGCATTTGGCATTTGCCTCTTAAGACCACGGAGACACCAAGTATTTTATGGCTCACGGCTCGCAGTGCTGCCGTGCCTGTTGAGGTGCCTCAGGAGGCCGATATTTTACTCGGTTACAACGTGTACCGTGGACGCAAAACGAACGTGGCCATGAAGCGTGAGGATCGTCAACGCCACATGTACATTATCGGTAAGTCTGGATCTGGTAAAACGGTGTTCATTCAGCAGATGGCGTTACAGGATATTTTGAATGGTGAAGGGGTGGCGGTGTTGGATCCGCACGGCGATATGATCGAATGGTTGCTCGGCCACATCCCGAAGAATCGTATTGATGACGTGGTGGTTTTTGATCCATCAGATTTGGAACGTCCTGTTGGGCTCAACATGTTGGAAGTGAAGGACGAGTCGCAGAAAGACATGGCCGTGCAGGAAATGATCGCCATCTTCTACAAACTGTTCCCACCAGAAATGATTGGGCCAATGTTTGAGCACAACATGCGTAATGTGATGCTCACCCTTATGACCGATCCGGCGGAGCAGGGTACGATTGCCGAAATTCCGCGCATGTTCAGTGATCAAGACTATCAAAAAATGTGGGTGGCCAAAGTGAAAGACCCGGTGGTGCGCTCATTCTGGGAAAACGAAATGGCCAAGACGTCGGATTTTCATAAATCTGAAATGCTCGGTTACTTGATTTCCAAAGTCGGCCGCTTCGTCGAGAACACCATGATGCGTAACATTATTGGTCAGCGCCAGTCTGGTTTTGATGTCCGCGAAATCATGGATAAGCAGAAGATTTTGTTGGTGAACCTGGCCAAAGGAAAAACTGGCGAAGTGAACTCGTCCTTGCTTGGCATGATCATCGTCTCGAAGTTGCAGATGGCCGCTCTTGCTCGCGCTGACATGCCCGAAGAAGAGCGCAAAGACTTCTACTTGTACATCGATGAGTTTCAAAACTTTATTACCGATTCGATCTCGACCATTTTGTCTGAGGCTCGTAAGTATCGCCTGGATTTGATTGTTGGCCACCAGTACATGGGCCAGTTGGTCAAAGACAATAAGACCGAGATTCGCGACGCTATTTTGGGTAACGTTGGCTCCATGTTTATCTCACGTATTGGTCCGGAAGACTCAGAAGTCCTGGAAAAAGTTGTCTCGCCGACCTTTTCTGGTTATGATTTGATTAACAGCGACAAGTACACGTGGTATACCAAGCTTATTGTGGATAACACTACGGTCAAGCCGTTTACCATGAAGACCTTTCCGCCCGCTAAGTCCGATGCTAAGTTGGCCGATGCCATCAAACAGCTGTGCCGGTTGAAGTACGGCCGCGATCGAGCAATTGTCGAAGCAGAAATTTTGGAACGGTCACAAATTCGCATGAGTGGCGGGCAACCACCACCGATGGGTGAACGATAAACAACGGAGGAACGTGAAAATAAAAATATGAAAAAAGGCGACAACGAATTCTATACCGAACCAGATGTGAACGAGGTGGGACGCGACCCGCGCCTCAATTTATCGTTGAAAATCCTTCGCCAAGTGAAAGATAGTTTGGAGAATGTTATTTTGATGTTGGAAAGTGGCTCTGAAGCGCACGTCGAGGAAGCCGTCCGCGAACTCATGAATGAAAAGCAGCGGCTGGATGCGGATGTTGCCGAGGCAACAGGGTTGCGAACAATCGAAGGGGTCTTCGATGGAACCAACATGGTGGGCAGTGATGGCAACGTCTACAATGTTCCGCCGAACTATGCTTCCAAGTCGCGGTTGGTCGAAGGGGACCTCATGAAGCTGACGATCAAAAAAGACGGCTCGTTCGTATTTAAACAAATTGGCCCGATTGAACGTAAGCGTGTGGTCGGTAAGCTTTCAGAAGACGTAGAGACTGGCGACTATCTTTGTTCTTCTGCCGACGGTCAATGGCGCCTCATCCGCGCTTCTGTGACTTACTATC
>ERZ1292633.1016-Hain-H41-02um-R1-1016-length-30886-cov-7_pt1 | contig 29320 bp, 13 predicted proteins | sample MGYA00564406_ERZ1292633 | MGnify/ENA primary metagenome ERZ1292633 (study PRJEB36523, sample SAMEA6512639) | groundwater metagenome | collected 2019-01-08 | study: AquaDiva: Metagenomics assemblies of 32 groundwater samples
TCGCGGGTCATGGGGTGAACGCGGCCTTCTTTTTCGACTCAGGGGTGCTCGTGCACCACACTGAAACGGGGAAACCATCCTTGGCAGATCGTGACGCATCTACAAAAAAAAAGTTTGTTTGCGCCTTCGGCCCGTTCGTGGACGGGGCCCGAGACCCGACTGTACTGCGCGTGCGGTTGTACTTTTTCGAAGATATCGGAAACGCAGTGCTGTTGGCGACGTTCGCGTCGCTGCCTGTCGCCGCCTGCACCGCCATGGCCGCCGCTGTGATCCTAATTGCCTTGGCACATCTACTCTACTTGCTGCTGGTGCGGCCGTATCGCAGCCGAATCGAAACCGTTTTCAGTTACGGAATGGCGGCAACCGGTGCCGCCCAGACGGGCGTGGCGACCTGGAGGCAGCGCAGTCCTGCGTCGGAGGTAGCTGGGTCCTTGCAGGATGCCCTTTTTCTCGGGCAGGCCTTGCTCATGCTTGCACAACCCGTGACGTTACTTGCTTGGAACGTCGTTCACACCCGCCAGAGTAAAATGGTAGTGACGGGTTCTTCTCGGTTGGAAACCCTCGATAGGCCGTTGCTCAACATCGCCGACGCTGGTGCCGGACTTCACGTTCCATGCGATAACCCGTTGCTGCCGCTCGTCCGGAAAAAAATTGAACCACGCGGCGAATAGGGATCACGTGACAGCACAAAACGCGCAAAAACGGACCTTTTCGCCACCACGCGGAAGGGCCCCAAAACTAGGCAGAAAATACCCTCGTAGAGTGTCAACTTTGGTTTGGTCTACACGCCGCCGTTCCCTGTGAAGTTTCCACCCGCCGGTGACGCGCATGATATTTACTTCCAGCAAGATAAGTTTGTTTGTCCGCGGGCGCTTGAAAATTGTGGTTCGCCAACCTACCCACGTCCTCACTGGTGAAAAGCCGGCAACGTCCTCGATGGTTTTGTCATGGTTGTTTGCCTCTCTCATCCCCCCTTTTTTGGACTCAAAACATGCCATGGGTTAGGTGAGACCGCGATGACTGGAGGGACTCATTTTGAGAGTTTGCCATTTATTTTCCACTAAAATAAGTAACAAACTCTCAAAACGAGTCCCTCCAGTCATCGCGGTCTCACCTAACCGCGCCACGGAGGGCAGACAGGTGTACCGGAATACTGTGGAGGGAGGGCACGAAGCGAGGACGGCACCGGCAGCGAGCGCGGGGCAGACGACGGCGACCGCGAAGGTGAGGAGGGGGAGGAAAAAGAGCGACGAAAGGGCGAGGTAGTGGGCAGGAGGTGTCGCGTGTAAAGAGGAGGGGGAGGAGGGGCCGGCAGCGGTCGACGACATTGTTCTAAAGAGTGTCGGGACGCACGGTTGTGTATGAAAGGGGGGCGAGGTGGAGGGAGGGATGTTGGTGTCGCACTGGCGCCAGCACGGCCGTCACCGCGCCCGGAAACACCCGTGACACGCGTGGGTTCGTCATAAACGGCGCCCTGGACGAGCTCGTCGGGGCGCCATTTATGACGAACCCTCGCTGCGCCGAAATGGCGGTTAAGCGTCGTGAAGCGCATCACGGCGAATCGTTCGCTCTCGAGCGTGGTGATGCACCCTTGCGCGGTGAGAAAAATGGTGCCACCGTGTTGTCGTTCGCCGCAGCCGAGTTCAAGGACGCGAACGCGTGCTCGGGGCTGGAGAAGACGTCCATGTTCGCGATGATCTCGGAGGCACTGATTGACGCATTCGCGGGGGTCTCGACGTCATCGGCCGTATGCAGAATGCGACCAAAGTCGCCGAGGCAACAGAACGTCCAAGGTGCCCTTTCGCTTGCGCGCGTCAGTAAGCGGTGCAACGGCGATGAGAGCTGACGCAGCACCTCGTCCAACAACTGCAAGTACATCGTCGGATTGGTCAAGAAAGCAGTTGCATCTGACTTGACAGTGGAAACCTGATGGGGCCGTAAAAACCAAAGTAACTTACACGCTTCGTAAGGTCGGTGGGCAATGATGCGGTGACGTCGCGGTCCACAGCGCCAGGATCCGCATCCAGTACCATGCGAATGGCCGCTTCGACGCGACGCACTTGTCCCGCGTATTGCTCGGCCTCCGGGATCATGCGAAGGCACACCGATGCGAAGTCGCGCACGAGGGAGTCCACGGGAGCAAAGGTGGACGACGTGAACATGGAAACGAAACTGTCGTCGTTCTTGGATGCAGGTGCGCCACAACCCTTCCATTTCTGAACTTCACCGTCGATGACGACGAACGAGAGATGCGATAGCGACCTACAGACATCGGCAAACGGCGTCAGTTCATATTCGAGCCGAAGAATACATCCAACCTGGGTCGTTTCGTGTCGCACGTTTTGTAGATATCGAAATGCGTCATGGCCAGCCAATCCGGGCAGGCCGCTTTGAGCAATGGCCGACGCCCAAAAGGTTGGCGCTTCAAGGAAAAGTCGCCATCGCGAGGAGCTGCCGACGACGATGTCATGAGGGGGCGAATGGCAACGCGGCGGAATGAGCGTCAATGAACTATCGCCGCGGTGCTTATTGGGCCACACCCAAACAACAACACGTCCTGTGGTCCCATCCCGCTGGTTGCGCGGAGCATCAAACTGTTCGAGCGAGAAGAAACACGGGGGTGTCAGGAAGTCCGAGATAGGCGAGGTTTGGGTTCGATACACCACTGACTTCCCCAGATCCAAGCGATGCGCCATGAGGCAACCATGAGAAAGGCAAGTTCACATCAGAATCGCTGGTGAGTTGCGGCTGGCGAGAGCGTCCTTCTGGGCGATGCCCAATGACAAACACGAAGGGATGATCGTGGATCCTATCGACAACGAAACAAAAGCGTCCGTGCAATTTAGACCGCGTCAGTATCCACGAGCGCGGCGCGGCTGTATCGCGGTGCAGGCACCATCCCCGCGTTCGCCAAGACGCTTTGAAGGGTAGGATCCTGCAGCTGGCGCATGGTGACTTCCGTCGTCGCGGTGACGTCGAGGCGAAACGCATCGATATCGTCACTCACATGGCGCGACGAGGCGCCGATTTGGCCAGTTGCTACAATCTGTCGACTCACCGGCGGCAAGGAGCCGACGATCCCAGGAGCCAGTCGCGCGAGATGGAAGGGGGTCAGCGCTGCTGACAGCGTGCACGTTCGGCCGGGCACCGACTCGCGGCTGATGTCCGACGCATCTTCCATGGGTGCTCCCTCTCGGCCCATGGCGGCATACTGCAACTCCCCATCCACGCGATTCACGGCGTCACGTGCCGCTTGCGACGGCGGAGCGTGCCACACTCGGCGCGTCACGGCGAAGCCGGCTCGAATCAGCGCGCGGGCTACCTCGGTGAGACGTTGGTCCTGAATCAGGCGCGCCCTGGTGCGCATCGGGGGCGAGCCCACCACCGGTGCGGGGTCACTCGAGGCGGCGTTGGGGTTCGGTTTATTGTCGCGCCGGCGGCTGTTGGCCGTCAGCGCATGTTGGGGGTCACCAACGGACTGAGAAGACACCGATTTTTTGCTGCCGCTACGTTGCGCCGTTGCCGCAGCAAGCACCGCGTCGCGGACCCAAAGGTCCTCAATGGCGTCGGACGCCGCAAACTCATCGCTTGCGGCGACTCGACCCGATGCGCACGGGGATGGGGCGCCGTCTGGGTGACTGCGGTGCCATGAAGGCCCCGGGGCGGTGGTCGCCCGGCCCGTTCGCCAGTCGGCCGCCTCGCAATCGTGGGAGGGGCTGGCGTGGTCGAGAAAGGACGCGACGTGAACGAACTGATGTCGGGCGTCCAGGTGAAAGCAGTCCAAGGCGGCGGCTACCGTCATGACGGTGTTTGCCGGGTGCGCAAATGCGGCGCCTGTCGGGCCTGACACCATCACGTCGTCGTCTGCGATCGCGACCGACGAATGGAGCAGCTCCCGCGGGACGATGTCCACCGCGACACTTTGTCTGTCATCGAAGGTGTCGAACACTCGAAACCCTGACGACAGCAACGACGTCATCACGACGGAGCAGGTGTACTCCTCCGGCAAACGGCCATGGGCATTGCGCCGCTTCACGAGACTGAACGTGGGCCATGACTCGGCGTCGAAGGCGCCATCGATGGCGGCGGCGGCGCCGCGGCGCGAAGTCGGTAACGACAGCGCAGTCGGCCCCGCGGTGGAGCCGGCCGCTGTCGACGACGGTGCGGTGCCGGTCCCGAGTAGGATGTCCCGTGTCGGCTGGTGCGTACTGTGCATCAGCAAGTAGTGAACGATGGTGGGCTGGTCTCGCAATATGGCGATGTGCAGCAGCGTGTCGCGATGGGGCGCGTCGGTCACGTAGTTGATCCCAAAGCGCGGGCAGCTCCGCATGAACGCCACGATTGACAGGGCGAGGGGAGCTCGGCGCGCGAGGAGGCAGGCGAGGGTGTCACACGTAGCCCGGAGGGCAAGCGACGCCCCCACTCGATCTACCCATGGAAGTTCGAAGAGGCCGTTCGCCCCCAAGTCGCTCTCTCGCCCCATGCACGCCGCCGACGCTGCCGACGACGACGCGTCACCGCCCCGCAGCACGCGGGGAAAGCGGCCGGAGCCGTCACGCTCGTGGACGAGGTAGTCGACGAGGACGGTCGGAACGATGACGTCGCGCGTCGCCGCCACGCCTGCTTCCAGCGACTCTCCGGACGGCATGGCGAAGCTGGCCTTGGGGGGCAGCGCGCCGTGCGCCATCAGCACGCCGATGGGCACGGAGACGCGGCCGGAGCTCGGCTGGTGATGGGCATGGTCAGGGTCACCGCCTGCTTCCAGCGTGTCGGTGACAAGCCAGGCGACGGCCTCGGGACGGGCGAACGCCACGGTGATGTACCGGACCGCCTTGATCGCGCACGCGACGTTCCACTTGGACACGTTCGTTACGCGCGACTGCCAAAACTGCAAAAGCTCGAGAAAACCGAACCGAGCAGCCACCGGCAAGCAATCAAGCGTCGACTCTGGGACCGTGGACTGCAGCGGGAAGCAGTGCTCGACAATGCGGTCACATATGTTTTCAAAGCTGATAAAGGCGTTTCGAGAGGTGCCGAACGTCGGAAACACTGCGACCGAGGAGGGAGACGGGGGAGGTGGGCCGCCCGCTGCGGTGACACTCACGTGTGGCGTGTCCAAGGCTTGGGTCACCGGCGTGTCGCCCATGTCTCGGCGGCGACGCGACGTCTTGGACTTGGTCGGAAGCAATAACTGGGCGTTGCCGACACCAGCGGAGGCTGTCCCAGGGCTAATGCCGCGGCACCGCGCCGCAAGAAAAGCGCATGTCAAGAGCGGAGGCAGGTGGTCGAGCATCGGCGCATTCGCACCGACGCCGGTTGATGCGGCCGTGGCATTGGCGGATGACGCCGCACCGACCATCGTCGACGAGGCGGGGAGAGGCACGACGGCGGCCATCGGCATGCCACTCGCAAACAGCATCGGCTCGAATACGCGCCGAAGGACGGCGGAGCGCTGCTCCGTATCCCCAAACCGCGACACGTAAAAAAGGGCGAGCCAGAAAAGGAGCGCCGAGATGCTCTCCTGTGCGGACTCCGTGGGATAGTTTTGCATAATTGTGAGACACATCATCGGCGGGACGCGGTGCGATACGGCGCGGATCCAGCTTCGCCGCACGGAGGCTGGGGAGAGCTCCTTGGTTACCCGCAGGATCAGCGGCACTTGGGACTCGGAGGTGTAGCACATCGCCGCTAAGGGCCGCCACGTGCCGACACCGTTCGTGGTTACCGTCGTGGCGGACGCCTTGAACGTCATGAGCAGCTGCTCCACCAGGGGCAGGTCGCTGTGGCACGCAGCGAGAAACAGGGGGGTGTGGCCGAGGCGGTTGGGTTGGTGCAGCAGCGCAGTCTGAGGGCTCGCGTGATTCTCGGCGGCGGCAGCGGTCTTGGCCAGTTGCGTGAACAACGCCCGATGGGTCGCCGTCAGCGCGCCACGAACGGCTGTGCGATCGGGGAACGAGGCGATCGAGACCGCGCCGAGAACCGATCGCTGGTACCACACACTGGTTGCAGGCGGCGGCGGCGACGACAATAGCGCGGTCAATAGCGTGTCGCCTGTATGAGGGTCGGTGAGATCCGCGTGGCAAGGAAATCCCAAGCTGATGGCGGCCGCGGCGCAGCCGTGGTAGCCACCAAACATTGCCTGAAAAAGGAAGGCGGCCGCGTCACGGCCGGCAGAGGATCCGCGATCGGCCGCAGCCTGTGCGAGCCATTCGGCGGGCACGTGGCGGAGCAGAAATCCCAGCAGCGCCGAGCAGTGCGGTCGTATCGACGATGCCGTCCCACAGCTCAAGGCGACGTGTTGCTCGAGCAGAAGCGCAGCGAGTAACGGGCACTGAGTCGGGGCGTCCTCCACCTCTTGAGCCCCCTCCTCCCGCCACGCGCCGCCCGCGACGTCCGCGCCTGCGTCGACCAGCGTCTCTACCATTCGCATCGCATCGGGGTCGCCGCCGCTCACGGCGACCCAGCGGATGGCATCGTGGAGCAGCGAACTTGGCATCATCGAGGGCGGCACACCACCAGCGGCGGCGGTGGCGTCGTCCGGGCCGCTGGATCCGAGCACCAGCGCTTCAGGCCACATCCAGTGAGGCATGAGCGGCGGAAGCGGTGCCGTCGGTGGGGTGGCGTGCGGTGCCCCGCCGTCTCCATCGACGCCGTGCTGCACGAATGGACGAGGTGCCCCGCCGTCTCCATCGACGCCGTGCTGCACGAAGGGACGAGGTGCCCCGCCGTCCGTGCCCCCCTCGGAGGGCAGCAGGGGGAGTCCCGCTGCACTCGTTGACGTCGCTGCCACAGTTGTCGCCGGCGTCGCCGTAGGCGGCGGGCTGTCTTCCGATGGCACTCTCTCCGCCGGCAGCGACGCGACGCTCAACGTGCTGCTGGAAGCGGCTAGTTTGCATACGAACCGCGTGTTGGCGAGCTCCCTTCGTAACGGGGGGTCAGCGTGCCCCAACAGCAGCCTTGCCAGCTCGACGTCCCCTCGCCGCACCGCCGCCTGAAGTGGGTGGAGGCGCGGGATCCGTCCAGGCCCAGGGATCGGTGCGGCGGTGGCTCGCAATATTTCGAGGCACGCGGCAGGAAATAACTCGAGCAAGCCCTCCGCAGCGGCGTGGTTGCCCGCCTCGCACGCAAGCTGCAACGCGTTTGGACGGCGGTGCACAGCGCTTTCGTCGATCAGCGCCTGGCTGAATGCCGCACTCGCCAACAGCGCATCCACCAGCGGATCCATTGCCGACCCGGACAACGTCGTCGTCGCACCGCAGTTATGGAACGCAACAGGAAATGCGGCTTTCAAACTGACCGGCTCCACGGCGAGTAGCTCTCTCAGGGCAGTTCGGACGACCAACGCGAACTTGACGGACGACGACGTTTCCGACCGGACCGCCTCGTTTATCAGCGAGACCCAGCGTGGCGGGCACGACCACGGTGCTGCCGAGACCAGGGGGATCGGGTCAGGGGGACGGGACCACATTGTGGCTGGCGAAGAGTGACCAAGTTTGGAAGCAGCAGCACAACGCGGCGATCTGGGCGAGTCGGGCATGGAGGGGTCCTTCAGCCAGCGCTCAAGGCTGTGCAAGGCCTGGCGAGCAAAGCTGGGAATTTCGCGAATGGAGATAAGAGGTCGCGGCGCGGGCTTCTGCCGGTGGCTCGAGTAGCCTAGGATCGATTCGTTCAACGGGGGGGGCAGCAAAGGTGCCTCAGCTAAATGAGTTGTGTCACAAAACACCTGAGATCGGGTCGACATGCACCGAAGGAGGGCCTCCTCGTGCACGATCGTTGCGTTCGCGGCCGACCGGAGCACGTGGAGCAATTCGCCTGGCGGGTACATGCTCAAGAGCCACGCACCGTCACGGCGCTCGTCGAACGCCCCCCCTGCAAGGGACATCGCGTCGGCAGCCACGGCCGCGAGCGTTCGCGGGACTCGGCGTCGAAACAAGACCTGACCAGGGGGAGCCTCCCCTCGGAGTCGCGATAGGGCGATGTCAATCGGTCGCCGGTCAATCGCGCCCAGCATCGCCAGGCTCGACGGGGGCGGGGCATCGGCGATGCTCTTTCGATGCTTTCGAAAAAGCGACGTTGGCGAGGGCGTGGGGTCGGTGCTTCCGCCTCCCCCGCTGAGTAGGGATTGCGCGATCGCGGCAATATTCGGTCGCGCCGAGGAGGAGCCGCACTCGGTGGCGAGCAGCCGGCACACCGTGCGGTAGCCAAGCGCATCCGCGACGTCGAATGCGGAGTGCCCCTCGTCATCGGTGACAGTGGTGTCCAATTCCGTCTTTAACGTCGTGATCAACGCTTCGGCCACTTCGGGGTGTCGGTGCTTCATCGCGCAAATCAGCGGGGTCATGCCTTCACGGCTGCGTACGTTGACGTTCGCCTTGCACACGGACACAAGGGTGAGCGCCGCTTCGGGGAGGCCCAAGCGGCAGGCGAGCAACAGTGGCGTGTCGCCCCGCGAATCAAACAGCTCGGGATTGAGACGCTTGCGAGCGGCTAAAATCACAGAAACCGCAAACCGTTCTTCCCGAGTGGCGATGGCGAGATGCACGGGCGTGGAAAACGTCGTCGCGGACGCAACGTTGACGTTCGCTTGCCACTCTCCGATCAGCCGCAGGGCCACGGAACCTTGTGCAGCCTGGCAGGCGTAGTGAAGCGCGGTCATGTGCGACACAGGTTCCGCGGCGTCGATGCCGTGGGCGTCGCGCATGGACGCCCCTAGGCCGCCCTCGATGGTGCGATGGCTCCGACGAAGCAATACGGTCACGGTCGCAAAAAAACCAGCGATGGACGCCAGCAGCACCGGTGTCATCATGCCGTGAGCTGTCGGCCCACCGCCGGGCCGCGACGGCGCGTCGGCGCCCCATCCGAATGCGGACCCTCCAATCGCCACGAGGTCGAGCGCGACCCGGTTGTAACCCCAGAGCGCCGCCCAGTGCACCGCCGTGGCGCCTCGGGACATGAACGAGGACGTCAAGGGCGGGAGTGGCGACCCGGAGGCGGCGGCAAGTTGCTCCGGACTCGAAATGGCAACCTGAGCTGCCTTGCGCAAGCGTTGCAGCGCCGCTTTCAGCGGTGCAATTCTGACGACTGACTTTTGGGGACTCGACGACCGGCTAGGACTATTATTGCTGCGCGACGACGTTGCCGCTGCGGCTTTGGGTTGCGAGCCGTCCACTAACCGTCGGCGCTGCACCACGTCCGCGCCCTGGAAGAAATGCGCGACGACTGCCCGTTTGGTGACAACGGTGCGACCCGCCTGCGCGGCGTCCTGCACGAAGGCAGGCATGTCCTTAGACTCCTGGATGCGGCGCTGCTCGCGCTCCGCATCGCTCACGGCCGTCGCCAACGCTAACTCGCTTTCGGATAAATTTTGACGGATGTAGCTGAGAAACATTTCGGCTACGCGACGATGTTGCCGTGAAACGGCAGCGACCACGCACGAGACACGGTGCCGGTCGGTGACCGTCAAGTCCGCGATGAAGTGGTAGACCAGTCGCCTCGCCACTTCCTTCCATCCCAGCTTGGACGCGAGCAGCAGCGGCGTGTTGCCCGCCGGCGTCGCCGCTTCGATCACTTGGCGCAGCTGGTCACGCCACACGGCCTTTTCGCTGCCGTTGAGGTGATGCCACGCGTCGTACGGGACCACCTTCCGGCGGGAGAGGGAAGCGGATCGGTGCGGCTCCGCGTTCTGCGGCTCACTGGTGGCTGGGGGTAAAACCGTTTCGTCGTCCACATTCAGTGGTGGCACGAAATCCAGCAGCGCCTTGGCAACCGCCTCGTGGCCGGTAAGCATCGCGGCGTGAAGCGGCGTCAGGTTTGTAGACGTGCGTGCCGTCAGCGCAGCCGACCATAAGGCTCGAGGCCCTTGCTTGGCCGACACCCCCATGGGGGAGGTCGCTTGCGGACGCGAGAGCGGATTCGCCTTGGGAGAGACAGCGGGCGACTGCTGCTGCCTTTTGTGGCCGTGGTCCGACGAGGATGTCGCATGGAACCTCCCGTCGCGCGTCAGGAACCAGATGGTCAACTGCAGTGCCGCTGGGAGGTGAGGCGCCGCCCCTCCCGTTGGCTGGGAGGTGGCATTCCAAAACTGCGGCTGGCGGTGTGTCGCTGGCGGTGGGGTCAGACGGACCAGCATGACTTGAACGACGTCGAGGTAGCCGAGGGCCGCGGCGACGTGGAGCGGCGACTCCTCGTTGCTGGCGTTGGATGCGAGGTTCGCGCAGGGCATCGCCGCCAAGAAGGCCGCGATCCGTGGCAATCGGTGGTACAACGCGGCTAACAACGGAGTCAACCCCGCGGCAACCGCACTCGCGGATTCACTGACCGTATCGTGACCCGCGGCCATCGCATCGTCGAGCTGATGGTGCCTCATTTGCACTGGACAGTAGTAGAGTCGCGCGGTGGTGTTTCCCGCCGCTGCCGAGGACTCCTGCACGGGGAGGTTGCAGCAAAGGCGAGCCGACATCGTGCCGCTGCGGTCTGCCAGCAGTGCTGCGACTGCCTTCCTGACGTTGCCACGGTAGTCATCCAGGGCAGCGTGCAACCCCGCGAGACCCGGACCCCAGGGCGGGGCGGCAGGGAAGGAGTCGACGCTGATGGCCCCATTCACCTCGCCATTGCCGTAACTGCCCTTCATCTGCCAGACCCTTAAGCTACTAAGCTTGGCATCGACGGCGGCGCCGAGTTGAAAGTAGCAAGTCACCTTGTTGCTCCGGTCAAACCAGTTCAGCCTCCGAACGGTGCGGCGGGCGGCCGTGGCGACCGGATCGTCCTCGAAGTCGTTTTCGCGTCGAGTCGAGCTGCGCCAGCGGCCCTGAGTTCCCCCGCGCTTCGCCGCTAACAATGAAATTCGGGCCTCTTCTTGCGCGATGGTGCGGCGCGTGCGGTTGCCAAACATGAGCGGCACCAAGGCGGCCAGTATGGTGTGCTGTTCAGCCGCTTGTCCCAGTCCCAGCGCAAGGTCGGCGCTGGACGCGTGTTGATGCTGGGTCGTGCCCGTTGGCCCGGCGGGTGATGGACCGTGGCTGTCGCCCTTGTCGCCGTCGTCGGAATCGCTGATAGGGTCCTCCTCATCGCCATCATCAGATGAGGGGGCCGCTGCGGCCGTAGGAGGGGAGGCGTTGTTTGGGTCACCACGATGACGCGCCACTTCGGGCGTCCACCGATTCGCAAATTGCTCCACCGTGGCAGGGGTCGTCATATGGTGAGCCGGCTGGCACAAGAAGGTGACCAGGTTCGAGTCGTCGTCTTCCGCAAGGTTGCACGGGCGACAGAAGCTCACCGCGGGGAAATAGCGTCCGCGCAACCGTGCATCCTCCCTCGCGTTGCTGCCCTCGTCGGCTCCCAGCACGGCGTCCGCACCAAGCGGCAACGGTACGGTCGGCGGCCGACTGACGGCGACGTCATCCCCCGTGCGGCCGCTCCGGGTCGGCTTGAAGCCGTCGTTCGCGATGCCAAGGCACACGCCGTTCAGGAAGTACGAGACGTCGCCGGTGTCGGAATCCAAAAGGGTGCCAAGGTAAACGTGGTTCGAACCACCACCGGCGGCTGCGTCGGTGGACGTCAGCCGCAGCTCGCGTGGCTCGATGCCGTCCACGTACCGCTGTGCCCGTCCCCTGTGATGCTTCACCACGCTCAATAGCAACGGAGCGTCCCCGCCGCCGCCGTCATGCAGTAACGGCGCGGTGGAAAAATCGCTGTTGGCGGACGCGCGGGAAGGGCCGTCGAGTAGGGGCGACTGAAGCGACATCGATGACTGCGTCGCAGCCGCGTCACTGGTTGTTAACGGGTAACTCGTGAAGGACGCCGAGCTCTGTCCGTTTCGTGACACGTCTTGCGAAGATCCAACTGACGAGGCGCCTCCTGCGCGGCGCGCGCGAAGCGTGTCGGGCACTGCATAGCTAACCACAAGTCCAGCGCCAACAGAGTGCGCGTCGTCGCCCAGGCCATACACCGTGCGGCCATCGGTGACATCTTGCGCATGGGACGTCACCCAACCGACGCGCACGACATCGTATGGGGCAGCGACTGGAATGACGGCGTCTGCACGCACGGCGACCTCAAAGTACCAGAGGCCGCTTCCGACGCAACACCACTGATCAAGTCGCACGCAAACATGCGCTCCAGGGCCGCCTGAGGCATGAAAGGCGCCGGGGCGCAGCCCTAAGTGACTGCCTCTGGCGTCAGATGGTCGGCCGGTCGACATCTCCAACTGCTCAGAGGCGGCTGCGCCGTGCCGCGCAATCTCCGCCAGTGTCGGAAGGCAGCCAACCGCGATTGGTGCGTACCGCACGTACGGAGATTCCGAGTACGGTACGATGGCGCTGTCGTGGGGAGACGGTGCCGCTGGCCGCGTTGCCCCGCTCCGCGATTCGACATCGAGACTATCGACCACCTCAAGTTTGATGGCCGTCTCGTCTCGGCACTGCGCGAGCAATTCGTGGACCCAGTGTTGATCCCAAATTCCACGGGCGCATAACTCCACGGCGGTTTGGAGCTGACCCGCCAGAATGGCTTGGCTAGCCAGGGCGGCTTGGTTGCCGATCACAGGGTCCAAACGCACGTTGCGGCTGCCGCTCAACATCGACACGCCACCGTAGTTCGCGTCGGCGAACAACCGCGTCGCAACTTGGGATAACTCCGGCAGTCGGCCGCCGGCGATGCGGCCACTCGCGTCCAACGCGTCGAAAAGGCGCACTAGTCGCAGCGTCGGCTCTGTTGCCGCGCCGGCACCTGTAGGGTTGATGAACTGAGCGCAAACGCGCAGGTCGGCAAGCCATTCCGCGAACCACAACGCGCACGGGTCGACGGGAGTCCGCGCCAAGCTTGGGACAACGGGTGCGTCGATGTGGTGGCCAGACGCAAGCAAGTCGAGGCACACGATGCGGCGCAGCAGCGACACGCACGCCTCGTCGGTAGCAAACAGACCGCCGCAGCTTTCATGCGGACACAGTGCCGCGGTTGGCGCCGTTCCCGCGGTGGATCGCACAGCCGCGTGCTGTCTGCTACCGCTTGGCGCAAGCTGTTGCGCAGCGGCGATCTGGCGGGTGACGGGGCCCGGAAAAGCCTCGGAGGCCGCCAGGACATTCCCGTGCCTGCGTTTCCCCGCGTCTTGCGTCGGCGCCTTGAAGATGACGCTGCTGCAAAGCACCTCGGGGTCGTCCATGTCCATCGCCGCCGTGTGACGAGCCAACGAGAGCACCGCGGCGGCATCCTCGCCGGATTCGACGGCCGGGGCCGCTCCTCGATTCGCGGCTTGTAAGTTACTGGGCCGCCGTCCGATGCCTCGGGTGTCACCTGCAGGAAACAGACTCGCGCGCCGATCCTGGCGGTGGGTCGCCACAGCCTGCTGGGGAGGCCGAGGGGCCAATGCAACGGCGGCCGGGACCACTACGGCGGCCGGGGCCACGACGGCGGCCGGGGCCACTACGGCGCCGCTGGCCTCTTCTTGGCGAGGCGCGTCGGCGTTGCGGGCGATGGTTGCGGCCGCTGGTGCGTCGGCCACTCTCGCAAGTTGAGGCTTGTCTCTCACCGTCGAAGCTGCGTTGCCATTCGGTCCGGAAGTTGTTTGTCTCACTATCTTGTCACCTCCATTTACCAACGAGTTGCTGACTCGTGCGGTTCTGGGCTGTTGTTGGTTCGAGAGCGCGGTGATGGCGGCGGGTGACGCGGCGGCAATGTACGGCAGCAGACCTGGCACTTGAGTAAGTTCCCGCGACCTGCGCGTCTCAGCGTCGAGTGCCATCATGGCCTCAATGGCTGACGTGCAGGCCTGAATATCGGTGTCGATGGCATCGAGGCGCTGTTCGCGCTTGATTTTGTCCCCCCTCACGCCCTCCCAGTAGGCCAGCAGGGTCGCGCGCCGGTGGCGGTGCTCATCAAGTTGTTGGCGTAGCACCGCGATTCGTGCCTCTGTGCGCTGTCGATTCGAAGGAGTAGAGAGGGGTAGCTGAGCCGCCGAAGCTACAGGTAGCAACATCGACGTCGACATTTCTTTTGGTGAATACGATGGAAAGAGGGATGCCTTCTTCATGGAAGAGAGAAGACACCGGAATCAACGGCACCGCTCAGATTCTCTCGGGTACCCTCTTTCAAGATGCCGCCCAGGCGGCGGATCGCCGCGCCCGCCGGTGGCCGGGTGACCTGCCTCCCACTAAGGTATTCATCTCTCTCGCTCTACAAGGGCACCTCGGTAGCCGTCATGGACAGCAGCCGAATGAGTTTTCGGTGCTTCAGCGCGGCCTCGACGACGCCCTCCATTTCATCTTGGGGCGCCAGGGCGCGAATGCGAGGCACAGGGGGCATGGTACTCGTCATCGCCGCTCTCTGGGCGGCGAGCAAGCCTTGAATGTAAGGTGCGCGGCCAGACGCAACGTGCAGATCCACGAGCGCCAGAAACACGGCAGAATCTTTGGGTACACGCGGATGGTCGCGTGCCACGTCGTCGCGGGCGTGAGCTTTGTGCGTGCGCTGAGCGGTTTCGAGCAGCCCCTTCGCCACAAGCTGTTCGTTGCACCAAGTGTTGTACACGTGGGCCGCGAGGTGAGCCTGACGCGTTCTTCGCCGCAAGGAAAAGTCGATCACAGCCCTAGCCCTGTCTGCGGAGTCGCACCGCGCGTCGTTCAACACGTCTGGCAAAATGGGGCGTCGCCAGTACGACGCAAATTGTTTCCACGCGACGAAGGCCGCGATCGTCCCGCCAGTGGTTGTCGCGCTCGTCACAATATTGACGGCCTCCTTTGGGACCGCCGTGGGGGTACCGAGGCGGAGTCCTTCCCAGCGAACAGCGGCGCATGAGCGCAGCTCGGCCACCGAGAGTCCCAGGTCGGGGCGCCTCAGCAGCAACATGATTTCGGTGGCGTCCCACTGCCGGCGGAGCAGCTCTCGATGCGCTCGGCGGCAATGCGCGACGCCCTGTGAGAGCCGCACCATCAGGCGCACTCGCTTGAGTTGGCGCCGCAAAGTGAACACCTGATCGTGCGCGAGGCGACGCAAAGAGTGCACGATGACCGCGAGGGCTTTGCGCTTCCGCAAGCCAAGAAAGCGTTTGGCCGCCAGCGCCACGCGAACTAAAACACGCAGCCGCTTCAGCCGTTTGCGGCGACGATACATTTTGAACACTGCGGGGAGCTGCTTCGTCAGCAGCCACACGGCGCGCTTGTGCCGCGCGTCGATGCGCGCGAGAATATCGGGACCGCAGAGCGTGTCCAGTTTGCGGGCGAATCGAACGACTGCGGCCGTCACTGCCCAGCCGAGCACGGTTAATACCCTGGACTCCTCTTCCACGGCTCGGGGTACACGCGCGGTCGGCTGAACGGTCGATCCACTACGATGGACGCTTGAGCCAAGGAGATTAACGTCGCTTGACGTCGGACGCAACGAGGGCGCTGCTTCCGCGGTTCCACCTGACGTGACAGCGGCGTGCGAATTTGAGGAGCTGCGAGGTCGTCCAGCCGATGCTGACGACGACGACGTGAGCATCTCGATGCGACGCTCGCGCACCGCTTCGACTCGCGCGTCCGTCGACCTTGCATCCATGGGAACTCTGTTCCCTAATCCCGGTGTTGAAACCGTCGCCACGTTTGACGACCCTGTGGAACCGTGACCGGCAAGCATGGCGGCGCGTCCGACGTCCCTGGCCACGCACCGGTCGGCCTCGCTCATCATGCGCTCTAGCACCGTGCAGTTGCGAATGTTGCGCCGGACGATGTCCCTTCTGCCGTGAACGTGCGGTGACGGGGTGCTCGTGCCGGGAGGGAGGTCGGACGACGCCTCGCGAACAGCGGACGACCCACTGTGGTCGTTGAGGCTTTGACGGTTCGGGCTCAGCCTTCGCCCCGTCCCTGGACGGCGGTACACGACAGGTGGCGCCAGCCTCCGCAGTTGATAGAGCGCAAGACCACGGCGCAAAGCGACGTCACCTTTCGGCAGTGTTGGCGGCGACGGAGCCGGCACGCCCTGGGAAGACAACCCGCCAGCGACGCTTCCACAGGAATCGTTGTTCGGTCCTGCGATGTCCTCGGCTCGTTGTGGCGCCACGGCGTCGGCGTCTTCCCCGCCATCCCTTTCCGCACGGTGATGGCGGCGGTCCGCCTCGGCAATCCGTTCGGCGAGTCGGTCATTCAGTTTCCGCGTGAGATCGGACGCACTGCTGCATCGAAAGGGCCATGTTGCCACCGAATCATCAGCATCCATGTCGATTTTTATTTTTAAATCCGTCGACGGGCGGCCTCTGTGGCAAAGTGAGGAGTGGCAACCACAATTGCACATGGCATGGAGGGGAAAGGAGAGATGACGGTACTGTTTCACTGACTGCTGCTGCCGCTACCGCTAGAAGCCAACGAACGAAATCTCTTTTGTGCACAACGTTGAAATTGGTGTGACGCGGGGAATAACACTGCGGCACTCGATCGATGGACCCACGATGGATGGGGCAAAGGGAAAGCCGGCAACGGCACGCCGCATCACTTTCGCGTGGTCACTGTGCGCGCTACGCTTGGACTTCCTCGATGCGCACACGAGTGTACGTGGCCGTGGGTGTGCCTGTTGGTGGTCCAGCGGCTGGGTCCCGTATCTGAGCAAGACTGTACGCCACTTGCAAAGACTGGCACACTAGTTTGAATACCGTTCCCGGTGCCGCTGTGGCTGGGGCGAACTTCTCTAAATCAGCCTTGTCGAAAACGTAGTAAAGCGGCTTCGTGACCTTTCGACCCGCGTCACGGTTGAACACGACGAGGTCCGTCGACCCATCGGCCTGCTTCTCTACCCCGGCCCACTTGAATGGTACGAGCTCCATGCGTTTGGACATGTCGTGTGATGAACGGCGATGACAAACACGGAAAATTACCTATTTTCGTTTGTGGAACCTTGTCGCAGCAAACAGTAAGCACACGAATTCTTTCCTCCATGTGAGAAACCTGCGGCCTCATCATCTTCGGTTCGGAGGGAACGGGAAGTTCGAAGGATCACACGCCGCGTACGTTGGGTTACCTGCAAAAGAAGCCACGCGATACCGTCCCACTCGTTGGTGTCCCACTCGTTGGTGTCTGGTCGTGCAATGCTCCAAATTCCGGCGAGTACCAGCAACGCTGAGGATTGCGCTGCGCCTTCTGACCTCCGCGACAAAAGACATAAAACACCACGCAAGGAACGGATAGCATTGGTTGGTCCATTCAACTACTCGAAGTCCGCTTTTCTCGTTTTTTTTCTCTCACGCTCTCATGAGATCACGCAGCCTTGGTCATTGTAGGCGCCGCCATAGGTGCCGCCGCCTCCGCCCCCGTAAATGCTGACGCCCAGGGGGAGATCGACCGCATGCACATTGGGCTCCACGGCTCCGACGAGGCACTTTACGATGTAATCGCCCATCGAAAAACGGAACCGAGCACCGCGGAGCCGTTGCACGTCGCGCAACTCTCCACGGTAGTCCTCCGTGACGTCGACGCCTCGGATGCCAGACTCCGCGCCCTGCCAGCCGTTCACGCCCCGCACGCGGTACTCGAGCGGCCGATAAAGATTGCACACCTCTTCGTCATCTGTGCACAGTAAAATCGAGAAGAACGTGTTGGAAATGCCGGGGCGATTCCGCAGCCAGCGGTCGAAGCCGGCAATGTCCTCGTTCCAATACTCGTTCGTGGGATGCCCGTCCGTGAAGACGTGGACGATCAGCGGCCGAGCGAGGTCCGAGGTGATCTGCCGGTCCGCCCAAATCTGCTGCAGGACGCGGACGGTGTTGGTGCCGCCGGAAGGTGGGCTGGAAAACGCAAACTGAATGTCTTCCCATCGCCGCACGCCCCGGTACACCCCACGGTTGATGAAGTAGATGTCGATTGCCTTGTCAAAGAGGGCGGTGGCGCGCAGCAGGAGTCGCAGTGACTGAATGAGCTCCTGCCAGCGGGAAATGCCCGGAATTTCTGGGTCGGCGGGGGATGACATCGACCCGCTATCGTCGGCGACCACGACGACATCATACGCGTAGAGTCGGCGGAGGCACGGCACGAAAATTGGGTTGATTTCGCACTCGCCTTGAAACCGCGCGATCGCCTCGTCCATGTGGGGCGGTAGCGACGTCGCCGAGACGCCAGCGCTATTCAGTTGAGGAACCCCACCGCCGTTGTTGTACGGCTGAGCGACGGCGTACGGCTGGGACATCGCGGGGGCGTAAGGTTGCGCCTGCCCCCCCATTGCGTAAGGTGACGCCACGTAGGGCTGCTGCGGCGCGCTGGGAGCGTACGCTGCGGTTGGAAGTGGAGTCGCGACGGGCGTCCTCAAGCAGCGGTTGCAGACGCGGTCCGTCGTGCCATCCGTGAACGAGGCGATGGAAGGAGAGCACCCACCGCAAATGCATTGTCCGCAGCACCGGCAGTGGTGCCGCCTCGAAATAAGGCCAAAGTTGGTGCCGCACAGAGGGCACGCGAGTGCCGCACCGTCAGGAATCCACTGCTGTCCGGAGCAGCGAGAGAAGACCCGAGACATATCTGAAAATAAGGGGTGGAAAAGGGCACTCGGAGGTATCCCGAATTTCTTTGCGAATCTGCGACAATCAAAAGCGAGGGATAGACGAGCGGACAATTTTCCACCCGCAACTTGCGCGTGCGAACACGTTCCATGCATGCGCCGACTGGGAAGCGAACCGAACCGACAACGTGTGCCACGCAGGGGGTACGCTTTGCTTAGAAGCAAATCGCGCGATCGGAATGGAAACCGATAGGCAGATTCCGTGGTCAGACTACGTGGAGGGGGAATTTAGAAGAAGAAACCGCCACCACCGCCGCCGCCGCCACCCGCCTGACGATAGATGTTCGTTCCTAAAGGCAGATCGACCGAGTGCACATTGGGCTCCACGGCTCCGACGAGGCACTTCACGATGTAGTCGCCCATCGAAAACCGGAAGCCAGGGCCACGCACCAGCTGTACGTCGCGCAACTCTCCACGGTAGTCCTCCGTGACGTCCACCCCCCGGACACCCGACTCCGCGCCCTGCCAGCCGTTCACGCCCCGCACGCGGTACTCGAGCGGCCGATAAAGATTGCACACCTCTTCCTCATCGGTGCACAGTAATATGGAGAAGTATGTCTTGGAAATGCCGGGGCGATTCCGCAGCCAGCGGTCGAAGCCCGCGATGTCCTCGTTCCAATACTCGTTCGTGGGATGCCCGTCCGTGAAGAGGTGGACGATCAGCGGCCGAGCGAGGTCCGACGTAATCTGCCGGTCCGTCCAAATCTGCTGCAGGATGCGGACGGTGTTGGTACCCCCGGATGGCGGCGAGGCAAAGGCAGGGGCGACTTGCTCCCAGGCGGTCACGCCCCGGTACACCCCGCGGTTGATGAAGTAGATGTCGACCGCCTTGCCGAATAGCGCGGTGGCGCGCAGCAACAGCTGCAGTGATTGAATGAGCTCCTGCCAACGGGAAATGCCCGGAATGTTGGGGTCCGCCGGCGAGGACATCGACCCGCTATCGTCGGCGACCACGACGACGTCGTAGTTCCAAAGCCGCTGCAGGCATGGAATAAACGACGGGTTGATTTCGCACTCCATCTGGAAGCGTCGGATGGCAGAGTCCACGTGCGGGGGCAGCCCGGGCACCTCGGCGACCATGACGCGCCCCCCGCCTTGCTGCATGGGGACGGCCCCGTAGGGAACGGCAGGATAGCCCTGCTGTTGAGGCGCATAGCCAGGCTGCTGAGGAGGGTAGCCTTGCTGGGGCGGATAGCCTTGCTGGGGCGGGTAGCCTTGCTGGGGCGGATAGCCTTGCTGGGGCGGATAGCCTTGCTGGGGCGGATAGCCTTGCTGGGGGGGATAGCCTTGCTGGGGTGGATAGCCTTGCGGCGGTGGGTAGCCTTGCTGGGGCGGAGGCGCATAACCCGGCGATGGAACACTACTTTGTTGAGGGAGGTTGCGTTGCAAGACTGCCGGTTGGCCGGCCACGGCGCCTTGCTGCTGGGGAGCAGCACCCCCCCGGTGGGTCTGGCAGCACACCTTGCATACACGATCGGTTTTTCCGTTGGCGAGCTGCGCTCGTGTTGCGGAACACGGATCGCACACGCAGCGGCCGCAGCTGCGGCAGTGGTGCCTGCGGTTGAATAGCGAGAAGCTGTCGCCGCACGTCATGCACGCAGCCGCGTTCCAATCCTTCACCCACTGGTTCTCATTGCACACCGGATAGGGTGCGGGGCCGCCGCTCATGGATATATCGTTATTCGCGGCGAAAAAAAATAACGCTGCCTTTGGGAGGAGCGAAATCACTTTTTGTCCTTGAGTTGGGTGGTCGTCGGGCTGCGGTCAGGAAGCAAACATGGACAGAAACGGAGGGACAACTGAGAGGAGTGAACACCATGCCCTCTCTAACAGTTTGGCCCCCCACAAACCACACCCATTGGACGAGGGAAGGAAGCGGGAATGAACCGGAGAGATAGGGAGGCGGATCTGCCCAACGGAGAAAGCGATGCCCTCCCGGAGCGACGTTCACGCTCGCATTGATGACAGAATGCACACACACACACACACACATGACACGATCCGCGGTGGAGGAGCGCCAGCGATCAGACGGGTGGGGGGGCTTCGACGCGGCTCAAAGGGGCGCGTGGCGTCATCACCTGTTCGAAGCACTCTTCGTTGAACACGGTGCGCACCACGCCCTGGTGCCGCGGGGGCAGCATGAACCCTTGGTCGGCGCAGGCGGCCTTGAGGCGCACGGTCGCCTCACTCGACGGGCCGCCGAGCTTGTTGCCAAGGCACAGGCGTGCTTCGCCCTCGTCGTACCAACGGTGGCTCTTGTAGCCGTAGCGCCGACGGTGATATTCGAGGGTGTAGCTGATGGCGAACGGGAAGAATGCGCCGCTCGGACCGGTGACGTGCCGGCGGTGGCCGGAGGTTTGACTCTCGTTGATCATTTCGGAACGCGTCGCGGTGCGCTCACTCAACGACACGGCCCCTGCGGTGTCTCCTCCTCCGAGGAGCGTCGACTCATCTTCGCGCAGTTGATCGAAGTTGTAGGCGGCGAAGCGGCTGCCCCCCTCACCGGGAAGGATGAACGCCTCCGCGACAGCGCCGCCTTCCGTCGGTGCCTTCGGCGTCAGCCCTTGCTCGGACGCTTGCTTAGGGGTCAGCCACAGGCTGGTGTGGAAGCCGTGCTTGGACAGAATTTCGTCGAGAGCTTTGACGGTCACCTCTGGCAAATCTTGCCGACGGCCGTACAGCTGGTGGCGGTCGCGCTCCTCGGGGACGATGGGCACTTCGCACGGCGTCAACTCCTGCGCGTGCACCCATCCTTCCGCGTTCGCGCGGCGGAGCTGTTCCGTCACGGCCGTGCGGTCTGCCGCTGCACCAGCGACGAGGCCGCTCGCGGTCGCGCGCCACGTGTGGCCGCCCTCGAACGTAAACGCGTGGTCCAGTTTGTACCAAATGTGCGCCCCTTCGGCCACGTCGCGAAGATAGCCTCGCTCCTCGGCTATTGCGTGCAACTGCTCCCGCACGGCGCCGCGGATGACCTCGCCGGTGTCGCCTTCGATGTGGACGCTGAGGCTTGCAGGGCGGCCTGCCTCCACGAGGGCGGCATCGAGGACAAACTGATGCTGACCACAGCAGAGCTCGACGGGCTCGGGAAGCGAGTCGCGGAAGCTGATGGGGGTGGTGTCATTGCTGGTACTGCTGGCAGGTTCGTCCGCTGTGCGGCGCGGCTGCAAGCCGAGATCCGCCATGGTCGATGCCGCAGGCTGTGCGACGGCTCCGTCGTGCCGCTGCTGCTCACGCCACGCAATCGCCGGCAGTGGATCTAGCTCGAGGGAAACCACCGCCGCCGCCTGCGGCTGCAGCAAAAACGAGTCATCCACGTAGCGGCGTTCGTGCGCCCAAATGACCGCCCGTGACGATGGGCTGGCTGCTTGGCTCAGGGTCGCTTGAGCCGCAGGATGGAAAATGCTAGTGGTGGGGCAGCGAGCGACCAGGGGCGGCTTCGTCGGCCGCGCCGACACCTCTTCGTTCATGAACATCGCCTCCATCATCGGGTACGCTCGGTACCACGCGCCGGTGGACGACTCCTGCACGCAAACGTACGGCAAGGAGCCAATTCCCTGGCGCAGCAATGGGAAGGCGAGGCTCTGTGGTGTCGCGGCCATCCAGCACGTGTCGCTGCTTAGGCCCAGAAGCAGATGAGAGACGCGAAGCCGACAACGGCTCGCCGGCGAAAGGGCGATGCCGAGGTAGGCGAGGTTGCTGACGGAGAAGCCGTCGTCGTCATAAACCGTGCTGGACACGTTCACGACATTCAAGACGGTTCGAGAGGTTACGGTGGGCTCGAGTTGGCACACGTTAAAGTATCCCTGTGCTGAGGGCGACGGTGGAGTAAACATGAGGCTTTTGAAGGGTGGTTTGACCTGCACCGTCGGAGCGAGCGGACCCTCGAGAATGTCCCTTGCAACGAGCATGTTGGACACGAATCCTTGGGCAACGCACCAGGCAGTGGCTGACATGGCGATGTCGGGCGGCAATTCGGCACTTGGCGGGTAGACGGTCGTCTTCGTGACCCCCGGCGTAATGAGCAACAGCCGACGAGATCGAAACAGCATATCAGAGATTAACTGAAAAGGGGGTTCCTAACAACTGCGAAATGATCCACGCGCGCCGTCACTTTTTTTCAATATTTCGCGGATGGCGTAGCAGCGAAGCATACCGCAGTAAGGGCAGGAAGCATGGAAAGAGACGACAACGACGACTGAGGCGGGTTGTGCGATCTACGAGCCAGCCCCACCTGCAATCAGATAGGCAGGGTAAGGAAGGGAAGTTGGGAGGGGCGGCGCACGACCAGGCGCGGAGAGCGAGTGGGGGAAGGGGAAGTAAGGAAGATGCGAAGAGAGCGATGGGGTCACTAAGGCACGGTAGAGGGATGGTCACAACTACTAAAGAACTGGTCTCGGTGGATCCACTGAGAGAAAGGCAGATAAGTGACAGGCGGAGGGGGAGACGGGTAGAGCACTCACGCGCTCCCCCCTCTCTCCTAGTTTGAACGGCTGTTGTTGTTGGTATCTGCGCCACGAGGCAGCAGCAGCTTGCTTGAAGACGCGCCCATCGTCCCTCCTCCGGACGGTGGCGGCCACGTAGGAATCGCCCACAGTTGAATGGGGTTGGCGTCAAACACGTCGTAGGCGCGCGAGAGGGACGTGAACGTCGCCCCTGCGCGAAAGGAAGGGGGCGGTGGCCCCGCGGAACGCCCCCCAGTGGTTGGGTCCGTCGGGTTATCCGGCGATATGCTAAGCTCGGTGGCGAGCATATTCATGCCAAAAAGTTCCATTCCGCTGTTTTCTGCCGCTCCGGAGTTGCGCTTCGGAGGCAAAGACGCCTGTCCCGTAAACGATCCGGACGCTTCGGTCGAAATATTGCCCGTGGTCGCGACCGACCCGACGTAATTTTCGGAAGGCGATTCCGGCGAGGTCGCGGCTTTTTGGTCAAACGACGCCGGCCTCCGATACGACGTCGTCGGTGAGCGGTTGTTGGTGCCCGTCAGAACAGTTGCACTTGATGCTCTTGGGGAAGGGCCGGCACTCGTGGTGGTGTCCGTGGTGTGAGGTCCCATCGCAGCATGAGATGTCGCTCCGCCGAGACAATCTGGCAAATTTAACAAGGATAGCACCGACAGGGGCGCGACGGCCTGCTCGAAGGCCTCAGGCTCCGCGAAACTCGACGTCACAACGGATGGTGATGATGATGGGGAACCCGTTTGAAGTCGTTCGTTCGACAGCATTCGCTGCAACGCAGGCAACGGTCCCGCGGCGGCTTCGAGCAGCTTCCGGCGACGCAGCACGCGCGCCAAGATCCAGTCTTGGATTGCCGCCATCGCGCGCGCCCGCAGCCGCTCTTGAAAACTGATCCGTTTGATGACATCGACCACATTGCGAGTGTAAGACAGAAAGTGGTAAATGCGCTTCGACTGGGCGAAATGGATGGCCAGTCCGAGGCAGCGCTGCATGACGCGCAGCGCGGGCACGTGCAAGCCGCGCATCATCAACACGCGAGCGTGCATGTGGTAGAGGGACAGCAGCAAGTGCGAGCGGCTGCCCTCGATCGCGATGACCTGCGAGGTGGCCTGTTGCAGTTGCTGGTCGGCTGCCTGAGCCGGGGATAACGGGGACAGCAGCAACAAGCACTGCGTGATCTGCGGCACGTCGCACGAGGTAGCAAAGCCGTCGCCTTTCGGCGATGGGGCGGCTGCCGTCCTGCGGTCATCGTCGTCGGCATCCGCGGCGGGCGGCGACGTCGCGAGTGCGAGGCACAACAGCACGATGCCGGCCGTCATGTTTACCAATTGCACGGCGACGGTGCTCCGCTTGGCCTCTTGACGTGACAAGAAGGGCTGTAAGACGCGCCTCGCTTTGAAGAAGTAAGCTAGCGCCTGCTCGTACTGTTGGTTCCAGAAATACACTTCCGCGACCTGCACCATCACCGAAACGTACGCTTCGTTGTAGTTGATCGCCTCGGCGGACCAAGCGAGGTAACGGCCCTCGGAAGCGGTTCCCGGACCGGCCTGACCACGAATCCCGAAAAAAAGGCGTTCTCGCACTCGGTAGGCCTCCAGAAGCCACTTCAGTGCGGATTCGTACTGTCGCACGTCCCTCAGCTGGATGCCTACGTTGACGCACCGAGTCGCGTAATCCGCATCGCGGTTGTCCTGTGAAACGCTCGACCCAGCACCCATCTATCCCCACCGGTCACCACAACTGTGAACCGCAGGCAAACGGGTGTGTCCCCTGAACGAACATCAACGGGGGGGGGGGGGGGGTTTACAACCACAAGGTCACTGGCAAGGTCCGGCGATCCATCCGACTGCAACTTCGTTTGTACGACCCTCTTGCATAGGGACGTACAGGCCAGGGTAAGGGTTAAGTCTACTACTGATCGAAGGGGGGTACGACTCGGCGGGGCCCACACCCCGAAAGAGAGTGGGGTGCAATACACAACTGTCCGTCGCGCGTGCTCGTGATTTCGTGCACCGCGTGGCCATAAGTGGTGATGCCTGTGTCATCGCGGCAGCCCTGAACGGTGAGGTACCGCAGACAGGAGCGGCGGCGCCGACGTCTCGTCCACGGGAGACGACCATATCGCCGTCGCGGCGACTTGCAGCGCTGGGGGGGTCGCGGGGGCTCGTAGGGTCGCGGCTGCCTCCGTGGCCTTCACTCTTGATAGCCAGGCTGGCGTCGATTGTGCGGGGCCGGGCCCGTGGTCACCGGAGGGGAGTGCGGTCAGCCCTCCTGCCAAAGGCAGCATCGCGCGTCCGGTTAGTAGTGTCGCAGGTTCAACGGGCCGTCGCTTTTTAGTCAACCGCGCGGGGGAAAGGCGACTGAGTACGTACGCTAGCTGCATCGCGGGCTTCGCAGGCACTCTCTCCGATGGCGATCCGAACTCCTTGTTGTGAACCGCCGGCCGCGCGGTTTGTGGCACGGATCGCTTCTTGACAGGGGGCGCCTTGAATCGCTTCTTTTCGACGGCGTCCAAGTAGTTGCGCAGCACGTCGGGCATGGGATACCCCGAGACGGGTTTCGACGCAGGAGGCGCAGGCCGGTGTCGTGCGGTTGGAGGTACGGGTGCACCTCCACCTGCTCCTCCTCCTCCGTGTGAAGGGAGCGGCTTGGTGTCGTCGCGGCTGTCAGGCTGGACCTGTGGTGGAGGTTCCTTCGGCGCGATCTCCTCTCCGGCGTGTGGTTCATCGCTGATGATCACGACGTCCGCGCCGCGCGGTTCAGAGGATGGAGCGGCGAGGAGGACGCTCCCGTCGATGCGCGCCGCCAGTTGCACCCCGTCGGACGGTCGTGTCATCTCCACCTCGGCTGAATGTTCGTCGTGCTCTCCACTGGCCGGTTGAGGCGCCACCATCACGCCGTCACGATGAGTATCATCGTCGTCGTCCTTGTCGTCGGCACTCTTGGCGGCGGCGGTGGGGTTGGCCGGAGTGGTGGGTGCGAGGGGTGGGGATGCGTCGGTCGGCGTCATCGTTGCGCGCTGCTGCTGGTGGTGGTGGGACAACGTCTGCAAGTCATCGTCACCGTGCGTCGGCGGGAGAAGCAGCGCGTCGAGGGGAAAGCGACGGTCGAAGGGATTCATAAGCGCCGCGGTGCGACGGCCAACGGTCGACGGGCGGCTGCCACTGTTCGCCGCCCCACTGTGGTGGCCCCCCTTAAGCCGCCGTGACGACGCCCAGCTGTCTTGTTGCGTTTCGGGGCGCGTCGGCGGGAGTCCAGGTGTTTGCGGCAGCATTCCGCGCACTTGGGCAGCGGAAGAAGGACCGGCAAACATCGAGTAGGCGCATCCAGGCAACGGCAGCGTCGTCACTTTCTCGCGCTCGCGCTGCCGGATGCGCATGGTTTGCCCAACACTGAGGCACGCCGCTTTCACGGCCGCCGGAGCGGCCCCGGGGGCCTTCGGGTCTCCCGGCGCCGCTTCGTCACGGACGAGGGCTTCCAGTGGCACATCGTCGTGAGCGACCGTCGGAAACTCCTCGGTGGCGAGATGTGCCCCGAGTTGAGTGGCACTTGTGACATCCATCGGCGGCTGTTGTTGCTGCTGACCGGAAAGCTTTTCAGCCCATTTGAGCGCCCGTCGGTTGCGCTCGAGTTGATGTCGATGGAATCGCTCCCTCAGATCGTCCACGCCTGTCGCTTCGGCCACGACGTCGTCGGGCAACGACGCACAAAATTGAATAAACAAATCGAGCTCGTCCTCCTCGCGCGGTGGAGGAGCGGCGGTCTGCCGGAAGGAGGCGTTCGACGTGGCGCGCTGCAAAAAGCTGGTTGGCGAAATGTTAAGCATGATGCGAGCCTCAATTTCTTTCTTGCGGCGCTTGAATGACGCCGGCGAGAAATTGGCATCCATTCGCAATGGCGACTGATATCGCTGACTACCGTCGCATCCCGGTGCCTCGAGTCGGTTGTCGTCAGTGCGGTGGGGGGGACTGGCCGCCGCCGACTGGGACTCCGCGCTCGTGAGCATAACGACTTCGTCCAAATATGGATTGAAATCAGTATCTTCGTGATTTCGGCCATCACCGTGAGTCCCTTGTGGACGGGAAAAACTCTCCGTGCGTGGAATGGCGTCAACGTCCGGCCCCGTCGGATCGGTTCCTCCGCTCCCTAGCATGGCCCTTTCCAGCACATCGTCATCGTCGGTGCCGGAGCTACCCACGTCGGTGCCTCCCCTCCCCTCGCGACGCGCCTCGCGCGCTCGCAGCAGCCGATTGCGCTTTTCAGCGCGCCTCTTTTTCCACGCCAGCTGCTCCAGCTGACGGTAAACGACATAAAAGCTTGATCCTGATGACGATGCGGCCGCGCGGGTGCCGGCCGTCGAGGGCTGCAACCCACGCGCGGGTGACACAACGTCGGGCGGCCCGCCGGGGAGCGCATTGGCGCCGGACACGCGGCCAGTCGCCTTTGCCTCGTTCAAAGCGGCAAGCAGTTCACGCCGCTGAACCCAGAGCGCGTAGTCTTGGTCTGAGATCATTTTCTTGACAAAGATCGACTCGTACACAAACTGCCAGAACTCCGAGTAATCCTCCTCAGTGATGTGGTGGTGGCGAATGAATGTCAGGGGAATGTCGAACACGATCCATGCAAACTGATTGAAGTCCGGCTGGTAAGGGGTGCCCCGGCAGACCCATTCGTCCTCAGCCAATTCCACGTTGTGCTCCGTCGAGTACGTCGGCATGAACAGGTCGTAGAGGTTGAGGATGAACTGCACAAAACTGCTCCGTGTCACGCGACCATTCAGATCCTTCTGCAGCGGCACGAAGACTTGTCTGATCGCTTGTCGGCACTGCTGGGAGCTGTACAAAAACTCAAGCCGGTGATCCGTGACATCGGGCCGCTTGAACGTCGGAAGCGTGGTTGCCTCGTAGCGCAAGTGGCCTCCTTGATCCGGAAAGCCCACTGTCAACGACGGCGGAAAAAACTGGGGCTCTCTCTCTGTGACTCGGTGCAGCGCCTGGCACAGGAACTGGTAGTGCAAGAGCCTCAGGGACATCCGCAGCGTGCCCTGGTACGTCGCGGGGCAGTTGGGAGGCAACAGCTCTCCGGGCTGCAGCACGAACACATCGCGTGCATGGTCCGCCACGTTCGCCGTGGCAGCCGTTAAATGTTCGTGGCGCAGGGCCATCAGCAAGGCACTCAGCTCCGACGGGTCGGTAGGCGCCGAAATGACCAACGTGTCGTCGCCGCGGCGATGTCCACCTGCTCCTCCTCGCCGGTTGGTGGACGCAGAGGCCCCCCCCTCCAACGACACGGCAGCAACGTGCGAGATGGTGGTCGCGGCGGCGGCCAGCACGTGGATGCCGAGGCGGCCGCACGGCGCCGTGGGGCGGGCGAACGTCTCGGACGGCAGATGCACCCAGCCGGTCGGGGGAAACGACGAAAACCATCGATAGCTCAGGGACGTCACGTCTGGCTGACTGGCCGCGGTCTGTTGTGCGGGTGCGCGATGTTGAGCCGCGACCAACGACGCATTCTTTCTGAAATGAGCGCGGTGGGGAGCGGAGTCCTTCCCGCGGCGGAACAAGAATGGCATAGATGACGCACTCTTCGCAGCCGCATCCGCCCCTCGGGTCGGCGGGGGCGCGGCCGCCATTGCCGTCCGGGGAACCGCAAAGGCTCGGTTGAGCGGGTCGTCCGGATCCCACAGTCCGTGACGAACCACGCACATGCGAGGTGCCCATTCATGCGCGGATGCGGCTTCACCGAACATTCGCAGCTCTTTCGTAATCGCTCGTCGAATCGCTTGTCGAAACCAAGGGTCGAGGACCACTCGCTTCCACCACGGCAACTGGCCGAAGACGGTTTCCGTCAAATAGACCCTCCTTGCGTACTCGCGTTGAACGGCTTTCGCAACGGCGGCCGGGTCGGCTAAATTTGGCCCCACCGGCATCGAATGCGACTCTTTGGAATTTCCGGACGCTCCTCCGTTGGGGTGAACGCCGCTGACAGTAGTTGCGGTGCCAGTAAGATGGTGGTTGGCTTCTTCCTGCTGACGTCGGCGCTCCTCGTCGCCCCACTTCTTCCGCTTCTGTGTTTGCAGTGCGCTGTGCTCGCGCCACGCGATCAGTTCCGCCGTGCACTGCTCGCTGATGCTCGGCATCGAGAGGGGAAGGAAGGGGAGGGGGGCAGGAAGGCGCGCTTAGCTGCTGATTTGGGTTGTGGCAAATGAGCGCGTGGCAAGTTCTATGGCATTCTTGAATGGGGCGTGTAGGGATTTGAAACATGCCAATTCGGGCGACAAGTGAGGGGCTCCCCCCGTGTTGGCAATTAATGGTTCCAAAAGCCCGAGGAAGATTGCGCGGCAGGGGGGGGGGGGG
>ERZ1292633.1127-Hain-H41-02um-R1-1127-length-29307-cov-7_pt1 | contig 29307 bp, 31 predicted proteins | sample MGYA00564406_ERZ1292633 | MGnify/ENA primary metagenome ERZ1292633 (study PRJEB36523, sample SAMEA6512639) | groundwater metagenome | collected 2019-01-08 | study: AquaDiva: Metagenomics assemblies of 32 groundwater samples
GCAGGCTCCGAAGGAGAACCGCTCTTTTTCAACTATTTACGGGACATGCTCTGCTCGTCAAACCAGGTACCTACGTGCAGACAATTGATTTCTTTAGAAATCAAATCGGACGGGGAATCACCGTCAAGAAAGACATCAACTATCCGGGAACCGCCACGCTTCAGGGAAACTCGGGACACGCCATCGTGCAGTTTGATTGCCAGTCCAGCGTGTGCGGTTCGAATCACGGAACACTTGGCGGAATGAGCAACGGAACTCCCGAGGGATTCACAATTACTGGGACGTCAGGTCGCGGGATCCAGGTTCTTGGTGCGTCGCCGACGATCCGTGGAAACATCGTTACGGGAAATGGCCCAGCTGACGCAGGAGGGGGAATATACCTGAGCTACTCTTCGGCGATCATCGACGACAATACGATCTGTCAGAACACGGCCGTGGAAGGCGCTGGAATCTACGCGATTGGAACATTAGGTATTACCATTAAGAACACAACCGTGGAGGCGAATACGATTTCATCGGATCAGGGAGGCGGTGGAGGGATACGTATTGTGGGCGGGGGGTCCGTTTCTATTTCCAACTGCGTTATTCGCGACAACCAAGCAGCACGCCAAGGGGGCGGAATCTTCACGAAGGATGTGGGCCTTTCCGCCGCTGCAGCCTGCGATAGTCCAGTGACAATTTCAATTGACAATACGCTTCTCTTCGGAAATTCCGTGCGAATTCAAAGTTACGGCGACGGAGGCGGTATAACGTTCGGCAATTGTACGACCGCGACGGTGACCAACACGACCATTACTCGCAATTACGCCCGCGATAAGGGTGGAGGGGTTTACGCGTTAGGATCCGCTAACGTGCACATCGCCAATTCAATCCTTTGGAATGATCGAACCGGGCCCGGGACACTTTCTGAGATCGCCGACGACTCGATCGGCGGCATTACGGTCGAGTATAGCGACGTAGGCCCGGGGGGCTGGCCAGGCAACCTCAACACCGATCCGTTATTCTGCAACCCGAGCGTCGATGGATATCACCTTTCAGCGAATTCACCGTGCATCGACGTGGGAGACAATTCGCAGGTCGTAATCGGTTCCTTCGACTTGGACGGCAATCCGCGCATCGTTGATGGACCCGACGCAGGCACAGTCGCCACGGTCGATCTCGGCTGCTACGAATATCAGTACAATTATGATGCCGGGTGCAACATGGGCGGGTTGGCGCAGGCGTGTCCGCCGAGTTGTAAGACCGGGGCGATCGATAGCTCGACACCAGCGAGCGGAACCCGGGATGCGCGCCAGCCCCACCCGGAAGGCACAAGCGGTGTGGCCGCCCCGCTCAGTCAGCGACAGGGAATCGGGAGTCCGAACACGTTTGCAGGGTACGCGAACAGTCCCGAAATAGTCTCGGTCACATTGAAGAACGCTGGCGTACTCGTTCCGGGCGCGAGCAGCCTCGCGTGCTGGAGTCTTTGTGAAACGGGGAAGGAACAAGTCGAATCGCCGACGCCCGAACTCAATGCGAATCGGGTCATCAGCGTCGCAGAGACGGTGCCGGGTTCGTCGGGCGTTTATCAAATCCTACTCGACCGACCGATTTCGGGAGCGCACTGGACGGCGATCAGTTACCTCGGGGGAAGCAGTTCTGTCTCATACGCGTCGCTCCCGGCGGACGTGAACCGCGATGGATATGCAGGGCCGTCGGACATTCTGGACCTCGTCGACTGCTGTCTCAATCTCGCTGGGTGTGATTGGCACTTGGACCTCCTCCGCTGCGACATCGACCACAGCGGTGTGGTGGCGCCGGCGGACCAACTGACATTGACCGACTTGCTCAATGGGGCCGGCAACTTCATCGTCTGGAACGGAAAGACGCTGCCGACGAACACTTGCGCGGGTGCGGGGTTGATGGCGTTGGGGTCCTCGCAACCTGTTTCCGCCGAAGAAGAGAATAGGGCGTTTGCCGACTGGTTCGTAAACTACCTGACGATGGCCAACCCGGCGGACAGTTCGGCTGAGGATGATTTCCGCACGATTGTTGATTCACTGACGCAGTGGTGCGTGGATCATTTCACGGCTGCGGAACGGACCGCGCTCGCGGAGCGGTTGAGCGATCCGGCGCTGACTTTCGTGAGCCAAATAGCCCAAGATATGGTTCTAGCGATCGTCGAAACGCTCAGGCCATAGGAATTTTCCGCAGCTTTCGCATATAATCGCCAGCATCCGGCGGCCGCGAATTCGTGGGCTGTCGAGGGCGGCCCACGAGGTGCGCCGGACGTGTGGCGATGACCGACGCTCAATCATCCCCAAAACTGCCATTTGACCACGCCGGAGCGCGGCGGGCTGGCGGCATCCGCGCGGTGGTGACCGGTCAGGTCGGCCTGGACAAGAAGGAGTTTCTCGAAGAAGTCGTCGAGATCGCCCGGCGCAACGGCCGAGAGGTGTTGCTCTTCAACATCGGCGACATGATGTATGCCGAGGCCCCGGACATCAAACCCGGTCGAATCCTCGATCTGTCCCGGCAGCGTCTGACGACGCTTCGGCGCAGCGTTTTCAAAGACATCCTCCGAGCGGCCGCGACCGGCGCGGACCTCATCGTCAACACGCACGCGACGTTTCGCTGGAAGCACGGCCTGTTCCACGCCTACGACCACGCGCAGATGCAGGAGCTTGACGCCGACCTCTACATCACGCTCGTGGACAACGTCGATGCCGTCCACGAACGCCTCGAACGCGATCACGACGTCCGCCACACCCTAAAGGACATCCTCGTCTGGCGCGAGGAGGAGATTGTCGTCACCGAGGCCATGGCAGAAGCGATCGCCCGCTACGGACATTCCTACGTCATCTCGCGCAGCAACCCGCGGATCAACGCCCTGGCCGTCTATCGCCTGATGTTCGAGACCCAGCGGCGAAAAGTCTACCCATCTTTCCCCATGACCCACGTGATGGACTGCCCTGCGATTCTGGCCGAAATCGAGTATTTCCGCGACACGCTGGCCGAGCATTTCATCACCTTCGACCCCGCCGACCTCGACGAGAAGCGTCTCATGCAGCTCGCCGCCGACGCCGAGGGCCGAGGCGAGGAGAGCTTCGTCATCGAGGTGCATGGCCGACCCCTGAGCATGAACGCCGCGGAGGTCACGCGCATCGACCGCGACATCGACGCCCAGATTTACGCCCGCGATTTCAAGCTCATCGACCAGTCCGACATGATCGTCAGCTACATCCCCGCCCTGCCCGACGGTCGGCCCGCCCTCTCCTCCGGCGTCGAACGCGAGCTGCAACACTCCTTCGAAAGCACCAAGGAAGTTTACGTCGTCTGGCGACCCACGTCCGATCCTTCGCCGTTCATTACGGAGACCGCGACGGGCGTGTTCGCTTCGCTGGACGAACTTTTTACTTTCTTCCAGCAGCGCGGCTACCTCGACAATTACCAGTTACCGCTTTCCTGACGCCGAAGCACCGCACTTCCCAAGCGGCGGGCGAGTGCAGTAATCCGAACCCGGATCGCAAGCGACGGGCCAAGACCCCGCTGTCGCTCGTGGTTCGGATACGGATGGCCCCGCGCTGGCGCTTGGGGTTCGGATCGTAGCGCCCGACGTTTTGACTCGCGGCACCAGCGGGAGATCACGCTGCACCGGTCGCTCGCATTCCCGGTTCTTTTATAGCCCCTTATCTTTGACACAGAGAATCAAATAGGATGTCTTCGGTCATGCGCGAAACCGGAACCCATCGCAGAATCGTGTTCGACGACACCGTGCCGATCGATGTCCCGCTGGCCGGAATAGAACTTGACGCGATTCGCCGCGTGTTTTCCGAACTCTTCGATCGCGCCGCCCAGGCCGTCAGTCGCGCCGGTTACGACCAGGACGACGCCGTGGTCGAACGTTCCTTCGTCTGCCGCGCCGGCGATGCGACCGAATTGCACATCGCCGTCGAATGGCTTTCCGACGCGGACCGCCTCGCGGCCCAGGTCGTTCGCGCGCTGATCGCCGCCGGCGTCGCCGAAGCCGACGCCCGCCTCGCGCGCATCGTCGGTCTCAAGGCCGTCGCGATCCTCGAAACGCTGAGTTGATTCCCGCTAGAGCACTGAACAATCAAATGTAGCGTCGCGGCTTGTCCGCGGCGCTGAGACAACCGCGTCACCCACGAGGGGTGACGCTACAGTTGATCGTTAACCGCTCTAAGGAAGGCCGAAAAACGCTCGCGTATTCGCACGGGTCTGCACGACGAGTTCGTCATAGGGTATCCCGCGAAGCTCGGCCAGGAACTTGACGATGTGCGCGACATACGCCGGTTCGTTGGGCTTTTTCCCGCGCACCGGGACCGGCGACAAATAGGGCGAATCCGTCTCCACCATCAGCTTGTCCGCCGGGTAGACCCGGGCGATCGCGTGCAGCTCCGTCGATTTCGGAAAGGTCACGATCCCCGTGAAGGAAAGCCGCCAGCCGCGTTCCGCGATCGCCGCCGCCTCTTCCACCGATCCGGTGAAGCAGTGAAACACCACGCGGCGTCCGACGAACCCGTGATCCGCCAGAATCGGCGCACAATCAGCGAACGCTTCGCGGCAATGAATGATGATCGGTTTGTTGTGCTGTCGCGCGGCTGCAAGCTGACCCTCGAAAACCCGCCGCTGGTTCGCACGATCCGAGAAGTCGTAATGGTAGTCCAACCCCATCTCGCCGAGCGCGACCACGTCGGCCTCGCGCCACAGCGTCGCCATGGCGACGAGATCATCGTCCGAAACACTATCGGCCTCATGCGGATGAAACCCGACGGCCGCGTGAATCCGCCCGACATGCCGCCGTGCCAACTCGATGGCACCTCGCGCATCGTCCAGCGACGTGCCGATGGTGATGACCCCCTCGACGCCCGCCTCAGTGCAGCGGACGAGCACTTCGTAGATCCGCCCGGCGAAGTCGGGATAGGTCAGGTGCGCATGACAGTCGATCAAACCCCCAGCCGCGGTCACTTGCGTCGCGGGCGCCGCCGCTGGACGGCCCGTCCGTTGATCGGCTCCACGCGAACGATGTGCAGCAGATCGCAAATGGCCAACCGTTCTGCGACCTCGCCTTTTCGCGGGCCGATGGGAATGGCCACGTCACGCCGACTCACCGCGATCATCCCCGGATGACGGACGTCATAGTGGGAACCGTCCGACAAGTACACGCGGAACGCCTCGAACGGCTGTCTGCGAACCTGGTCACGAAGAGTCTCGACGTTCATGCTCTCTCCATCTTTCGATTCTTTCCGTCCGAAAACCCTTATTGCCGGTCCATACCGATTCTAGCATACGGCGTGTGCGGTTCCCACGCGACCGAACTCCGGTGCTACCTTCGGGGTGCATCCCATACTGTGTGGCGAAAGATGCCCATGGGTGTTATTCTGAGCGCAGCGAAGAATCTTCCGGCGGGTTGGGATGCTTCGCTTCGCTGATTCTTCGCTGCGCTCAGAACGACTTGGAAACCGTCACGCCGCCACCTTTCTTGGGATGCACCCCTACCTTCGCTTGGGGCCGAACGCATCCTCGAAATGCTCGATCTCCGGTTTTCCGTCGGAAGGGAAATAAACCGTCACCACGTCGAAGCGGCTGGGCCGATTCTCGGCCTGCGCCCTACGGATAAAATGCTGCGCCGCCCGCACGATCCGCTCGCGCTGCCCTGCTGCCACGGTTTGCCCGGCATCCTTGCCGTGCTCGTCGGAGCGCGATTTCACTTCGATGAAAACGATCGTCTCGCCTTGTGTGGTGATGAGGTCGATTTCGCCCGAGGGGCAGTCGTAGTTGCGGGCGATGATGCGATGACGCCGCCGCCGCAGGAAACGAGCCGCAGCCCGCTCTCCCCGCGATCCGAGCGCATGCCTTGCGTCGCCGTCAGACCGCCGAAACGGCCAGCTCAGGCTCCGCAGTCTTCTTGACACCGACGCGAAGTTCACGCAGCTTTCGAGCCTTGCCCAGCCGCTGGCGCAGGTAGTACAGCTTCGCCCGCCGCACGCGACCGCGACGCTTGATCTTGACGTCGAGGACGTTGGGCGAATGAACCAGAAAAGTCCGCTCGACGCCTTCGTTGCCGACGATCCGGCGAACGGTGAACGCTTCGTTGATTCCCCGGGAGCGCCGCCCGATCACCACCCCGTTGAAAATCTGCGTCCGCTCCTTGTCGCCTTCGACAATGCGCGTCAGAACGTCCACCGTGTCGCCGACGTGAAACTCCGGCACGCTGGATTTCAGATACGCCTTCTCGACAACGTCTATCAACGAATGATAACTCATGGCAAAACTCCAAACCGCAGGCAACGCCGCTCGAACTTCGTTGCCCGGTGCCACGGGCGTCTTGTCCGCCCGTGATGTAGCGTCGCCCCTTGTGGGCGGCGCGGGTGTACTTCAAGTCTCGGTCCCCGGTCGCTCCAACAAATCCGGCCGGCGCGAAAGCGTCCGCCGCAGCGCCTGCTCCCGACGCCACGCCGCGATCTTCGCGTGGTCGCCGGAAAGCAATACTTCGGGAACCGTCATCCCGCGAAACTCGCGGGGCCGAGTGTACTGCGGATACTCCAGCGTCCCGTCGGAAAACGACTCGCTCTCCGCCGAGGCTTCGTCGCCCAGCGCGCCGGGAAGAAGCCGAACGACCGCGTCGATCAACACCATCGCGGCCGGCTCACCGCCCGAAAGAACGTAGTCGCCGATCGAAAGTTCTCGAACTTCGACGCCCTGGCGAATACGATCGTCAAACCCTTCGTAACGCCCGCAAACCACGACGAGCCAGGGCGCCTGCGACAATTCGACGATCGTCGCCTGTTGTAGCCGCTCGCCCTGCGGCGTCAGCAAAATCCGCAACGGCTTTTCCGTCGCGCCCGCCTCGACGGATTCCAACGCGTCGAACACCGGCTGGCACATCAGCACCATGCCCGGTCCGCCGCCGAACGGTCGATCGTCCACCGTTCGATGACGACCGTGAGCGAAGTCGCGGATATCAATGCCGCGAATGCTGACGATGCCGCGCTCAACCGCCCGCCCCACGATGCTCGTCGCGACGAACGGTTCGAACACTTTCGGAAAAAGTGTCAGAACGTCGATCCGCATGGCCGGGCACCGCGTCGCTACTTCTTGCGAATCGCGACCCCCTGCTTTTCGAGGAGGCGGCGAACCGTCTCTGTCGGCTGAGCGCCGACGCTGAGCCAGTACTCGATCCGCTCGCGCTTCAGCGCCACCTGCAGCTCGGCGTTCTGATTCAACGGGTCGTACAGGCCGAGTTCCTCGATCACCTTCGTGTCGCGCGTGCGGCGACGATCAACCGCCGTCAGACGATAATGCGGCTGGTGTCGCCGACCGTACCTCTTCAGTTTCAAACGGACAGACATCCTGACCTCCGAACGGGTCTAAACTTCGCTTCGCCATCCGGCGAATGCGACAGCCGGAGCCCAGCAAGTATATCGCCGAACGCCGCACCCGCAAGGGGCGGCACAAGATCGCGGAAGCGATTTCAAAGGAAATGCGGCTGGACGGCGGGCCGGGGCTGGCAATCCGCGACGTTGTGCAGCGGGCGCAAAAAGAAAGCACCGCTCACCCGAAGGCGAAACGGTGCTTTCCGGAGGGGAAAGAAGCCTGGTACTGCTCGTATAGGACCCTTTAGGTCCGCCTCCGTCTATTTATTATACCCACGAAAACCTCGGCGGTTCAGCCATTCCGATCCGCCAGCGTTACGTACTATCGGCGGAATGTATTCCATACCTTTGGCTCGTCAAGCGAATAATTATATTCATTTTTTCCGAAAAGTCACCCTGATACCGCCGATTTTACCGGACATTACAAATTCGTTAGCATTTGGAGAAGCCGCAGCCCTCGCAGGTCATGCAACCCTCACTAAACCGCAATTCGCCCTGGCAGTCGGGACACCGAACCTTGTACTGGGCCTGCTGCCACCCGATGCCTTGGGCGTCAAGCCGCGAAAAAGCCGCCGTTCCCGCTCGGACGGCCGGGTGTTGCCCAGCGGCTTTCGGCCCATTGCCGTTGGGACCGTGACCGTTTTTTCCGTTGCCGTTGCCGCCCGTGCCGCCCTTGGCCTGACCGCTGCGCTCGGGCGACTCAACATCCATGTCGCCGATCAGAAGAGCCCGAAGCCCGTAATCCTTCTTGGCCCGCATGTATTTCTGGAGACCGCGGGCGAGACCATCGCCCAAGCTCATGATCTTGCCTTCCTTCGTCGAAACCTGCAGGCTCGATCCGATCGAGTGTAGCTGGTTGATGACGTGGTCGAGCGTTCCGCCCGATCGCAGCCACAGGCTGATCATTCGGCAGATGGCCTCAAGGTCGCTGTTGGCGAGGTCGCCGCCCTTTCCAAGTTGGGCGAAGACTTCCATCTCTCGCTCGGTTTTCGGATCGACCGTGATGTTGATGTGCATATTCCCGAACGGCGTAAGCTGGCGGACGCGGATGCCGCTGGTGATTTCCGGCAGCGTGGCAGGCTCAAGCGGCTTGTGCGCCTTTTCGGGTTCGGCTGCGATCTGCTCGGCGGAGGTCTTGTCGCTGCTCTTGAGCGCCATCGGCTGGTGCTGGCGACACCCGTTGCGGTAGACCGTGACGCCCTTGCAGCGCATGTCGAACGCCATCCGGTAGATTTTGTCCACGTCCGCTACGGACGCGCTTTCCGGGAAGTTGATGGTCTTGGAGATCGACGCATCGCAATGCCGCTGGAAGGCGGCCTGCATGCGTACGTGCCACTCCGGCGAGATGTCGTGTGCGCACACATACACCCGCTTGACGGCTTCGGGAACCTCGGAACAATTAGCGAGGGTGCCGTCCGTGGCAACCCGCTCCATCAAACCCTCGCCAAAGAAGCCTTGGCGGCGAGCCTCGGCCTCAAAAATCGGATTGATCTCCACCATCGGCCCCTGGCCTTCCGACTGTCCGCGAAGGACGTTGCGGAAGAACGCCAGGCTGTACATCGGTTCGATCCCGCCCGAGCAGCCCGCGATGATGCTGATCGTGCCGGTCGGCGCGACCGTCGAGCACGTCGCGTTACGCATCGGGCGGTGGAATTTCGTGTCGTAAATGCTGCCCTTCCAGTTGGGGAAGCAGCCGCGCTCGATGGCGAGTTTTTCGCTGTAGTCGTGCGACTCGTCATCGACGAACTTCATGAACTTCTCGCCCCACTCGACGCCCTCTTCGCTGTTGTACGGGACGCCCATCTTGTAGAGCGCGTCGGCGAAGCCCATGATGCCCAGGCCGATCTTGCGATTGGCCTTGCACATCGCCGTGATCTCATCGAGCGGGTAGCGGTTCACGTCAATGATGTTGTCCAGGTATCGCGTGCTCTCGTGTACGCAATTACGCAACCCGTCCCAATCGACGGTCGCCGCGCCGCGATCGCTTTCATGCACGAATTCAGCCAGATTTATGCTGCCGAGGTTGCAGGCTTCGTAAGGCAGCAAGGGTTGTTCGCCGCACGGATTGGTCGCTTCCATCCGACCGATGTGCGGCGTCGGGTTGAACTCGTTGATGCGGTCCATAAAGACGACGCCCGGTTCGCCGGTGCGGTGCGCGTTGTTGATGATGATGTTCCAGATGTCCGCGGAGGTGTAGAACTCGCCCTGCGGCAGCGGCTCGCCTTCGCGGATTTCGACCAGCGAGCGGATGTCGTACTTCCAGATTTCGAGACTCTTGGGCAGCAGGTACGTCCGGGCGGTGCGCGGATTGCGCACCACGTGCGGACCGTTCGGCTCGCGGGTGAATTGTTCCATCCACGCGTCGGTGACCTTGACCGAAATGTTGTAATTCGTGAATTGCGTGAGGTCCTCCTTGGCGTGGAGGAACTTGAGGATGTCGGGGTGATGGATGTACATCATCCCCATGTTCGCGCCGCGGCGAAACGCGCCCTGCTGGATCGCGTTCGTCGCCTCGCTGAACGCCCGCCAGAAGGAGATCGGACCGCTCGTCGTACCGCCGCTGCTGCTGATGTAGTCGCCGGTGGGGCGTAGTTCGTCAAAGGCGAAGCCGGTTCCGCCACCGGCTTTTTGGATCAAGGCCGTGTGCTTGATGGAGTCGAATATCTCGTTGATGCTGTCGCGCACCGGCAGCACAAAGCACGCGCTCAACATGCCCATCTCGCGCCCCGCGTTCATCAATGTGGGGCTGTTGGGCATGAACCGGCGGCTAACCATCAACGTGTAGAATCGGTCCTCCCACTCGCCGCGGACTCGCGGGTCAGAGTTGTAGAGCGTTTCGGCTTCGGCGACCGCGCAGGCAACCCGCCGGAACAGCTCGGCCGGTGTTTCCGTATACCGGCCATCCTCGTCTTTCTTCAGGTACCGCGCCCGAAGAACCCGCACGGCATTCTCTGCAAGACCGAGATTCGACTGCCGTGTGTCATCCGTAACACTCAAGCCGCGATCCTTGACCACCATTTCCGCCATGGGAACGCCACGCCTCCACCGGCGCAAAACGCCGGGCTGTTTCCGTCGATTCTCAGTCTACCCGCCGAAAAGTCCGACCGTGTTTACACGAAGGAGACCCAATGCAAACACCGCCTTCACACGATTTACAGAAATTTCCGTCGCCGACTTATCAGTAACTCGCGGCGGCATGATCCGCCCGACGTGCAACGAGTTTAACGGACAGGCCGTCGTCATTTGTTTCTCCTCGTTGGGTTTTGAGTCGCAAGTTGAGATCGTATACCAGTTATCGGCGATCGTCAAGTAAAAAGCACCATATATTGTAGCCTATGTCTGTTAATTCTACAAGTGCATGTATCTTAAAAACTTAGAAGCAAATCAACGGATTTATTCACAGCCATGATTTGGTTCGAAGCGCCTTTATTTATGGGACGCGGGTGCTATCTCCGAACGCCGAATGCGGCGTTCGACATCCCTGGCGGGCCTCCAATCCGCCGGTTCCCAGATTGTATTCTATAACGGACAGATGTTTTAGTTGTGCGTTAAAGAACTATATCGAATTAAAAGAAGGGAGTCGGGCCGATTTCCGCCCGGCGCACTCAGGACCGACTTCCCACGAAAACGAAATCGATCGACGTGTCGATCGCAAACGCTTCGCGGGCGTAGCCGCCCCAGGTGTGAGCGCAGCGAATGCCGGCGTCGTGACACCACGTGCGAAGCTCATCGGGCGTCACGGGATAGAGTCGCCCGGCGTGGGATCGTTGATGCCAACCGTTGTCACTCCAAACCGTGATGTTTGAAACCTGCACCCAATCTTCGACGAAATGAAACTGCCGGACGGACACGTACTCGCGTCCTTCGACGCTGGAGACGCGCGGACCCTGGACGCAGGGAATTTCCTTGCGCATGCGTTCGAAATTGAGCACCTGAATGAACAGTTTTCCGCCGGGGCGAAGGCACTTTGCGAACTGTTCGACGGCCGCGCGCACGCCCTCGCGCGAACCCGCGGCCGCGAGTGAATTACCGAGGCAGTATACTCCGTCGAAACCGTCGCCAACCGTTTGGCACAACTCCGCATAGGCGGCGCGCACCAACCGGACGTTCGCGTTTTCCATCGAAGCGATTTGCCGCGCGACCGAAAGCATGGATTCGTTGGCGTCCGCGCCGACGACGCGATAGCCGAGCCTGGCCAGGGCTGCCGCCTGATGGCCGGTCCCGCAGCCGGCGTCGAGCAGGCCGCCGGCGGCCGGCGGTCCGAACACGTCGGTGAGGATCGGGATTTCGCGCCCCAATCGGGCCGACCAGTCAATGGATCGGTCGTACCACCGGGCGCCTTCGTCGGAACTCCATGGGGGGATCACGGAATGCGGTTTCGCGCTCATGGGCGCGAGTTTCGCCGAACGGACGTGGTTCGGCAATCGGCGAGCAGGCGACGATGTTCGTGGATTACAATACACGACAGAACGATGTTCTTGACTAGCTGGTTCGTTTCGACATATATTCTGTAATTATGGCTACGGACAGTACGATCGACAACGTGGATCGTGAAATACTGGCGATTCTTCAGGAAAACGCCAGGATTCCGAACGCGGAAATCGCCCGGCGGGTGGAAATGGCCCCGTCGGCGGTGCTTGAGCGAATCCGCAAGCTCGAAGAGCGCGGGATCATTCGCGGTTACTCCGTTCGGCTGGACCCGAAGGCACTGGGGTGCGGACTGCTCGCCTACGTGTTTGTTCGCTCGGAGGGCGGGGTCTGGCAGGGCGATTTCGCAGAGGCGCTGTCGAACATCGCGGAGGTGCAGGAGGTCCACCACATCGCCGGTGAGGATTGCTTTCTGGTCAAAGTGCGGACGAGCGACACCGGCGCGCTGGGGACGTTGCTTCGCGATCGATTCGGGGCGTTGCCGTCCGTGCGCTCCACGCGGACGACGATCGTGCTGGAGACGGCCAAGGAAACGACGGCCCTTGCGATCGGGCAGGAGACGAAAGGGGCCCGCCACGCATGAATGTATCCGTTGAGACAAGGTCGCCCCTCGCAAAGCCGCCCACCGTGCTCGGCGTGGCTGCCGCGTTCGCCGCGATTTACATCATCTGGGGATCGACGTATCTGGCGATTCGGTACGCCGTGGAGACGTTGCCGCCGTTTCTGATGGCCGGTACGCGATTTCTGACCGCCGGCGCGTTGCTCTACAGTTGGCAGCGGTTTCGCGGAATCGGCCGGCCTAAACGCATGCACTGGCGTTCGGCGGCGATCATCGGAGGCCTATTGCTTCTAGGCGGCAACGGCGGCGTGGTTTGGGCCGAACAGACCGTGCCATCAGGTGTCACCGCCCTGCTTATCACGACGGTGCCGATCTGGATGGTGCTTGTGGAGTGGTTGCGCCGCGACGGGATTCGCCCGGATGGGGCGGTGGTTGTCGGCATCTTGCTCGGTCTTGCGGGCGTGGTAGTGCTGGTCGGTTCGAACGATCTGGGCGGCGGCGTCCCGCTGAACCGGGTCGGTGCGATCGTTCTTGTGGCGGCTTCCCTCTCGTGGTCGATCGGGTCGATTTATTCACGGAGCGCGCCGCTTCCGGATTCGCCGCTGCTTCTCACCGCCATGGAAATGCTGTGCGGCGGGGGTTTGCTCTTCGTTGCGGGATTGCTGAGCGGCGAAGCGGGGCGGGTGACGGCGGCGGACATTTCACTGCGGTCGGTGCTTTCGCTGGGCTACCTGATCGTCTTCGGCTCGTTGATCGCGTTCAGCTCGTATGTCTGGCTGCTGGGGGTGACCACGCCGGCTCGGGTTTCGACGTATGCGTTTGTGAATCCGGTGGTGGCGGTGCTGCTGGGCGTGACCGTCGCGGGCGAGCCGTTCGGCGTCCGGACGGCCGGGGCGACGGTCATTATCGTTACCGCCGTCGTCCTTATTACGACGCGAGCCCGGCGGGCAAAGGCCGTCGCCGCCGACCGGGGCCGATACGCCGAGGCCGAAAACGCGGTGATTCTCGCCGAGGCGGGGGCATCAGGCCTGCCGGCGCCGGCCTGCGTTGGGTCGGCATTCGCGGGCAGCACCGACGTGGCCGATGAGGCCCCGGGCGGGGCGAAATATCGCGGCGAAGCAACGGTCTGTCGCAAGGCTTGAAACTTCCGTGATCCCGGTCATAATGGTCGGTTTACGCTGCACCGGCGAAAGCGTCCGATTCGCAGGTTCCGACCGGTCCAACGGGATTGAGAATGGGTTCAAAGCTCACCGAACTACGCCGCTTGCAGGAAGTCGAGCTACAGCTTGCGGCGATGCGGCGAGACCGCGAAGGCAAAGCTCGCCGCGTCGAGGTTCAACAGAACCGAGTCAAACAGATCGAAGCTCGTCTCAACGAAAATCACGCCGCCGCCAAAGCCCAACTGATGAAAATCGACTCCCTCTCGCTGGAAGTCGCTTCACGCGAGGACTCGGTCGAAAAACATCGCCAGGCGCTGAACAAGGCCAAGACGAACAAGGAATATGCCGCGATCCTGACGGCCTTGAATACCGAAAAGGCCGACAGCACGAAGATCGAAACCACGATCCTTCAGATGATGGACGAAATGGGAAGGATCAAAGCGGCGGGCGTGGAGATTGAAGCCGAAAAGCAGAAGATCCTCGCCGTCGCGGCGACGGCGGAGGAGGCGCTGCGCGAGTATGACGCGCAGGTGGGGGCCGGGCGGAAGCGGTTGGAGTCGGAGCGGGAAGCGATCGCCGGCGGAATCGATCCGTCGGTTCTGGCGGTGTTCGACCGGGTGTCGCAGCGGCACGAGGGAGAGGCGATGGCGACGGTGGTGAAGCTGCGTCCGAAGGGGGACGAATGGGCGTGCGCCGGATGCAACATGAAGGTCACGCTCGATATCATCAATTCCCTGGTCACCCGTGACGACGTGCGTCTGTGCGGAGTTTGCGGGCGAATCATGTACGTGGACGAAGGGGTGGTCAAGGTTCGAGGGTAGGAAGCGCCGCGAATGGCAAGCCGCGGTTTCTACGCTCCCGCTGCCGCGGCATTCTCATCAGGGTCGTCTTCCCGACGAGACCACACACCGAGGTCGTTGCTCAGGCGGTCGATGGCGGCGTCCAACATGGCGTCGGCGTCGAAATTGTCGGCGGCGATCGCGTCGCGGGTCCGCCGGACCTTGTCGGCGCGGATTTCCGGCAGCTCGCGAACCATGCGCAGCCACCGCGACCAGTTCGGATCGACGGCATGAGCGACGGCGGTGCGTTGCTTGATGATGCGCTGTGTGGACATGGCGTCAATCCTTTTGTTGCCCGGTCGAGTCCCCGACCTCCTGCACCGGGTCGTCGTAACGGCCCGGATTGCGAAGCACTTCGGCAAAATTGCTATCGACGCATCGCGGGGCGAGGTTTACGTTGTTCCGATATTGGTGGGCGTAGATCGTCGCCGATTCCGATCGAGACTCTTGCAGGACGACGGCCTTGGTATCATCATCGCACATTCGCTTTATGGGCGCGGTCGGAGTGACCGATAAGTTTCTAGATTCGGGTTCGTTTGGCGCCGGCGGAGCAGGCCTGGGGTGCATCTGATGCGACGATTACTCTTCGGTTTGTCGGCGATCGCAATCCTCGGGACGGCCTGCCAGACACCGCAACCGGTTCGACCACCCGGGCCGCTCAGACCCGGATCCCGGCCGACAGGGCCGACTAAGCCGCCGGGCGAGTTGTCTCCGGGGCCGGCCCGACCGCATGTTCAACGAGCACCCGGCGATCCATCGTGGTTTCCGCGGCGCGGCAAGATCAGCCCGCGCTGGACGACGGTTGTGATCCACCACAGCGCGACGGCGACGGGCAGCGCCCGGTCGTTCGACAAGTCCCACCGCGACAAGGGGTGGGATGAGCTTGGGTATCACTTCGTGATCGGCAACGGGACGGGCAGCGGTGACGGGGTGATCGAGGTCGGCTCGCGCTGGAACTCGCAAAAGCACGGCGCGCACTGCAAGACGCCCGACAATTACTTCAACGAGCACGGAATCGGCGTCTGCCTGGTCGGCGATTTCACGAGGACCCGGCCGACGCCGCGGCAGATGGAATCGCTCCGACGCCTGGTGGCGTTTTTGTCCGATCAGTGCGGCATTCCCGTCGGCCGCGTGACGACTCACGGGGCGATTACGCGAAAGACCAAATGTCCGGGGACGAACTTCCCCATCGCGTGGGTTCGCCGGTCGCTGGGGTCCGGGGCGACGGTCAGCAGCCTACCGTAGTTGACCGTTCACCACCAAGGCACAAAGACACCAAGGGAAAGAGGCTTGTTGTTGGATTTACACGTGGGCGTTGGGAAGCCAGGTACCCGCGTGGAGGTATCCCCGGTACAGGGCGGTTACAAAGCGGTAGGCCAACGCATGGAGAACGGGAGGGGCACTCGGGGAAGTGGGGCGCGGCAAACTATCGGAAGTCCTAAACCGCCGCGGGTCGCAAGCCGATGGGTATAAGCAACCGATAAGTAGCGCGGCGCGGGTCCGGAAATTGATCGGCGTCGGCGGATTGGATACGATTTTGTCGCCTGTGGACCCGAGAGGCTCGCAGGAGTTGAACCGGCTTCAATGCGGAAGCCCGTGCAGGAGCAAAGGAATGGCAAAGCGAAGTTATTGGACGCGGTTGGTTCGTGCGACGATGGTCCTGGCGATCGGGGGATCGGCTTTCCAGTTGAGCGGTTGCGACCCGGCTGTTCGCAACACGCTTCTGGTAGGTTTGCAGACGACGACGACAAGTCTTTCGTCGGCGCTGATTACCGCGTTCTTCCTTAGCCTGCAGGACGACAGCGACACAACGGGTGGTACGTCACTGACCACGACTCCATAGTTGGTATTTGCGATTCGAGCCGTCGGACCCGTCGCGCGGAATCCTGGTTCGCGCGCCGGGTCTTTGTTTGCGCGGAGTCCGCGGCGGTGGGCGGTCGCACCCACGCAAACCACGGGGACGGAGGCGTCGGCCTCGACCTTCGGGCGCTTCTCGCCCCTTCATCCTTTACATCGCGCGGGAATGCCTCCATAACATGCCTGCGGCGCGACGCCGTTGCAGCGTACAACCCCAGTTGGAAGGGCGCATGATGAAGCAGGTTTTGGCGTGCGTGTTGGCCACGTTGCTGGCCGTCCCGGCAGTTCGCGGACAGAGCAAGGAATCCGAAGTACGGGGGACCCCTTTTCCCGCAGGCGCTTCCGGGGTTGTTTCGCCGTTGATGCAGTACCTTGGCGACGAATTGACCTATTCGATGGAGCACCTCGTCACGGAGGACGGGACCAGGCCGTACTGTCTGGGATACACGATTTACGATGAGCAGACGGCCGTGATCTCCTCGACGCTCGGAGCGATCACGCAGGACCGGCTCAACCACGCCCGCAACCTCAACATCGACCTGCGCGTCGGTGACTACCAAATCGACAACACGCATCAGATTCGCGGCGGCGCTCCGGCGCAAGCGTCGGGCAGCGGCAATATCGACCTCGCGCTGACCGATGATCCGATCTCGATCCGCCATGCGCTGTGGTACCACACGGACGATGTGTTCAAGCAGGCGGCCAAGCGACTCACGCAGATCAAGACCGATCTGAAGGTGAAGGTCGAGGAGGAAGACCGCTCGGACGATTTCACCCGCGAGGAGGCGCACACGTTCCACGAAGCGCCGGCGACGCTGGTCTTCGATCGCGCCGGGTGGACGAAGCGCATACGGAGGATTTCGGCGATCGCGCGGGAGTATCCACAGGTCTACGAGTCGAACGTGACGATCGGGGCGTACGCGGGCACGCGGTACATGGTGACCAGCGAAGGCGCTCGCCTGCAGACGACGGAAGTGCGGCATCGCATCACGCTGAGCGCGGAGACCAAGGCCGAGGACGGCATGGACCTCAATCAGTCGTCGGACTTCAACGCCTCGTCGCCGGATCGGCTTCCCGACGACGCGACGATCGAGAAGGAGTTTCGCGCGGTGCTGGATCAGGTGATGGCGCTTCGGGCCGCGCCCCTGGCCGAGCCGTACATCGGCCCTGCGATTCTTCGTAACCGGGCGAGCGGCGTCTTCTTTCACGAGATCTTCGGGCACCGCATCGAGGGTCATCGCCAGAAGGACGTGACCGAAGGTCAGACGTTTACGAAGAAGCTCCATCAGCAAATCCTGCCGGATTTCATCAGCGTCTACGACGATCCGACGCTGGGACGCATCAACGCCACCGACCTGCGCGGATACTACAAGTACGACGACGAGGGTGTCGCGGCGGGTCGCGTTCCGCTCGTCGAGAAGGGCGTGCTCAAGACGTTTCTGATGTCGCGGCGACCGCTGGATCAGATTCCGCATTCCAACGGCCACGGGCGGCGGCAAGCGGGATTCGCGCCGGTCTCGCGGCAGGCGAACCTGATCGTCGAGTCGAGCAAGCAGGTTTCGTTCGATGAGCTTCGCAAGCTGCTGGTCGAGGAGTGCAAGAAGCAGGATAAGCCTTATGGGCTGCTGTTCGAGGATATTTCGGGGGGGTTCACGATGACGAGCCGTCGCGGGCCGCAATCGTTCAAGGTCCTGCCGATCGTCGTGTATCGCGTGTTCGCCGACGGTCGGTCCGACGAATTGATCCGCGGGGCGGACATCGTGGGCACGCCGCTGACGGCGTTCGAGAAGATCATCTACACGGGCGACGACGTGGGGGTGTTTAACGGATCGTGCGGGGCCGAGTCGGGATGGGTGCCGGTGTCGGCTGTCTCGCCGAGCGTTCTCGTGTCCACGATCGAGATCGAAAAACGGCAGCGGGATCAGAGCCGGCCGCCGATTCTGCCGGCGCCGTTGGGGGCGAAGCCCTGAGTTATTTGGCGATCTTGTGATTTGGTGATTTGGCGATTGGGCGATTTGGTGATTGGAGACTGCCGCTTGTCGAACGGACCGCATAGTGGACGGGGGCTTGAATCAAGGGCCGCAACGCCGCGCCCAGTCTATCCGAACCGGGAGCGCAAGCGACCGGCGGACCCGCCCCGCGCTGGCGCTTGGGGTTCGGATTGGGGGCGACGAAGCGAGCGGCGTCTTGTGGTCCCTACGATTCTGCTCGCGATCACCGCGTTCATGCCGAGACTGTCGGCGGTGCGGGCGGACGAGGTGCGGTCAACCGACGACGTCGTGATGCGGGCGATGGTCGACGAGCTGGACCGGTCGATGAGGGACTTGTCGCTCGAAGGGTTGCCCAAACCGTACTTCATTCAGATCAACGCGCAGGATCGCCTTACGTACAGCATGAGCGCGGAGTACGGCGCGATCACGAAGTCCGACGACACGCGCAACCGGATGCTCAACGTCCGCGTGCGCGTGGGCTCGTATGAACTGGACAACACCAACTTTCGCCGCCCGTTCGGGCAGTTCGGGCTGTTGCCGCAGGACGACGACTACACCGCCCTGCGCTGCGCGATCTGGCTGCTGATCGACCGCGACTACAAGCAGGCCGTCGAGACGCTTTCGAGCAAGCAGGCCTTTTTGAAGGACAAGAAGGCCGAGGATCGCCCCGACGACTATTCGCCGGCGCCGGTCGTGACGGAGGTCGAGCCTCGGGCGGCGCTCGCGTTCGACGCGAAGGAATGGGAAAAGAATCTGGCGCGGCTGTCCGACCGCTTCAACCAGTATCCGAAGATTCAGGATGCTCAGGTGACGTTGTTCGCCGGGACGGCGGACGAATGGATCGTCAACTCGGAGGGCACGCGGCTGCGGACCGGCGACAGCGGCATCGGTATCGAGGTCCAAGCCGAGTTGCAGGCGCCCGACGGGATGCCGCTGTCGGACTCGCTGTCGTACCTCGGCGAGCGCGTCGATCAGCTTCCGCCTATCGAAAAGATGCTGGCCGACATCGACGAGATGTGCAGGAAACTGGTTGCGCTGTCGGAAGCGCCGATTCTCGATCAGTACACGGGTCCGGTGTTGTTCGAGCCGTCGGCGTCGGGCCGCGTCTTCGAGGCGCTGCTCGGCGAAGGCATCTGCGCCCGGCCTCAATCGGTCGGCGGCGGCGAAGACCCCAATAGTCTCGAGAAGAAGCTCGGGCTTCGCATTCTTCCGCGATCGTTTCAGATTTACGACGATCCCGGTCCGCGAATGTTCGGCGACTCGGTGCTGGCGGGTGCATACGAATTTGACGATGAAGCCGTCGCACCGAAACGGGTGAACGTGGTGGAGAAAGGCGTCCTCAAAGATCTTCTATCCGGCCGCGCTCCGACGAGGAAAATCGCGCAGTCCAACGGGCATGGGCGAAGCGGCGGGGTCGGCGACGCTCGGGCCGAAGTCGGATGTCTCTATGTTTCCGACGAGAACGGGATGCCCGGCGACGAGTTGAAACGCGAGTTGACGCAGGCGGCGCAGGAAGAAGGACTCTCGTTCGGGTTGCGGATCGCGGCGCTCGAAGGGGGGTCGGACAATTCGCTCGGCAACCCGATTTATGCGTATAAAGTCGCGTGCGACGGCGACAAGGAAGAGCTTGTGCGGGGGTTGCAGTTCCGTTCGGTGCAGACGCGTGCGATGAAGCGGCTGCTGGCCGCGGGGACCGAGCGGAAGGCGCACAATTCACTGGGCCGCGTGTCGTCGAGTTTCATCGTGCCCGCTATTGTGTTCGAGGAGTTGGAGTTGGCACGAATCGAACGGGAGTTCGACAAGCTGCCGATCCTTCCGCCGCCGGCGCTGCGGGGCAAGTAGGGCGGGCTTCGCCCGCCGGCGCGGGCCCGTCGCTTGCGCTCCGGGTTCGGATTACGGGACCCTCCCGTCGCGCGCCATCCGAACCCCAAGCGCCAGCGCGGGGTCTTGGCCCGTCGCTTGCGCTCCGGGTTCGGATGAGACCACTCGTTGCCACTCGCGGTTCTGATAGGCGGGCGAAGCCCGCGAGACGATTGCTTGGTGGGCGAAGCCCGCCCCACGCTAATGCAAACCAATTCGCTTGAAATCAAGTATGCCTGGCTGCAGGACATCCTGCGCGAGCTGGAGTCCGTCGCCGTGGCGTTCAGCGCCGGGGTCGATTCGACGCTGGTGCTCAAGGTCGCGCTGGACACGCTGGGGCCCGAGCGCGTCGTCGCCGTCACGGGGCGAAGCGACAGCCTCGCGCGGGCGGAGTTTGAGGCCGCGTGCGAACTCGCGAAGACCGTGGGCGCGGAGCACGTCGTCCTCGACACCGACGAATTCGACAACCCCAACTACACGAGCAATCCGACGAACCGCTGCTACTTCTGCAAGACGACGCTGTACGAGCATCTGACGCAATTCATCCGCGATCGCGGGTTGAACGCCATCGTCAACGGAATCAACGCCGACGATCTCGGCGACTATCGTCCCGGCATTCAGGCCGCCCGCGAGTTCGGCGTGCACTGCCCCCCCGCCGAGGCGGGACTCACCAAAGCCGACGTTCGTGAGCTATCGCGCCGGCTGGGACTGCCGACGTTCGACAAACCCGCCAGCCCGTGTCTGTCTAGTCGCGTTCCGTATGGCGAGGTCGTCACGCCGGAAAAACTGCGGATGATCGAAGCCGCGGAGGCATTCGTTCGCGGTCTGGGGATTCGCGAGTGCCGCGTGCGGCACCACGACAAGCTTGCCCGCATCGAGGCGCCGGTCGAGGACATTCCGCGTCTGACCGATCCGCAGACGGCCGCCCGTGTGGAGGCGCACCTGCGGTCGCTGGGTTATGAGCGGGTGACCATCGATCCTCGCGGTTTTCGCAGCGGCAGCTTGAATGAAACGATCCTCGTAACCATCGCGTCATCCCAGGCATAGACCGCCTGTTCGGGAAAACCGCACGACATATAATGATGTCGGTTGGAACATCGCGGAGTCATTCAAACAGAGGTGATATCCATGAAGAAGATTCGATTGTTTACGCCCGGTCCCACGATGGTGCCGGAGGAAGTGCTGTTGGAAATGGCCCGGCCGATGGAGCACCACCGGACGGGCATCTATCGCGAGTGGGTCAAGGAAGCCCACGGACTTTTGCAATACCTGTTCCAAACCAGGGGGACGGTGATCACGATCGCGGGCAGCGGGACGGCGGCGGCCGAGGCGGCCATCGTCGGGTGTTGCCCGAAGGGTCACAAGGCGCTGGTCGTCGACAACGGCAAGTTCGCCGAGCGCTGGGTCAAGGTCTGCGCGGCGTTCGGCATCGAACACGCGCGACTGGCGATCGAGTGGGGTCGCGGGGCGAAGGCGGCGGACATCAAGAAGGCCTTGGACGCCGACCCCAGGATCGACACGGTCATCTGCGTCCACAGCGAAACCTCGACGACGGCGCTGTCGGATGTGGCCGGCATCGGCAGGCTCACCCGCGAACGCGGGGCGATCTTCATCGTGGACGGGATCACCGCGGTCGGAGCGATCCCGGTGAAGATGGATGAATGGGGCGTCGATTGCTGCATCACCGGATCGCAGAAGGCCCTGATGCTCCCGCCGGGTCTGGCGTTCGTCGCGGTCAGCGACCGGGCGTGGGAGCGGATCGAGTCGGGCAAGATGCCCGTGCTCTACAACGACCTCAAGGCCTACAAGAAGTCGCTGGCCGAGTGGGACGTCCCGTACACGCCGGCGGTTTCACTGGTGCGCGGGCTGCTCCATGTGCTTCGCGGGATCAAGGAGCGCGGGCTGGAAGCCATCTGGGCCGAAGCGACACTCATGGCGCGTGCGACGCGAGCAGCCGCCGAGGCGCTGGGACTCAAGCTCTATGCCGCCGACCCGGTCGATTCGGTGACGGCCATGGTCGTCCCGTCGGGCGTCGACGAGGGCAAGCTCCGCAAGACGATGCGCGACAAGTACGGCTTCCAGATCGCGGGCGGGCAGGGCGAACTCAAGGGCAAGATCATTCGCTTCTCGCACATGGGCTACGTCGATGCGTTCGACACGATCGCGGTGATGGCGGCCTTGGAGATGACCCTTGCCGGTCAGGGGTACAAGTTCACCCCCGGCGCGGGCGTTTCAGCCGCGACGAAGGTATTTACGGAAGCGATGAAATGATTGTCGATTGTCGAATGACCAAGACCGGTTGAACGCCGAAGCAATCGACAATCAACAATCTACAATCTACAATTCGCCCCCATGCGGCGCGGTGCGGTTCTTCAACGATCAACGATTCTTGTTGTCGCGGGCGCGAGTTGCCTGGCGGCGCTCGCCTGCCGTTCGCCCGGCGAATGGGCGCGGTTGGTCAAGGAGAATCAGTCGCTGCGCGAAGACAAGGCCCGCCTCGAACGCTCCGTTTCCGACCGCGACGGAACGATCACGTCGTTGCACCTGCAGATCGACAATTTGAAGGGCTTCGGGGCGGATCGGCCCACAGACGCCTTCGCGCCGATCAAACTGGAGATTGCCAGCCTTTCCGGCGGTGCGAACTATGACGGCCAACCGGGCGACGATGGTGTTACCGTGTACCTTCGCCCGCTTGACGCGGACGGCGACGTCGTAAAGGCGTCCGGGCGGATCGCGATCCAGTTGCTCGACAATTCGGTGCTGGGTTCGCCGCGCGTCGTCGGCGTCTACGTCTTCGACGACATCAAGGCGTTGCGGAAGATGTGGTACGGGATGCTCGGCACGCAGCATTACACCGTTCGCTGTCCGTTTCCGCCGGGTGCGACGCTTCCCGAATCGCGGAAGCTATTGGTCAGTGCCGCCTTCGTTGATTTTCTGACGGGCCAAACGCTGACCGCCGACAAGGAAATCGCTTTCGCAACGCCGGTGCGTTAGGAATCGCCCCGCACACTTGGCGCAACCGCCTTTGTGGGCTATACTTATGCCGCTTCGCGCAAACGTTTCTTGAAATCAGGTTGCCGCGAAGCACGCTCGTTGCATTTTCCGGGATACGGCCATGTCGCAGAAGCAGGCACAACAGACCGTCGAATGCGATCAACAGACGGGTTCCGGTTCTGCCCCCGCGGCGGCCACGAAACCGGCCCGTCCCGCGCAAAAGCCCAAAAAGCTCCCGCCCTACAGGGTGTTGCTGCACAACGACGACGTGAACACGTTCGAGCACATCATCCGGTCGATTCTCAAGCTTACCACACTCACGCCGCAAGAAGCCGTGCTGCGAACCATTGAGGCCCATGAAACGGGAGTGGCGCTCCTGCTTATGACGCACCGCGAGCGTGCCGAACTTTACGCCGAACAGTTTGCGTCGTTGAAAGTCACCACCACCGTCGAACCGGCGGAAGGTTAGCCGGCGCATTGGACGAAACCACCAAGACACCAAGACACGGCGCGGCCTTTGGCCGCATCCAAACTTCGAAACGTCAAAAAGTCAAAATGTCAAAACAAAGGGGCGTTCAGCGTATCATACACTTCGTGCTGTTTTGACGTTTTGACGTTTACTTCGTGACCTTCGTGGTTGGAAAACGGAACGTCTACGCCTTGCCCGCGTGAGCGTGCACGTCTTCGAGGGCTTCGGCGTCGCTGGCCGTGTTGATGTGTTTCGCCTGCGGCGCGACCTTGCGATAGCCGAGATAGTGAACAATCTCGAACACTTCCGACCAGCTGGGGAAAGGCCGCTCGTTCACCCGCTTGTACTCGTCGATGGCCATGATGAATTCGAGCAGCTCGCCGGTGATTTCACCTTCTTCGGCCGCTCGCCGCACTTCGCCGCGCCGGCGGCCGGGTCCGCGACGGCGATCCATGCCGGAGCGCCGCTCGCCGGCTTTCTCGTGGCAACGGTCGTTCTTGAGCGGGTCGCGTCGATTCGGACCTGAGTATGGTGCAGTCATGCCGCACCCATCGACCGGACGAACGGGCGTCTTGACCCGGCGAGGAACGAATTGCGGCGGCCGATAAAGCACGCGCAGGCGAGACTACGGGGTTGAGAAGCGGAATGGGACCATAGCCGGCGTACCGCCTTTGGATGGCGCGATCCGTTAAGGGCTTTCCAAGCCGAGGGCGCTCCGGCGGCTCCGGGAGCGTCGCGATCCGGGCGGCGCCTCAGCGACGGGATTCAATCATCTTGTTCCTCCTCCTCCTCGTCCTCGTCCTCATCTTCAAACTCATCCGCGTCGTCGGGGAAGAAGTCGTCGTCCTCGTCCTCTTCGTCGTCATCATCATCATCGACCACGTCGTCGTCTTCGTCCCAGTTTTCGCCGATAGCGACGTCGGGAAATTCGAGACCGGTTCGGGCGTTATCACGCGAGCCCAACGGAACAAGCAACCCGGCGCGAAGCACCCCATCAATGCCGGCGCTCGATCGAATCAACTCCCGGGCGAACCCTTCGGAATCGGAGGCAGCGGCCTGCCTATCATCGGCGGCCGGAGGAGCGGACCGCTCCGCGAGGCTGTCGAAACCACACCGAAGTACGAGGCAGGGCGCCTCCCGCTCGTCCATCAGTACCGCCGTTCCGCTCCGCGCGTCTTGCAGTTCGAAATTCCACATGCTGATGACCCCGCTTTTCCAAACGCCAACGAAATCCACGGTTTCCGACTGTCCCCCACCGGTCGCAACGGGGGATCGACCATTCCGGGCGGCACCGTTCGGTCATGCCGCGAGGGCGGGGAGAGTCTATTACGGGTTGGATCGGCGTCAAGAGGAAAAGGACACAGATATCACAGCTTTTTTTCGCCCTCCGCGGACCGCGTGCATGCGACGGTACCGCCAGACGAGGCCGATCGTGCAAACACCGCCCTGGAGAATACATCCCATTGCGAAAGGTACCCTTGTTTCGGCGATTGCCCGACCGTCGGTTGTGGTCGGAAGCGGGGGCAGGGTATCATCCGTGTCGGTTACATCGACTTGTTCGACGGCTGCGGAGCCCCGCCATGCAACAAAACCAGCCCACCACCGCCGGACCGTCCGGTCATACGGGCGGTGAGACCGATTCAGACGCGCCCGCTGCGGCTGTGCAGGCGGCAGCGCGCCGGGCGAATTCCGTTGACGCGACAGGCCCGCGTGACGCGGCGGAAACCGATCTATGGTCCGGGCGCACGCACTGGCGGCACTATGCAGGGCGCATCGCGCTCTGGGCTTGCGGCAATCTCGTGGCGGCGATTCTCGTCGGTATGTTGACATCCCGCGTCAAATTGCTGACATGGGTCGGCGGGGTATGGATCGTGCTCGGTCTCGTGGTCGTTTCAGGGGTCGTCGTCCTGGGGCGGGTCGCCTTGCGAGTAATGGGGACTTACTTTCGCCTGACCACGCAGCGAATCTTTATCGAGCGAGGCATCCTGAGCCGGACGATCGACCAGACGGAGTTGATCCGCGTGGACGATGTGCGGATGCAACAATCGCTGCTCGACCGGATGTTTGACGTCGGGAGCATCACGCTGCTGACCACCGACGCCACGGACCGTTCGGTGACGATTGAAGGCGTAAAGAACCCCAAAGAAGTGGCGGAGGCCTTACGTCAACAAATGCGCTCGCTTCGCGGCAAATCAGTCTTCGTCGAGACGCTTTGACGACCCCTTTCCGCTCCACGCATTTTATCTTAAATCTCAAATTCGAACCCGATGGTGCGGTATGGGCTTCCCGCCCTTGGGCTGGGGAACTGAATGCCCCGCGACTCGAAACGCAGACTATTTTCGTTGCTCGATGGTCGTTACGCTTCGCAATTGCGGGCCGGTGTAGCGGCTCAGCGGGCGGTAGATGCGGTTGTTGGAAATCTGCTCGATGTAGTGAGCGCACCACCCGGCGATGCGGCTGCACGCGAAGATCGGCGTATACAAATCCGGCGGAAGGTCCATCAGGTAATACACCACGCCGCAGGGGTAGTCCACGTTCGGATAGATGGGGTGTTCCCTGTTGACGATCGGATCCTTGATCGCGTCGTAGATCGCCACGAGGTCTTCGCGACCCTTGAGCTTGGCGAGCTTGCGCATCTCGCGCTCGAGGATCCCGGCGCGGTGGTCGCCATGCTTGTACACACGGTGACCGAAGCCCATGACCTTTTCCTTGCGCTCGAGCGCCCCGCGAACCCACTTGCCCGCTTCGTCGGCGGACTTGAACCGCAGGATCAGCTCGATCGCTTCCTCGTTGGCTCCGCCGTGCAGCGGACCTTTGAGGGCGCCGATCGCGCTGACCGTGGCCGAGGTCATGTCCGAAGCCGTCGAGGCGACGACGCGGTTCGTAAAAGTGCTGGCGTTGAACTCGTGTTCGGCGTAGAGGACGAGGGTCAAATCGAGAATGCGCGTCGAGGTCTCGTCCGGGGCGGCGCCGTGGAACATGCAGAGCATCTGCCCGGCGTGCGACAACCCCGGCCTGGGCGACACAGGCTCCTTGCCGTTCATCAACCGATAGCGCGCGGCGACGATGTCCGAAGCCTGGGCGAGCAACCAGATCGCCCGCCGACGGAGGGCGGTCAGGTCCTTGCCCTGCACGGGGTCGAAGTGGCCGGCCATCGAAATGCACGTGCGCAGGACGGACATCATGGGCACGCCCTTTGCGGGGATCTTGCGCAGCGTGTCGAGGACTTCGGGGCGCAGTCCGTGGAACTCGGCGAGTTGACTGCGAAACTGCTCGAATTGTGCCTTCGTCGGCAGCTCGCCGTACAGCAGCAGGTAGGCGACCTCGCCGAACACGGTCTTCTCGGCCAGTTCGCTGATCGGATATCCGCGGTAGAGCAATTGTCCCTGATCGACACAACAGATGTTCGTCTCTCCGGCAATCACGCCTTCCAGCCCGGGTTTCCAGTCGTTCGTGCTCATCATCGCACTCCTGCCGATTCACGGCTTCGTCGGCGTCGCCACGTCGTATCCCAGCAGTTCGTACAACTCGCGTCGCGTCTGCATCCGGTCCAGCAGCGACTTTTGCGAGCGTTCCGCCTTCAGCACCCGCAGCGCCTCTTCGGTCGCCTTCATCGCCACCCGCTGCAAGGTCACCGGGAAGATCACCAGATTGTAACCCATCCCGCCGAATTCGTCAGCCGTCAGAAACGGCGTCTTTCCGAATTCCGTCATGTTGGCCAGCAAAAGCGTATCGACATCCCGCGAGAACCGCTCAAACTCCTCGCGGGTCTCCAAAGCTTCCGGGAAAATGCCGTCGGCCCCCGCCTTCAGATAGGCGTGCGCCCGCCGGACGGCTTCGTCGTAACCCGCCACGCCCCGCGCATCGGTGCGGGCGATCAGCACGAAATCGCGGCTGGTCCTGGCCGCCGCCGCCGCCGCGATCTTCTCGCAGAACTCTTCTTGCGGGACCAGTCGTTTGCCGTCCAGATGCCCGCAGCGCTTGGGAAACTCCTGATCCTCCAGATGGATCCCGCTGACGCCGGCGGCCTCCAGGACCTGCACCGTCCGCGCCGCGTTTTCGGGTCCGCCGTAGCCCGTGTCGGCGTCCATGATGAGGGGAACGGTCGTAACGCTTGCGATGTGGTCGGCGTGATCGCGGGCCTCGGTGAGCGACATCAGTCCGATGTCCGGCACGCCGCCGACCGAATTGGCCAGCACCGCGCCGGAGAGATACATCGCCGAGAACCCCTCCCGCTCGATCATCCGCGCCGATAACGCATTGTATGCACCGGGCAGCATGACCACGCCCTGGGCGATGAGCCTGCGAAGCTCAGCCGATCGTTGTGCGGAAGGTGTCAAGGCATTGTCACCACAAACGAGGCTCGGTAGGGATGAATCCTCGCGGATTGCAACCCAATCCCACACTCATTTTCCCGCAATTGTGACGGACGGGCAAGCCAGAGCGCTAACCGCCCGCACGGGTCACAAGCGGCGTCGGACAGCCCGGCTCGCTGAGATCAATGAGCGGTGTGAAGCGTGTCGTCGCGAACGGTCGCGCCGTCCGCGCCTCGCCGATGACGGTCACAAGCAGTGTCCGCAGGAGAATCGCGGCGTCCAGCCGTGCGCTGCAACTCCTCACGTAAGCGATGTCGTACAGAATCCGCTCATCCCACGGCGCCGACGCACTCGAATAGACCTGCGCCAAACCGGTCACGCCGGGACGCATCAGCAACCGCTGCCGCCGAAATCCGTCGTAGGCCGCCACCTGATCCGGCAACGTCGGCCGCGGTCCCACCAGCGACATCTCGCCGCGCAGCACGTTGCGGAGTTGGGGTAATTCGTCAATCTTCAATCGTCGTAGCACGCGCCCGGCCCGCGTGATGTCCGGGTGCTCCAGCGGCACCAATTCCTTCGGATCGGGTCTGCGGTTCCCGCGCATCGTCCGAAACTTGACGAGTCGGAAAATCGTCCCGTCCTTGCCCGCGCGCTCCTGAATAAAAAACACCGGCCCGCGGCTGGTGAGCTTGATGAGCAATGCCGCGACCAGCAGGATCGGCGAGAAAACGACGAGGAGCAACACCGCGCTCACGAGGTCGAACGCGCGCTTGCCTCCCCGTGTCCAGAGCGTCTTGGGCTGCCTCGTTTGGTTCTCGGACATCGACTCGCCCCGGAACGATTTCGAGCATCCGTCACCGTGCCCACGGATGCGTTTCTCCGTGCAAAGAATACTCTCGCCTCTATTGGCGCCCAAGGTCGGCGAAAAGCGGTCGCTCGGCCATTTGACGCCGACTCGATCCGAAGTACACTTTCCACCTCACGGCGCGGACGCGTGCGGCGGTTTCGGTCGCGCTCCGCAAGATTAAGAGCGTCTAACAGAACGCCAAGCGGGAGCGCGGGGTCATGGTCCCTATGCTGTGAAACGTTGGGCCGGTCGCTACCGCTCCCGGTTCTGTTAGAGGCTATAAGTATCTCGCCTTTATGGAGTGTATCGGATGCGCGGTCCTCGAATGCTACGTGCGATGCAGTTGTTGGCTTCCGGCATGGTTCTTCTTCAGATTGGTGGCTGCACGGCCTCCCAGATCCTCGAAGTCATCCAGACGGGGCTCCTCGGGGTTACCGCCGCCGGGGCCTTCGCGATCATCAAGAATATCTGATCGCCCCGCCCGGCCGGTTTCTACGCAACATACGCGGCGTTTTGGAGGATTGTCCGAACCCCAAGCGCCAGCGCGGAGTCTTGCCCCGTCGCTTGCGCTTCCATGAGCGTGTCCGTGTCAAGGGCGGGACGTTCTGTCG
>ERZ1292633.1129-Hain-H41-02um-R1-1129-length-29279-cov-10_pt1 | contig 29279 bp, 31 predicted proteins | sample MGYA00564406_ERZ1292633 | MGnify/ENA primary metagenome ERZ1292633 (study PRJEB36523, sample SAMEA6512639) | groundwater metagenome | collected 2019-01-08 | study: AquaDiva: Metagenomics assemblies of 32 groundwater samples
CTTTGCGCCTGCAGCCAGTGCTGGGTGCGTTCGCCGTCGGCGAGGCCGCTGTGCAAGCTGACCAGGGGCGTATCGGGAAAACGCTCGCGGAACTCCTGCTCCAACCGCGGCGTAAGACTGATCTCCGGCACCAGCACCAGCGCCTGTTTGCCCACCGCCAAGGCGCGCGCGATCAGGCGCAGGTAGATCTCGGTCTTGCCGCTGCCGGTGATGCCGTGCAGCAGAAACACCCCGTAACCGGGGCCGGCGCGCTCGATTTCCCCCAGCACCTGCTGCTGCTCGGCATTGAGCGCAACTTTCTCGACGAAACGGCCGGTCCCGGCCTCGGGCGAGGGATGATAGCGCTCTATCCATCCGGCGCTGCCGAGTTCGGCAAGGGCTTTTTTCGCGCTATTACTTTGAGCCAGTAATGCCTGTTCGGCACAATCGGACCGTGACAGGGTCAAAAGCAGTGCGTGCTTCAGCTTTGCCCGAAGTGGCAATTGCGTCATTGCCACGCGTCCGCTGGCACTGAGGCGGTAAGCGGCTTCCTGCTTGAGGGTGAACGTTGTGCCCGGTTTGCGCAGCCGCACCGGCAGCCCGTTGAAAACGACTTCGCCCAGAGGCCGGTGATAGTAGTCGCTGCAGAACTGCACCAGTTCCAGCCAGTCGCGCCCTAGCGCCGGAGTCTCGCGCAGGATGCGCACGGCGGGCTTCAATTTCTCGCTACTGATTTCGGATGTGTCGGCGATGCCGACGATCACGCCCACCGCCTGCTTGTTGCCAAAAGGCACCAGCACGCGCATGCCAATGTCGGCGACAGTTGCTTCGGCACAACTGTAATCAAACAGGCGCGGCAGCGGCAGGTCGAACGCGACGCGCAGAATGCTCATTCACCACCAGGGAAAAAATTGGCCAAGCAGGCTAAGCGAGCAATGTGAAGCGAATTATCTTGAAACCGCTGCATCGCCCTATTGCCAAAGGGGAACTTAGGTTGCGCACAATTTTTGTGAATAACTATGTGGGTAAGTCTGCAATCTCACTGTAACCTTCTTTGTCGTAAGGGATTTTTAGCTTTGCCCAAATTTGCAGCGAGGCTTTTATCCGTTTAAAAATATGGCGTTGCGCCCTGTCCACTGGGGCGCAACGTTTTTCGCCGGTAAAATCGGGCGAGAGCACTATGTTGTGCATAAGTCAAAGTTTGTTGAACCCGCTGAACCCCTTAGCTGGCGCGGGTGTCCGCGTTGTTGCCGTGATAGCGCCGGCTCGATTGGTGCACGCAGTCGACCAGGATTTTGACCGCTTCCGGCGGTGTGAATTGGGAAATGCCGTGGCCGAGATTGAATACGTGGCCACTGCCGTGGCCAAAGGAAGCGAGGATTTTTTCCGTTTCACGCCGCACCATTTTGGCAGGAGAAAACAAGACCGCGGGGTCGATGTTGCCTTGCAGCGCAACCCGATCACCAATGCGCGCTCGCGCTTGACCGATGTCCACGCTCCAATCGAGGCCGACGGCATCGCAGCCGATGGCGGCAATATCTTCCAGCCAGTTGCCGCAGCCCTTGGTGAACACGATGGCCGGAACGCGCGCGCCCGCCTGCTCGCGTTTGAGGCCGGCGATGATGCGCTGCAAGTAGGCGAGCGAGAACTCGCGATAGGCCGCATGCGACAGGTTTCCGCCCCAGGTATCGAAGATCATCACGGCTTGTGCGCCGGCCTCGATCTGGGCGTTGAGGCAATGGGTCACGGCCTGTGCGTTGACTTCCAGGATGCGATGCAGCAAATCGGGACGCGCGTAGAGCATGGTCTTGATGGTGCGGAAATCGTCGCTGGCGCCGCCCTCGACCATGTAGCAGGCGAGCGTGTACGGACTGCCGGCAAAGCCGATGAGCGGTACGCTGCCGTCGAGCGCGCGCCGGATTTCGCCGACGGCGTCGATGACGTAGCGCAATTCGGCACCCGGGTCGGGCACCGTCAGATCCCGGATTGCCCACTCGTCGCGCAGCGGCCGTTCGAACTTCGGCCCCTCGCCTTCGGCGAAGTACAGCCCCAGGCCCATCGCGTCGGGAATGGTGAGGATGTCTGAGAACAGAATCGCGGCGTCGAGTTCGAAGCGCGCCAGCGGCTGCAGCGTGACTTCGGTGGCATAGCCCGGGTTCTTGCACAGGCCGAGAAAGCTGCCGGCGCGGCTCCGGGTCTGGTTGTATTCCGGCAGGTAGCGGCCGGCCTGGCGCATCAGCCATACCGGCGTGTATTCGGTCGGCTGGCGCAAGAGCGCGCGAATCAGCGTGTCATTTTTCAGTTTGGTCATGTTTTATTTGAGTAGTTCGGTGGTAATGAACTTCCATTCGCCCGGGGCTACGGGTGTGATGGACAAGCGGTTGCCACGCGCAAGCAGGCGCATCCCGGCCAGCTGCTTGTGCACGCGCAGTTCGGCCAGTCCCAGGGGCCGCGTTCTTCTTGCGAATTTGACTTCGACGTTCACCCAGCGCGGGTTTTCGCGCGTGGACTTGGCGTCGCAATACTTGCTCTTCCGATCGAACTGCGTTTCGTCCGGATAGGCCTTCGCGCAGATCTCCGCCAGGCCGGCAATTCCCGGCTCGGGGCAACTCGAATGATAGAACAGCACCGGGTCGCCGGCCTGCATCTGGTCGCGCATGAAATCGCGCGCCTGGTAGTTGCGCACGCCAAACCAGGCGGTGCTTTGCCGCGGCGCGCGCGCGAGGTCGTCGATGCTGAACTCGTTGGGCTCGGATTTCATCAGCCAGTAGCGCATTATTGCCAGGAACTCTACAAACAAAAATCGCAGACCTTGGTCTGCGATTTTTGAGTTATTGGATTCCCCGCAAATGCCGTCAGGCCCGCATCCTCTGAACCTGCAGTCCAGAGTGGTCGCATTCCGGCCGCCGTAGGTACATCCGCACTCGCACGAGGCGAAGGGACGCGCACAATAGCGGCGCGATGGTCCGCAACCTCAGCACATATATTGGTTCAAGGAATATATGGCCTAAACGAGCATCGCAGGGAAACTTTTTGCGGTCTGGCCCGCCCGCGCGCGATCTAGAACAGGGAATCCTGCTGCGATAACGCCTGATCGAGCTTTGACTGCATCAAATTCATTCTACGCTTTAATTCCGCGATGTCAAAGCCGCCGCCGAGTTTGACCGAGAGCAGTTCATTGGCGACATTCAGCGCGGCCATAACTGCGATGCGTTCGGTGCCGGCGACCTTGCTCGCCGCCTTGATCTCAGCCATTTTCTTGTCGACATAGGCGACCGCGGCGAGCAGCGCCTCGCGCTCGTCGTCGGCGCAGGTGACCCGATAATTGCGGCCCATGATGCTGACATCGAGGGCTTTGGCTTTTTCGCTCATTCCGGAATTTGGCCCAGCAGCGCTTCGAGACGGGTCTTGGCGCCATCGACCTTGTCTTCCAGACGCTTGACATCGTTTTGCGCGGATACCAACTGCAGCCTCAGTTCCTTGTTTTCGCTTTTCAGGCGCTGGCACAGTTGGAGGAACTGGTCGATTTTGCCATCGAGCGTGTCAAATTCCGCATTCATCGCCACACTATAGTTTCAAAAATCGTGACAAGTCAAGTAATAACAGCCAATTCTGAATGCTCTTTCCATGATGAACAAGGCGCTCTATTTCATTGACGCAGAGCAGGATTTCAGGGTCGTCGATTGCTTGTCGGGCGGCGCACCCTGCAGGCGCACCCGATCCGGCCTTCGCCGGCAATTTCCGGGCTCCCGCGGCTGAATATTTTTTGTTTCGCGGCGGTACTGTGTAGAATTGCCGCACTCGTTCGAGGTGTCCGCCAGCGAATTCTGCCGGCGGGTGAAACGGGAAACAGGTTCAGCGTGCATGCGCGCCCAAGCCTGTGCTGCCCCCGCAACGGTATGTGAGCGCGGGTCTGTCACGATGCCACTGCAAGCGAAGCGCTTGCGGGAAGGCGACAGATCCGATCCCACGAGCCCGGAGACCGGCCTTGCGCGACAGGTGGAAACACTGCGGGGACGCGGTGCGCCGGTTATCGTTCTGTTCTTCCCCCCGCGTTTCCTTTGTTGTAACAGTTGTGCAGCCTGCGGGGACGCTGGCTGCGGGGGAAAATCATGAAATCCAAGTCAGTTATTACCGCCATCGCGCTCGCCTTGGCGGCGCAGGCGTTTGCCCAGGAAGACGCAGTGGTGGTCACCGCATCGCGGCTCGACCAGCAACTCACCGACACCATTGCCCATACCACGGTGATCACGCAAAAAGACGTCCGCGAGTCGCAGGCCGTCGATCTACCCAGTCTGCTGGCTCGCGAAGCCGGTTTCGAGTTCGTGCAGAACGGTGGCATTGGCACCTCTAGCAGCATCTTCATGCGCGGCGGCGACGGCAAGCAGACGCTGGTGCTGATTGACGGCGTGCGCGTCGGCTCAGCCACGCTCGGCACCACTTCGATTGAGAACGTGATGCTGGACCAGGTCGAGCGGGTGGAGATCGTGCGCGGCAACGTCTCGGCGCTGTACGGTGCCAATGCCATCGGAGGTGTAATCCAGATCTTCACAAAACAGGGGCATGGCGCGCCGCATGCCGAGGCGCAGGCGATGGTTGGCTCGCGCGGCACCCACCGCGTTTCGGCTGGCTACAGCGGCAGCGTGGACGACACACGCTTCAGCCTGAACGTCTCGCAGTTCCAGACCAACGGTTTCTCGGCGATCAATCCGCAGCAGGCGCCCAAGGCTAATCCCGACAATGACGGCTATCACAACCTGAGCTTCTCTGGCCAATTGGCACACAGCCTTGCAGTCGGCCACGAGATCGGCCTACGCGCCTACCAAAGCGCCGGCAAAGTCCAATTCGACAATGCTTTCGGCACGCCCACTGAACGCGACAACTCGGACAATACACTGTCGAGCTTCGCGCTGTACTCGAACAACCAAATCAACTCGTTCTGGAAGTCGCGCTTCACCATCGCTCAGGGCGCGGACAAATCCAAGACATTCACTAACGGCCGGACGCCGACTCGCTTTAACACCGAGAACAAACAATACCAGTGGCAAAATGACTTCAAGCTGGCTAAGGAGCATGTCGTAACTGCCAGCCTGGAGGGGCAAGAACAGCGGGTGGACAGTACGACTGCCTTTGCCGACACCGCCCGTAATGTGCGTAGCATGATGCTTGCTTACAGCGGCCGTGTTGGCGCGCATCAGTTGCAGGCGAGCACCCGGCGCGACCATTATTCGGACTTCGGTGATGCCGATACCTGGCTTGCGGGCTACGGCTACGACATCAATACGCGCTGGAAAGCGACGGCCATGCATTCGACTGCATTCCGGGCGCCTACCTTCAACGAGTTGTTCTTCCCGGGCTTCGGCAATCCCAACCTGCAATCCGAGAAGACTCGGAGCAACGAGCTCGGACTGCAGTACGCCGTGGACCGTCACCTGCTGCGGGTGGCCGTATTCCGCACTCAGTACCGGAACCTGATCCAGACTGTGCTGGTTGTACCACCGTTCACCTTCCTGCCACTAAACGTCGCCAGCGCACGGGTTGAGGGCACGGAGATGAGTTACACGGGACAGTTCGACAACTGGGATGTGCGGGCGAGCCTGACGGTGCAGGATCCGATCGACACCACGACCGGCGCCCAGTTGCGCCGCCGCGGTACGAACTTCGGCAATCTGGTGGTGAACACCACGCTTTCCGGCTGGCGGTTGGGCGCCGAAGCAATCGTCGGCAGTTCGCGACCCGATAACAACATCGTCAGCGGTGTCCCGGTGACGCTGGGCGGCTATACGGTGGTCAATCTGACCGCACGCCGTGCTATTACGAAAAACACGGTTATTGCGGCGCGGTTGGAGAACGCCTTCGATGAGCACTACCAGGTCGCGCATGGCTTCAACACACCGGGCCGCGGGCTATTTGTCTCGCTCAACTGGCAGCAGTAGGAAAGCTCTTGCGGCGCGCAATGCTCGTCTGGTCGGTTCTCGCGGGGGCCGTGCTCGCCATGTTCGTGCTCGCGCTGGCTACTGGCAGCAGCTGGGTAGCGCCGCTTGATCTGCTGCACGCGCTGTTCTCTGCCGACGACAGCGTCGCTAGCGAGATCGTCACTAAGCTGCGCTTGCCGCGCGCGCTGGCCGCATTCGCGACCGGTGGATTGCTCGCGCTGGCTGGTGCGCTGATGCAAATTCTGCTACGCAATCCGCTTGCCGATCCCTATGTCCTGGGCCTGTCGGGTGGGGCGGCGGTTGGCGCATTAGGTGCCATGCTCGCCGGGCTCGGTGCGCTCGCTGTCAATTTGGGCGCGGCGCTTGGCGCACTCGCTGCGATTTTGTTGGTATTCACGCTCGCGCGGCATGATTTCGCGCGCCAGCAAATGTTCGGCACGATCGATGCTTCACCGCGCCTGTTACTTACGGGCGTAATCCTTGCCGCCGGCTGGGGAGCCGTCATCACCCTGCTGCTCACGATGGCGCCCGACACCAAGCTACGCGGCATGCTGTTCTGGCTGATGGGCGACTTGAATGGCGTGGATTCATGGGCGCCGGCTTTGCTCACACTGGCGGTCGCGCTCGCCGTGATCTACCCGGTGGCGAGCGACCTGAACATCCTGCTACGCGGTGAGACGCTCGCGCATGCGCTTGGCGTGCGCGTGGTGCTGCTGCGCCGCATGGTCTACCTGGTTGCCTCGGTGGCGACGGCGCTTGCCGTGACCACGGCCGGCACGATCGGTTTCGTTGGACTGGTGGTGCCACACGCGCTGCGTCTCGCGCTCGGTAACGATCAGCGGGTACTGCTGCCGGCCTGTGCGCTGGCGGGCGGTGCGTTGCTGCTCGCTGCCGACACGGTGGCGAGGAGTGTGCTCGCGCCGCAGCAGTTGCCGGTAGGGGTAATCACCGCTTTGATCGGTGTGCCGGCCTTCATGTTCATGCTGACGCGTAGTCCAAGGAAAGCATGACCGTGCCGCTCTTCGAGGTGCAGGGCTTGGTGCTGCAGGTGGGCGGGCGCACCCTGGTGCGCGACTTGAGTTTTCGACTGAATGCCGGCGAGGTGTGGTGTTTGCTCGGACCCAACGGCGCGGGGAAAACCACCTTCTTGTATACCGTAGTGGGTTTGCGCGAACCGCAGGGCGGCGCGATGCAACTGGCTGGTTGCCCGCTGCATCACTGGTCGCCGGACGAAGCGGCGCGCTTACGTGGTTTCCTGCCGCAGACCTTGCACGACGCCTTCAGCGCGAGCGTGCTGGACAGCGTCATGCTGGGACGCCACCCGTATCACATGCGCTGGCAGTGGGAAGGCAAGGACGACCGCGAGATCGCGTTTGCAGCATTGAAAGCGGTGGATCTCACCGGATTCGAAGAGCGCGATGTCTTGACACTGTCCGGCGGCGAGCGTCAGCGCGTGGCGCTAGCGGCGCTCCTCGCCCAAGATGCGCCGCTCCTGCTGCTCGACGAGCCGGTGTCGCACCTTGACCTGCACCACCAGGTGCTGATGCTGACTCATCTTGGCAACCTCGCCCGCGAGCGCGGCAAAGGCGTGCTATTTACGGTACACGATCTCAACCTGGCCGCGCGCTTCGCCAGTCATGCCCTGATTCTCACGCCGCAGGGGAGGGTGCGGCAGGGTCCGATTAACGAGGTAATGACCGAATCTGACCTGTGGTGTGCGTTCGGGCACCGCGTGGCGCGCGTCGAGGCAGCCGGCCGGACGCTATTTGTAGCGGAGTGACCATGAACGATTCAGACGCGGATATCAACAAACGCCATAAAGCCCGCATGCAGCGCAAAAAGGCGGTGGTCGATCAACAAATGCATGAGGCGAAACGCGATGCAGGCCTACTCATCGTCGCGATGGGCAACGGCAAGGGCAAATCGAGCTCGGGTTTTGGCATGGTGGCCCGCGCACTCGGTCATGGCATGAAGGTGGGCGTGGTGCAGTTTATCAAGGGTGCGATCCGGACCGGCGAGGAGCAATTCTTCCGGCGCTTTCCCGACGAAGTGGAATTTCGCATCGCCGGCGAAGGCTACACCTGGGAGACCCAGAACCGCGAGCGCGACATACGCAAGGCCGAGGCCGGTTGGGTCCATGCGCGGCGCATGCTCGCCGACCCGAGCGTTAGCTTGGTGGTGCTGGACGAGCTTAACATCGTGCTCAAGTACCGCTACCTTGATGTGCAGCAAGTATTGACCGATTTGCGTGCGAGGCCAGTCATGCAGCATGTGGTGATCACCGGCCGCGGTGCGCCGCCCGAGCTCATCGAGGCAGGCGACACCGTCACCGAGATGAACCTGGTGAAGCACGCCTTCCACCAGGGAATACGCGCGCAAAAGGGAGTGGAATGGTGAAGAACCCCGCCGTTTTGGAAGCAGCTATGGAGTTTGCCGTTGCACCACTTTCGCGCGCGCTGGAGGCTGAGCTGCGCAGGAAAATTGATTCCAAGACCAAGCCGCTCGGCGCGCTCGGTCGGCTGGAATCGCTCGCGTTGCAAATCGGCCTGATTCAGCAGACCGAGTCCCCGAAGCTGGTGCAGCCGCAAATCTTGCTGTTCGCCGGCGACCACGGCGCAGTAGTCGAGGGCATCAGTGCCTACCCGCAGGACGTCTCGTGGCAGATGGTGCATAACTTTCTCACTGGCGGCGCGGCGATCAACGTGTTCAGTCGCCAGGCGGGCATCGCGGTGCAGGTGATTGATGCCGGGGTGAACCATGATTTTACGGGGGAGGCCATACCGCGCAATTGCAAGATTGCGCACGGCACGGCCAACTACGTGGACGGTCCCGCCATGAGCGAAGCGCAATGCGCGCGCGCGGTCGAGACCGGAGCCCAGCTCGTGCGCGAGTGCGCCGTAAAGGGTACGAACGTCATTGGCTTCGGCGAGATGGGCATTGGCAACACCGCCTCCGCCTCGCTGCTTCTGCATCGCGTCGGCGGCGTACCGCTTGCCGAGTGTGTCGGGCGCGGCACAGGTCTGGATGATGTGGGCTTGGCGCGCAAGCAGGCGGTTCTTGAGCGTGCCACGGCGCGCCGCTCTGGGCTGCTCACGCCGCTCGAAACACTGGCCGAATATGGCGGTTTTGAGATTGCCATGATGGTCGGGGCATTTCTCGCCGCTGCGGAGGCGCGGATGCTGATTATGGTGGACGGCTTCATCGCCACCAGTGCGCTGCTCGTGGCAAGCCGGCTCTATCCCGCGTTGCTCGATTATTGTGTATTTGCGCATATCTCAGGCGAAGCGGGGCATCGCCGCATGCTCGAGTTGCTCGAGGCTCGGCCGCTGCTTGCGCTCGAAATGCGCCTGGGCGAAGGCACTGGCGCCGCAGTGTGCTACCCGATTCTGCAATCGGCGGTGGCATTCCTGAACGAAATGGCAAGCTTCGCCGACGCCGGCGTGAGTGAAAAGTCGGATCCCTGAGCGTGAACGTCCTGGGTTATCAGTTGCGCCTCGTGCTGACGGCGATCCAGTATTTCACGCGACTGCCAGTACCGCGTTGGGTGGGCTATTCCGACCGGCAGTTGAACGACGCCTCGCGTTACTTCCCCCTCGTGGGCATTCTCGTCGGGCTGTTTACGGGAGCGGTTTTCCTGCTCGCTATGCGCGTATTTCCGCAACCGATCGCGGTGCTACTTTCCATGCTCGCCGGTGTTCTACTCACGGGAGGCTTTCACGAAGATGGTCTCGCCGATGTCTGCGACGGTTTCGGCGGTGGCCGGGACCGACCGCAGATCCTCGCCATCATGAAAGACTCGCGTGTAGGCAGCTATGGCGTACTGGGCCTTTCGTTGGCTTTGCTTCTCAAATTTACCGCGCTTACCGCGCTACCTGTTGTGCAGTTTCTCGCCATCTCTGCGGGCGCGCATGCTTTCAGTCGTTTCATGGCGGTATCGCTGATCTACACGCAGCGCTACGTGCGCGACGACGATAGCGCACGCGCCAAACCTGCAGCGCAGAGCCTCTCTCCCGTCGGACTCGCCTGCGCCGCGCTCTTCGCATTGGCGCCGCTCGCCTGGCTTGGGGTGGCAGGCGTGGCGGGGGCGGCGGGGGCGCTCGTGCTCAGGCTCGTCGGTGCACAGTATTTTCATCGCCGCATTGGCGGTTACACCGGCGATTGCTTGGGCGCCGTCCAGCAAGTCAGCGAAATCGGTTTTTATCTCGCGCTCCTCGCATGGATCTCTACCTGATACGCCACACCCGTCCCGAGGTCGAAGCCGGTCTGTGCTATGGCCGGCTCGACGTGCCGCTCGCGCCGACGTATGCGAGCGACTGCGCCACAGTGGCTGCGCGCCTGCCCGCGGTACAAGCGCTGTGGAGCAGCCCGCTCACGCGCTGTCGCGTGCTGGCCGATGCGATCGGCACTCGCAGCGGCATCGCACCGCGAATCGACGAGCGTCTGTGCGAGCTGAAGTTCGGCGAGTGGGAAGGTCAGCGCTGGGATAGGGTCGACCGTGCCCAGAGCGAGCGCTGGGCGGCGGACTACTGGAACGTCGCGCCACCGGGAGGCGAGACGTATCGCGAACTGTGCGAGCGCGTCGGCGCGGTGCTGGCGGAGATTCTCGCGTGCGATGCGCCACGCATTGCGGTGGTGATGCATGCAGGACCGATCCGCGCCGCGCTAGCGCATTGCCTACAATTCGAGCCGCAACGCTATCCGGAGCTCGGATTCGCCTACGGCGGGATCAGCTTGTTGCGTACCAACGACACCGGATGGCGGCTGGAGTATCTCAATGACTAGCGGCGCGCCGTTCGCTTTGACTTGTCCCGCACTATTGGTGGCGGGATGCGCCTCGGGCCAAGGCAAGACCACGGTTACCGCGGCCCTCGCACGCTACCATGCGCGTGCCGGGCGGCGCGTACGCGTGTTCAAGACTGGGCCGGATTTTATCGACCCGATGATTCTCGAAGCAGCGAGTGGTGCGCCAGTCTATAACCTCGATTGCTGGATGGTCGGTATCGAGGGTTCGCATGCGCTGCTTGCCGCCGCGGCGCGCGAGGCTGACCTCATCCTGGTGGAAGGCGCAATGGGGCTGTATGACGGCGATCCGAGCGCTGCCGATCTCGCCGTGACTTTTGGCGTGCCGATCGCCGCGGTGATTGACGCCGGTGCCATGGCACAGACCTTTGGTGCCGTGGCCAAAGGTTTGAAGGAGTATCGTGCTGTACCCTTTGCCGGCGTATTCGCCAACCGCGTCGCAAGCGCAGGTCATGCGCGCATGCTGGCCGACAGCCTGCCATCAGACATTCCATTGCTTGCCGTGCTGCCGAAGACGGCTCGGCCATTTCCGGAGCGTCACCTCGGTCTGCTCCAGGCGGGCGAGCTGGCGGAACTGCCCGCCATCCTCGATGCACTTGCCGATCTCGTTCGGGAAAGCGGCTATACGGCACTGCCGCCTGCGGTGCCGTTCACGCAGTACAGGGCATCGGCGCCCGTTGCGCTGCTTGCTGGGCGACGCATCGCGGTAGCGCGCGATGCCGCGTTTTCCTTTCTTTATCACGCTAATCTCGATTGCCTCACGGCGATGGGCGCCGAGCTGATTTTCTTTTCGCCTGTTGCCGATGAAGCGGTGCCGCCGAGCGACGCGCTGTATTTGCCGGGAGGCTATCCCGAGCTCCATGCGGCGCGGCTCGCCGGCAACCACCGCTGGCTGGAATCCATGCGCGCGTACTCCGCTGCACAAAAGCCGTTGCTCGCTGAATGCGGCGGCATGATGGTACTGTTCGATACGCTGACGACGCTGGACGGCACCGCGCACGCGATGGTAGGGCTTCTGCCAGGAAAAGTGACGATGCGCGAGCGCCTCGCTACTATCGGATTGCAATCGCTCGCTTTGTCGCAGGGCGAGCTACGCGGTCACAGCTTTCATTATTCGCAGCTCGTCACGCCGCTTGAACCGACATGGTGTTGCACGCCGCGCCGCTACGGCAAGGGCGAGGCAGTTTACCGTCAGGGGGCAATCGTGGCCTCCTATTTGCACACCTACTTTCCGTCGAATCCGGCTGCGATCGCCGCGCTGCTCACAGAGCGGCCATGAGCGATTTCACGCCCGAGCAGATCGACACGGTCTACCGCGTCATCGCGGCGCGCCGCGACATGCGCCATTTTCGTCCAGATCCCCTCGACGAAGCGCTACTCGCGCGCCTGCTACGCGCGGCGCATCTCGCGCCTAGTGTCGGCTTCATGCAGCCCTGGCGCTTCATTCGCGTACGCGATCCAACGCTGCGCGGGCGAATTCAATCTCTAGTCGAAGACGAGCGCCTCGCCACCGGCGGAGCACTCGGTGAGCGCGAGCAGGAGTTCCTGCGGCTCAAGGTGGAGGGTATCCGCGAATGCGGTGAGGTGCTGGTGGCGGCGCTTGCCGACGGACGCGAGAAGCACGTGTTCGGCCGCCGCACGATGCCCGAGATGGATCTCGCTTCGGTAGCCTGCGCCATTCAAAATATGTGGCTGGCAGCACGCGTCGAGGGTATCGGCATGGGCTGGGTGTCGCTCTTCGACCCCAAGGCTATGCGCGTACTGTTGCGCATGCCCGAAGGGAGCCAGCCGGTCGCCGTGCTATGCCTCGGTCATGTTCGCGAGTTCTACCCGCGGCCAATGTTGGAGATGGAGAACTGGGCGCAGCGCATCGATCTCGACAAGCTGGTGTTCACGGATTATTGGGACGCCCCATCCGCGCAAGGGAGGTCGATCTGATCACTCTGATCACCGGCGGCGCGCGCTCGGGCAAGAGCGGCTATGCGGAGACGCTCGCGGTGCAGAGCGGTTTGCAGGTCGTCTATCTCGCCACGGCGCACGCGGGCGATGCCGAGATGGAGGAACGCATCCGGCGTCACCGCGCGCGCCGACCTGCCGGCTGGCTCACGTTGGAGGAACCACTTGCGCTCGGCGCTGCGCTGCGGGCGCATGCGCATGCCGAGCGCTGCATCGTGATCGATTGCCTCACGCTTTGGCTCACCAACCTCATTCTTGCCGAGCATTCAATTGGCGGCGCGGGCGGCGATGTCGCCTCGATCGAACCGGGCCCGCGGTTTTCTGCCGAGCGCACCGACTTTCTCAACGCTCTTCAGGCGCTACCCGGGCAAATTATCGCGATCAGCAACGAGGTCGGCATGGGTGTGGTGCCGCTTGGCGCGCTCAACCGCTATTTCGTCGACGAGACCGGCCGCCTCAACCAGGCGATCGCCGCATTCGCCGGGAAGGTTGTGTGGATGGTCGCCGGCTGTCCCGTTGTGGCAAAGGCGGGCGACTAGCATGCTGGCCGGGTTAACCCTCACCGAGGTGTTCGCGTTGATCTGCGCCGGCATTGCGCTTGATGCCGTACTCGGCGAGCCACGTTGTCTGCACCCGCTGGTGGGATTTGGCCGGTTGGCCGACCGGATCGAGGCTTGGCTCAACGGCGCACCCGCGGATGGAGCGCTCAACCATCGCTTGCTTGGCGCGCTCGCGCTTGTTTTGGCGGTCAGTGCACCGGTGCTGGCCGTCGCGGTAGCGGTTGCCCATACTCCCGCTTGGGCGGCCGCGTTGGTCCACGCGGCTGCACTTTATTTCGCACTCGGCGCAAAGAGTCTTTGGGAGCATGTCCATCCGGTGATGGGTGCGCTTGCTGCCACCGATCTTGAGTACGCGCGCTCGCTCGGGGCACGTATCGTCACCCGTGATCTGCGCGAAGCTTCTGAGACGGACGTGGCGCGCGCCGCGGTCGAATCGGCCTTGGAGAACGGCAACGACGCGGTGTTCGCGGCATTATTTTGGTTTGTTATTGGCGGCGCACCGGGTGTAATCGCTTATCGCCTGGTCAACACCCTTGACGCGATGTGGGGCTACAAGACGCCACGCTACCTTCAGTTCGGCTGGGCTGCTGCGCGACTCGACGATGCCATGAATTACGTGCCGGCGCGGCTGACCGCGCTTACCTACGCGCTGCTTGGCGACACGCGCGCCGGACTGGCTTGCTGGCGGGTGCAAGCGCAGGCCTGGGAAAGCCCCAACGCGGGACCGGTGATGGCGGCGGGGGCGGGCGCACTCGGACTCGAGTTGGGCGGCGTGGCGCGCTATCACAGACGCACGGAAGAGCGTCCGCGACTCGGTGCCGGGCATCCGCCCGAGGCGGCAGATATCGATCGTGCCCTGCGTTTGGTATTTGCCGGCGTCGCGAGCTGGCTTGGCCTGCTGGCCTTGCTTGCGCTGGTGGCCCGTTGGAGCGGACATGCCTGAGCACGGCGGCGATCTCTCCCGAGCGTCCATGGAGTATGGCATCCCCGTGGAGCATTGGCTCGACCTCTCGACCGGGATCAACCCGCTCGGCTTTCCGGTACCCGAAGTCCCGGCCAGGGACTGGTTGCGCCTGCCGGGGGACTTCGAGGCGCTGCTACGAGCGGCAAAGGACTACTATCAGACTAATGGATTGCTTTCGGTAGCGGGCACCCAAGCGGCCATTCAAGCATTGCCGCGATTGCGCTCGCGTTCGCGGGTGATGCTGACCGAGTTGACCTACAACGAGTACGCGCATGCTTGGCATCGCCATGGCCACGCGGTGAAGACGGTGCCGATGCGTGAGTTTGAAGAACATCTGGCGCAAACCGACGTATTAGTCGTGTGCAATCCGAACAATCCGACCGGAGAGCGCTTCGACTCCGTGCAGCTTTTAGAGTGGCACGCCAAGCTCTCTACCCACGATGGCTGGCTGATCGTCGATGAGGCCTACATCGACGCCACGCCCGAAGCGGGCCTGACCATGTTTGCGGACCGGCCGGGCCTTATCGTGTTGCGATCCCTGGGTAAGTTTTTCGGCCTCGCCGGTGCCCGCGTCGGCTTCGTGTTCGGCAGCGCGGATTTGCTGCGCGCGTTGCAGGACGAACTCGGGCCTTGGACCGTGTCCGGACCGGCGCAATTCGTTGCATGTGCAGCACTTTCCGATCATGTTTGGCAAGCGCGGACGCGCGCTGCCCTGATCAAGGCGGGTCAGCAACTCAATGCACTGCTGGCGCGCGCCGGCGTTGCCGCCCAAGGCACCGCGCTGTTCCAGTGGTGGCAAGATGAGCATGCTGGCGAGCTGCACCGCGAGCTTGCACGGCAGGCAATCCTCACGCGCTGGTTCCGGCATGCCGAGCCGAATGGCATCCGCTTCGGTCTGCCCGGCATCGAGGAAGAATGGCAACGGCTGGAACAGGCGCTCGACCGCTGCAAGAAACTCGGGAGTAAACGCAATGCATAGGAGTGCCGGCCTACGGTTCGCACTCGGCGCCGTGCTTGTGTGGTGCTGCGCCGCCGCCAACGCCGAGATTCGTCTCGTTGACGACTACGGCCAGCCCGTGGTGCTCAGGCAGCCCGCTCAGCGCATCATCAGCCTCGCGCCGCATGTGACCGAGCTGCTTTATGCCGCAGGCGCGGGCGAGCGCATCGTTGGTGCCGTCGAGTACAGCGACTACCCCGAGGCAGCAAAGAACATTCCGCGCGTCGGCAACAACCTGCAACTCGACCTGGAACGCATCGTCGTCCTCAAGCCAGACCTGATTGTAGTCTGGCTGCATGGCAATGCGCAGCCGCAGCTCGACAAGCTGCTCAAGCTTGGCATCCCGGTGTTCTACAACGAGCCGCACCGGCTTGGCGATATCTGGAGGTCCATCGAGCAATTCGGCAGGCTCGCAGGTACCGAGGCAGTCGCGGAACAAGCGGCGCATGCCTTCGCGGCACGCGAAGCCGGGCTGCGCGCACGCTACGCCGACCGCGCGACGGTGCGGGTGTTCTACCAGATATGGCAAAAGCCGCTGATGACCATTAACGGCAAGCACCTCATCAGCGATGTGCTCCGTCTATGCGGAGGACAGAACGTTTTTGCCGACTTGAAGCCATTGGTGCCCGTGATCTCGACCGAGGCGGTGCTGGAGGCTGACCCGGAGGTGATCGGTACCGCGATCATTGATGCCAAGGCACAGAATGGCTTGGAGGACTGGAAAAAATGGCCTCGCCTTACGGCCACTGCGCGCAACAATTTTTTTTTGATCCTTACTGATCTCATCAGTCGCCACACACCGCGCATTCTGGAAGGCGCACAGCAAATGTGCGAGCACCTCGAGGCGGCGCGCGCCAAACGACCAAAATGAGGACCAAAATGAGGACCAAAATGCGGCCCGCAATGAGCCGCGCATGAACTACCGGCGCATTGCCTGTCTCTCCACCGAAGCAGTGGAAACGCTCTACCTGCTCGGCGCCGAGGATTGTATCGCCGGCATCTCCGGCTTCACCACCCGGCCGGGGCGGGCGCGCAAGGAGAAGCCCAAGGTGAGCGGCTTCTCCAGCGCCAAAATCGAGCGCATCCTGGCGGTCGCGCCCGATCTCGCCATTGCTTTTTCCGATTTGCAGGCCGACATTGTGCGCGACCTGATTCGCGCCGGCGTCGAAGTGCACGTGTTCAACCAGCGCGATCTCGCGGGCATCCTGCGCATGATCGGTGCGCTCGCCGCGCTGGTAGACAAGGCGCAAGCGGGCGCACAGCTCGTTGCCGATTTGCAAGCGCGGCTGGAGGCGGCACGCGGACGCGCCCGCGCGCTGCTTCGCCATCCGCGTGTCTATTTCGAGGAATGGAACGATCCGCTGATCTCGGGCATCCGCTGGGTGTCGGAGCTGATCGAGGCGGCCGGCGGCGAGGACTGTTTTGCCGAGGAATCGCGCCGCCCGGGCGCGCGCGAGCGCATCATTGCCGATCCCGCCGAGGTGGTGCGGCGCGCTCCCGACATCATCGTCGGCTCCTGGTGCGGCAAGAAATTTCGTCCTGAGCAGGTGCGCGCCCGCGTCGGTTGGGAAATGATTCCCGCAGTGCGCGGCGATGAACTGCATGAAATCAAGTCGGCCGACATTCTCTCGCCCGGGCCGGGTGCCATTACCGAGGGGTTGGCGCAACTGGAGCGCATCGTCACGCGCTGGGCGCGGGCGGCGAAACGGCCATGACACAGAATCGCATCGCCGGAACCTTGATGGTGCAGGGCACCACTTCCGACGCCGGTAAGAGCACGCTGGTCGCCGGGCTGTGCCGGGTGCTGGCGCGGCGCGGCGTGCGCGTGGTGCCGTTCAAGCCGCAGAACATGGCGTTGAACAGCGCCGTAACCGCGGACGGCGGCGAGATCGGCCGCGCCCAGGCGCTGCAGGCGCAGGCCGCCGGCGTCGCCCCGCACAGCGATATGAACCCGGTGCTGTTGAAGCCCAACTCCGACACCGGCGCGCAGATCGTCATCCACGGCAAGGCGCGCATGGACATGGACGCGCGCGCCTACCACGAGTACAAGCCAATTGCGCTCACGGCGGTGCTGGAGTCCTACCAGCGTTTGCGCGCGCAATACGAGTGCGTGCTGGTCGAGGGCGCCGGCAGCCCGGCCGAGGTCAACCTGCGCGAGCGCGACATCGCCAATATGGGCTTCGCCGAGGCGATCGATTGCCCGGTAGTGCTGGTGGCCGACATCGACCGCGGCGGTGTGTTCGCGCATTTCCTCGGTACGCTCGAATGCCTGTCTGCGTCCGAGCGCACGCGCATCCGCGGCTTTGTCATCAACCGCTTTCGCGGTGACATCGGCTTGCTGCTGCCCGGCCTGGATTGGCTCGAGCAAAAGACCGGTAAGCCGGTGTTCGGCGTGCTGCCCTATATGCATGGCCTGCATCTCGATGCCGAGGATGCGATCCAGCCGGAGCAAGGCGAAAAGACGGATGGCGAGCGGCTACGCGTGATCGCGCCGGTGTTGCCGCGTATCAGCAATCACACCGATTTCGATGCGCTGCGCGCGCATCCGCAGGTTGAGTTCACTTTCATCGGTCCGGGCATGCGCATCCCGCGCGCCGACCTGATTGTGCTTCCGGGCAGCAAGAGCGTGCAGGCCGATCTCGCCTGGCTGACGCGCGAGGGGTGGGTGGCGCAGATCAAGCGCCATCTGCGCTACGGCGGCAAGCTGATCGGTATTTGCGGCGGCATGCAAATGCTCGGCACGCGGCTGCACGACCCGCGCGGGCTGGAGGGCTCGCCGGGCGGTGCGCCGGGTCTCGGCCTCCTCGATTACGAGACCTCACTCGTGCCGGACAAGCAACTGCGCCAGGTGCGCGGCCGGCTCGCCGTCTCCGGCGCGCGCGTCTCGGGCTACGAGATTCACACGGGTGTCAGCACCGGGCCGGCGCTCGCGCGCGCCGCGATCGAGCTCGACGACGGCCGTCGCGACGGCGCGCTGTCGGCAGACGGGCAGGTGCTCGCGACCTACCTGCACGGCGTGTTCGACGTGCCCGAGGCCTGCGCCGCACTGCTCGCCTGGGCGGGATTGGAACATCCGCTGCCGCTGGACTACGGCGCATTGCGCGAAGCGAGCATCGATCGCCTGGCCGACGCGATGACGGAGCATTTGAACATCGAGCGCCTGCTCGCAGAGCTGCGCTAGGGTTCTCTGCCTTGGGGTTCTCTGCTATTGTGCCGCCATGCTGAAAGATGCCGTCGATTTACAGAGCATCCGCAAGGTGCTGGTGACCAAGCTGCGCCACCACGGCGACGTGCTGCTCGCCTCGCCGGTGTTCTCCGTGCTGAAAAACCATGCACCGCATGTCGAGGTGGACGCGCTGGTCTACGCCGATACCGCGGCCATGCTGACCGGCAACCCGGCGGTGTCCCGGGTGTTCGGTGTCGACCGCGGCTGGAAGGCACTGGGCTGGCTCGATCAGGGGCGCGAGGAATGGCGCTTGCTGCAGCAACTGCGCAGCCGCGAATACGATCTGCTGATTCATTTGTCCGAGCATCCGCGCGGAGCGTGGCTCGCGCGCCTGCTCGGCCCGCGCTACCGCGTTGCCGCCGATTACCCAAGGGTGCGCGGCTGGTGGAAGGCAGGTTTCAGCCATCTGTACCCCTTGCCCAAGAACGGCCGGCGCCATGTGGTGGAGCTGAACCTCGACGCGCTGCGCCGCATCGGCGTGCAGCCCGGGGAGAGCGAGCGCAAGCTCTGCTTCGTGCCCGGCGATGAAGCCGAACGCGAAGTGGGGCGCATGCTGGCGGAGCTGGGGCTCGCGCCGGGCGCCTATATCCATGTACATCCTGCCTCGCGCTGGCAATTCAAGTGCTGGCCGGCCGAGAAAACGGCCGACCTGATCGACAAGCTGCAGACTCTGGGGCAGCGCGTGGTGGTCACCTCGGCCCCGGACGCGGACGAACTCGACCTCGTTCGGCGCATCCGCGCGCTGGCGACAACGCCCTTTGCCGATCTTTCCGGCAAGCTCACGCTGAAGCAACTGGGCGCGCTCTCGCGCAGCGCCAGGCTTTTCATCGGCGTCGATTCCGCGCCCATGCACATCGCCAGCGCCATGCAGACGCCGGTGGTGGCGTTATTCGGGCCCAGTGGCGAGTTCAACTGGGGCCCCTGGCAGGTGCCGCACCGCGTGGTCGCGTCCGACCATGCCTGCCGTCCCTGCGGCAACGATGGCTGCGGCGGCGGCAAGGTGAGCGAATGCCTCACCACCCTGCCCGTGTCCGAGGTGCTGCAGGCGGTGCAGGCCCTGCAGTCGCGCTGATGTATTCGCGCACGCGCCGCTGCCAGCGGCTTGACCCTGCGCGCAGGCAGAGAGAAACGGCGCGATGAAAATTGCCCTGATACGCCAGCGCTACAATCCCTACGGCGGCGCCGAGCGCTTCGTCGAGCGGGCCATGGCGGCGCTTGTGGCGCAGAACGTCGAAATGACCCTGTTCGCGCGAGCCTGGCTGGGAACGGCGGAGCTGGCCGGCGAAGTGCGCATGATCCGTTGCGACCCTTTCTACATCGGCCGGGTATGGCGCGACTGGGGTTTTGCCCGCTCCGTCTGCGCCGCGCTCAAGACAAATGCCTTCGACCTGGTGCAGTCGCACGAGCGCATCGCCTGCTGCGACGTGTATCGCGCCGGCGATGGCGTGCATCGCCAGTGGCTTGCCAACCGCTCCCGCGCGGCCGGGTTGCTCGAGCGCATCGCCCTCGCGCTCAATCCCTACCATCTATATACGAAGGCCGCCGAAAAGCGCCTGTTCGAGAGCCCGCGCCTGCGCGCGGTGATCTGCAACTCGAACATGGTCAAGGAGGAAGTGCGCCGCCACTTCGACTTGGCCGAGGACAAGCTGCACGTGATCTACAACGGCGTCGACCTCGCCGCCTTCAATCCGGCGCTGCGCGGGGAGTGGCGCGCGCGCAAACGCGCTGAACTCGGCATCTCCGATTCGGCGATGGTGTTCCTTTTCGTAGGCTCCGGCTTTGCGCGGAAGGGTTTGCCGCAGTTGCTGCGCGCCATGACCGGCGTGCGCGGCGCGCACCTGATCGTGGTGGGCGAGGACCGGGAGCTTGCGCTGATGCAAAGCGCGGCGGCAGACATGAAGCTTGCCGATCGCGTGCATTTCACAGGCGGACAGGATGATGTGAAGCCCTGGTACGGCATGGCCGATTGCTTCGTCCTGCCCACGCTGTACGATCCGTTCCCGAATGCAGCGCTGGAAGCTATGGCCTGCGGCCTTCCGCTCGTCACAACGTTGCAATGCGGCGCGGCCGAGTTCATCGAAAGCGGCGTCGAGGGTTACGTCTGCCGCGACGCGCTCGACGTGGTCGAACTCGCGCGCTGCCTCAACCTGGCTGCCGCACCCGGGCAGGCGGTAAAAATGGGCGCCGCGGCGCGGCGCAGGGTGGAACCTTACGGGCTGGAGGCGATGGCGCTGAAACTGACCGAACTCTACAGGCGCCTCATCGAAACTAAATAGCGAAACGTCGTAGTAACAGGTGTCGGGTATCGCGCTCGTTGATAGGCAATTCATGAAGCACCCGACAGCGGGACTTTCCATTTCATGAGCATGTCCGCAATCCGTGCGGTCTGCCCGCCTGGCGATATATGGGCGATATATGCGTCATCCGCCAACGCCGCGACCATTTCGTTGCGGCGGAGCGCCGAGTCTGCGGTAATCCGCCGGGGCTGACCGGCGAAAAGCGAAACATACAACACGCGTCCCGCGTCGAAGGCAACCCGGCATTCGGTCGGGACGCGCATCTCATCCATGGCCCGGGCGGGGCAAACGATGATCGGTTGCTTGCCGCGCAGAAGGATGCGCAAACACTCGTTTTCGATCGGCGAGTGAAATCCGCTGATGACGGTCGCGCCCTCGTCGCGCAGGCGCCGGGCGGCGTCGTGGGCGCGAAGGATGGCGTCGCCGGGGGTACGAGCGGAGCAGAACAGGGCAGTCTTTCGCGTGCGAAGCAGATCCAGGTTCCCAAGCACAGTCAATTCTTCCGGAGCGTTGTCCCCGAGGCGGGAAACAAGCATCGCCGGATATTCCGTTGCACCTCGCGCGATGCGCTTTGCAGGGGGTGTATTCATGATGCTTCGGCTTTCGGCGCGGTCGCTGGTGACGGTCTAGCGCAGGCTTGTGTAGCGTTTGACGTATGCGGCCAGTTCCCGTTGTGGCAAGCGCACCGTCGGATCGGCAGCCAGCAAACGCAGCGCGATCAGAAGGGTCTCCGCGGCGCACTGGGCATGATGATGGAGTTCGTCGATCACCCACAGCACGCCATGGACCTCGATGTCCCGCTCCATTGCGAGGGCACGAAGTACACCGTCTCCGGTCAGCAAAATGCAGCCGTCATGGCTTTCGGCCAGCGCAAAGGCAAATCCGTCGTGGATGGACAGGTGCGGCATTTCTCTCGCAATTTGCCGGGCGCGAAGGACGCTGTCCCCCGGAAGGTCCACGACTTTGATCCCACCACGCACCATAGCCGTTTTCTGAGCAGCGCTGAACTTGAGAAGTTCTTCCTCGAACAGCGTGTTCGGGATCAGCAGTTCATAGGGTAGCCGCAGAAAAGCATCCAGCAGCGATGCCTTCCGCAGATCGATGAGGCAACTGCTGTCACTGATGACGATCCGCATCGGCGCCCTGCGGCCCTTTCAGTCCTGCTTCAACGTCGGAAACGGGCAGCCGCAGGAGTTCCGCTGCCTTGCTCAATGAAATCATCCCCTCCGCGAGAGCGCGATAGCACAGGCGTTCGAAGCGCAGCGCGCGTTCGCGCTGTCCACGCTCCGCTGGCACTTCGAGCTCCGCGGGTTCCTGGGTGCGCCAGCCGCGCGCAATCGACTGGAACGCATAGACCAAAGTCGATTCGTCGATGATGCCGAGTTGCCGTAGCCGCACCAGCAGGGCGGCACCGCTGACGCGATAAAGGCGCTTGAGATCGATCAGTTCCTTGTAGCCGAGCGATTTGCGATGCTTGCCGACTTCGAGCAGCAAGTGATCGCGGGGGACGAGAAAGGCCCCCGCGAAGGCGTTGGCGACCTTTTCTTCGCCTTTGTCGGAAAGGCTGTCGGTGTCGATCAATCGATGCGCCAGCTCATGCGCGAGCGTGAGCCGCCGGCGTTCGAGCGAAAACTGGTTGTTCACCACAACTACCGGCAAGTCCACCTGTTCCTGCGGTCGCTTTACGAGACAGGTAAAACCGGAAACGCGATCCGATAACGGCACGGTGAGAACCTTGAGGCCCTTTTCCTCGAGCAGCTCGGTCATGTTGGGAATCGGATCATGCCCCAGGTTCCACTTTTCCCTTACCTCCTCAGCCAGCTTTTCGGCGGCCGCCGCATCAGGGGTTTTGCGCGGCCTTGCGACCGGGCATTGCCAGTGCGCGCTGTCGAGTTCTAGCACCAGTTCGATCTGCAAATAACGCTCGATCCATTCGATGACTTCGGTCTCGACCTGGGCGCGCTCCCGCGCGCTGGTGTTCGCCTTGGTGCGAAACTCGACGCCGGTGAGCTCGATCCCCTGGGTATCGAGCAGATAGCCTAGCGATACCCCCAGCGCCTTCGACAGGGCGAGCAGTACCCCGGAACTCGGGGTGCTCTCGCCGCGTTCGTACTTGCCGATAGCCTGCGCGGTGACCCGGCTGTCCATGGCGGCGGACAGGTCGCGCAGCGAATATCCGGCCTTGCGCCGGGCGAGTCTCAGGCGGTCTGCGATCATGGTTGGGCTCCCTTAGTCAGTTTACAATTGACAAATGCCATATGTATAGTAAACTAACCATAAGAATCCAGCAATCGAAATTCGACCATGCGTGTATTGAGTGCGGCTTTAGATTTTGGCATCACCGTTCCGCCTGCATCGCGGCGGCCGACGGATCGCCTACCTTCTGTCAACGCCCATCACCGCATTGGCGTTGACTGCACAGACCGGAGGACAGCATGACTATGAATCCGAAAACTTCGGGACTGATCAACTCTTTCGTCCACAGCCCAGACTAATCGCTACTAAGGCTCAAAGGCCGAGCCGGGTACCGGCCGGCAGTTCCACGCGGTAGAGCGTCGAATTGCTCATTCCCAGATCGATTCCGTAGGCCAGCAAGTCTTTCTCATTTTCAGGGAACTTCAATGCGTGCCTCCTCAACATCGGCGCTCCGAACTGCCTGTCGTGCCTTCAACGATTTTGTGCGCAGCCAGACGCAGCCTGCCCAGCCGTTCCTCATGATTTCACGCTCGCAACAAGGCTACATAGCCAGCCTGCTCGAAGTCATGATCATGGGCGAGAGCCTCACGTATCCCTTTCTCCTGCATGATCAGAAAGGACGCGCAGTCAACGAGGCTCCACTTCTTGTCCGGGCGTTCGCAGTAGAACGTCAGCGCCGCCCGGAATTGAAGCCCGGTCAGGGGTACCACCTCTGTATTCGGGTCCGCCATTACGCGCTGAACGACTTCTGCAGCAACGCCGCGCGTCGCCGGGGCGGCCAGCACGGAGAGCATCTCGGCCAGAACCAACTCGCTGGTCACGGTGCGAAACTTGCCGAGCGCCACCGATACTTCGCGCGCTCGCGCATGGTGTTCGTCGTCCGGACTGACCAGTGCGATCCAATAGCCGGCGTCTGCGAACACGATCTTCATGGGGACGAGGGCGGCGTACCGTAGATGAACTCGTCAACACGCTTCGAAAGGTCTCGAGGCACGTTATCCCAAGTACCACGCGGCGCTTCGGCGCCAATCTGGCTGACAATCTCCCAGATCGGAGGTACAGAATCGTCATAGTTGGCGGGGCTGGCGGTCGCAATTTCAATATGCTCAACCTGAACGAGCCGGCGCAGAGAGCGATCCGTCTGATTGAACTCGCCCATCGCACGTACCTGTAAGCGGACCTCGCGATGGTGGCGCAGCGCTTCCAGGACCAAGGCTTCTTGCTCGGAATTAAACCTTCCGCCCGGCGTTTCCCCATTGTCGAGCACGAGAGTGAATTGACCACCGCGTACGTTTGCCATACTCACTTCACCAGATAGCTCAACGACATCTTCGTAGGTTGGCTCCGCCCAAGTTGCGAGGCGTTCGCGAACCACCGAGGTATACGCCGCCTCCGACGACCGGCCCGTCGCGCGAGTAAACAGAGATTCCTCGGCAGTCAACGTCTTTCCGAACTCCCGAAAGAGAGGAATCACGTTTCGTGGAAGCTCGGACGGGAGTGTTTCTCCTGCTCCAACGGCCTCTATCGCCTCATCGATCAGTCGAGCAGCCTTGGGGAACTCGTCTTCCGGCGGCAAATCGAGTTCATCATCCTCGCGCTCAATCCGCCGCTTCAGGGGAATCCCGGCCGATCCCTCGCGAATCTCCGAAAACACGATCGAGAACCCTTCCTCGAATCCTCGCGGCAAGCGAATCCGACCTGGGTTGCGCTGGCGCCAGAGTTCCTTTGCGCACTCGAGAACCAGCTTCTTGTAAGCGATGAGTTCTTGCGTTGAATCCACGTCCAGCGTGTGGTTCTCAAATCGCTCGCCCTGAAAGCGCAGGACTGCCAGTTCTTCGTAGGTCGCTCGCATGTGATTGCCTTTCCAGATGTCCGTTATCCCAGTATAGTGGGGTCGCCGCCCGCTAAAAATCCGTGCCCACGGCCGGTGGCACCGACCAAGCGCGAAGCAAATCAATCGTTTTCGCCGTCTGGCCGCCAGGCGCTGCGTGTGCGACGTACGCATTATCCGCCAGAACTGCGACAAACTCGTTTCGACGTGCCGCAGAATCCTTGGTGACGCGCCTAAGCTCCATGGCGAAGGGCGAGAGGAACAGCACCCGCCCCGCGTCGAACGCAGCCCGGCATTCGGTCGCGATGCGCATGGATTCGATGGCGCGTGCGGGGCAGATGATTATCGGCTGCTTGCCGCGCAGGAGAATCCGCAGGCATTCCCTTTCGATAGGCGAGTGGAAGCCGCTGATGACAGTGACGCCCTCGTCGCGCAGTCGCCGGGCCATGTCGTGGGCGCGCAGGATGGCATCGCCAGGCGTGCGGGCGGAGCAAAAAAGTGCGGTCTTGCGATTGGCGAGGAGCGCCACGGGGCCGATCGCCGTCAGCGTGGCCGGAGCGTTTTCTCCAAGGCGGGCGAGCAAGACGCTGGGATAAAGCTCATCGCCTCGGGCAAGGCGATGCGCAGCGGGCGACTGTTTTCGCTTTTCACCCACGGTCGTTCATTTCCCGGCGTTTTTACGCGGCACCAGTCAGTCCTCCCCACCCTCCGCATCACGGCCCATGCGCTACTTGATGTCGTAGTTGATGATGAAATCAAGCTGTTCTTGCGTGAAGCCGTAGTGCCCGTCCATTTTGTCGTCGATACGCGGCCTGCACGCCTTTAGTTCGGCGCTTTATGCCACCGCGCGTGCCTGGGCGATCTCCCGCCGCCCCACAGGACGCACCTGATGGGGAAACAGTGAAACCACCGTTAGCGTATGACCGTCCAGCGTCATGAACTCAACCTCATAGCCCCCCGCTGCATGGATTAGAACAACGGTCCCCACGTCGCCCCGCTTCAGACCGTGTTCCGGTAGATCCTCCGTCAACACCACCGTGTCAAGTTCCTTAATCATTAGTCTGCTCCTTCGAGTGGATAGGCTGTGACAAAACGCGGTACCTCCTGACCGGTTTCCACTCAACTTCGACATGTTCGGCGGTCTGCTATCGAAGGAACTTCGAAAGCGCTTACTTTACTTTTTTGTCAAGCAACGACGCTTTGCGAGCCGCTAGGCGGCCAGGACTTCTTCTTCCCGCAAGGGAAGATTGGGGCTTGCCTTCACATTCAGCCATCGCAGCATACCGAGATTGCGGATAGTCGACGCAACGGTGGCCTCGTCAAGCGGCGGGCGGCGTTTCTGTTTCCACTGCATCACTGCCTGCAAAACCTCTTTCTCGGTAGGTTGTGCTTCCCTGCCTTGCCCAAGCTCGTGGGCGGCAAATAACACGGTCGCGATGACTTCGGCCTGGTCGGTATTCACGCGCATGAACAAGTCCGCGGTCTTGTCCACGACGTTTACCCATCGCTCGAATGCGCCAGCGTACTTCTGGCGGACGCGGCTGAAGTTCGGTCCGACTTTGACCATGAACATTTTTCCTTGCCGCTCCTCCTGCAACAGACCGTTATTGATCAGCTTTGCTTCGACGTTTTTCAGCTCCTGCGAGAAGGGGCCGAAGCTGCCACGCCTGTAGTTCAGGCGGGTCGGAAGTCCTTCATTGGTCGCAACGTAGGCGATCTTCTGAAAGATCGTTCGCCCGATCGGCCAGTGATAGGGCTGCTGTTCTATTCGGTTGACGATTTCGACCAAGGCAACCCATGAGGCATCCAGCCCTGATTGACCGTAAACCTCGGAACGACCGCCGGGCGCTTCGCCGCCCTTTTCAAGAAACTGCGGCGTCAATTCTCTTGGGCTCGTGCCATACGGCGCGTACATCTCCACCGGAATGTCTATTTGCTTCACAAACCGGTAAATCAGCGGACCAACCGAACGCCATTCCAATTGACCGTTGCCGCACCCGAGCGGCGGGATCGCAAGCGACTGCACATCCCATTCCCTGTAGTGCGCAAGCAGGTATTCGAGTCCGCACTCAATATCGCTTATCTTCGACACTGACTTCCAATGGTCCTTGGTGGGAAAGTTGATGATCTGCGGGGGCAGCAGCGTCCGGTACAGATACGGCAATCCAGGCTTCACTTCGCCGCGATTGCACCGCTTGAGGTAGTCCTCGTTCATATCCGGGAAGCGGTTCTTGAACTCAAGGGCGATGCCCTTGCCCATGACGCCGACGCAATTGACGGTATTGATGAGCGTCTGGGCTTTCGACTGCAGAATGTCGCCGATCAGGATCTTCATGCACACCTCCCTAGAAGAACATGTCGCCGCGGATTTGCACGGCCAATCCTGCGTTCAGCCGCTGGAATGTCAACTGAGCCGCCTGGTTCGGAACATACGCACCGACAATGAACCGCGCTTCCACGCGATCGAGCATCAGCACTTCCGCACACTTTTCGGACTTGTGGTTCATCTCCTCATACGGATTATCCCTGTGCGTCCAGTATCGCGCAAACAGCCGTTCCCGGTCGATCTTTCCGAGCCCGGCGGCCACCGGCCAGAAACGCGCCCATCCGCTGGCCGCGTTGCGATCCGTAACGATAACTCCCGGCTGGTCCAGCACGGCCGAGGCGATGCGCAGAACGCAGATTTCGTCGTTGCGGTTCCGGCATTTGCTCAACATGGGATTATGCGCGTCGAAATACAGATTGGCATATTCGTGCAGAGATCGCGCACCGGGTATCTGCTTATTTTCCCGTATTTGCTGAATCTCCGGCATGGCCACGGAGTCGTGTTCAAGCTGCTCTGCAAGAGTGTGCGAGAGAATGCCGTGCTGCAGCATCGAAGGCACGTTAGCAATCGCGGTAATGTAGTGCAGCTCCGCTACATCACCCTGATTCATTCGTCCACGTCCTCCGCGTCACGGCCCATGCGGTACTTGATGTCGTAGTTGATGATGAAATCCAACTCCTCCTCGGTGAACCCGTAGTGTCTCGCCAGCACACAGTCGATTTCGTCTAGGATAGGTTTGGATTGCGATGCGTTGAGTTCGTCGTACTCGATCTTGTGGCCTTGCGTTGTGGAGATTGTTTTCCGATTAGAGTGCTCCGTTAGACTGCGTGCGAGGCGGCTTTCGATAGCACTCCAGTCAGTTTCATGCCAGGAGTTCGGAATTTTGAATGTTCGCATGAGCGCGTCGTTAATGTGCTCACAGTCAGAGAATCCGCTGTAGAACCAATAGAAAAGTGTCGAGCTCACCAAGCCCGCCGCGAAGGCACATGCGTCGCGGTTTTCGAAGAAGACGGTTCTTCCGTGAGGCGGAGGCATGCGCTCGCCGTTTCGCCTAAAAAACGGATAGCCCTTGCACACTTTTGCCCAATATCTGCAAGCCTCCTGATAGAAGAGAACGTGTTTGGATGACGGAGTTATTAGCGACGCTAGCGGACGTGGTGCGGCATCGAGCCTTTTGAAAACCTCGACGTCTAGCGCAGTGCCGAGCTTTCCAAGACGATGTCCATGCAGTCGTGCGTCATGCTGTGCGAACTGCATCACACTCAATGCGGTCGCCCGTTCCTCGGTGTAGAAACGGCTGATGCGCGTCGTAAACATCTCGGAATTGCCCGGCCGCGAAATAAGTATGGTGACGGGCATCTCAACGCCGTCAAAGATCGACTCTGGCCGGCGCGGAAACGACGGTGCGACAAAAAGACCTCGGTTAAGCAGCAGCTCTTGGAGGGGTGGCATCTTTTCAGACGAAAGCGCAGTGAGCTGAACGATGAGTCCGAGTGAAGAACTCGGATGCGCGAGTTGAAGCGATCTTTCACAAATGAACGCATAAAGGTTTTTGCATTGGTAGGTCTTGAACAAGCTCTCTTTGATTTCGTAACTTACCTTCTCTGGCGTGTTCACGACATATGGCGGATTCCCGATTACGACATCGAACCCTCCGCCGTTCAGAATCCCATAGAACTCGACAAACCAATGGAACGGCTGATGCGACTTCAGCCACTTCGCGTAAGCATCCTTCTTCGACGGCGCAACCCCGTACTCGCTCGCGAGGTGGACATTCAGCTCGTCGTCCAGCGACTTCAGGCGCTTTCGCAACTCCTGCTTATCTTCTGTCGGCACCGAGCCGTCGCCTTGAACCTGCCTGGCACGGAAAGCATCGAACGCCTGCTGCAGGTCGGCAGCCTTCACGGAAATCTTCTCCAACGCGTTGTCGAAGTCGAGTTTGCTTCCGACGGCGCGCTTGACCTCTTCCAAGGTGGCGTAGCCGACGAGTGTATTGCCAGCACGGATGTTGAAGTCGATGTCCGGCAGCGGCTCGATGCCGAGGTTGGCCCGTCCTGTATCCGGCTCGACCTGCGCCGCGAGCTTTAGGAACAGACGCAGCTTGCAGATCTCGACCGCCTCTTCCATGATGTCCACGCCGAAGAGGTTGTTGAGGCTGATGCTCTTGAAGATGAAGTAGCGGCGGTTGGGGTGCGCGGCGACGTGGCCGAG
>ERZ1292633.1131-Hain-H41-02um-R1-1131-length-29270-cov-5_pt1 | contig 29270 bp, 24 predicted proteins | sample MGYA00564406_ERZ1292633 | MGnify/ENA primary metagenome ERZ1292633 (study PRJEB36523, sample SAMEA6512639) | groundwater metagenome | collected 2019-01-08 | study: AquaDiva: Metagenomics assemblies of 32 groundwater samples
AAGAAGGACGGGCACTTCGTGGTGCCGACCAAGAAGACCGATCCCATCGTCTATCAGGCGCAGGAAACATCATTGCAGAACCGGTTGCTCACCGATTTCCGCGCGGCCAAAGGGCTCAAAGCAAAGCTGACCATCGCGGCGGAGTTCGTGAAAAGTTCGGCAGACTTGGCGAACAAGGAAGCGGCGGCAAAGGAAGTCATCGCGGGATTGAACGCCGACATCCCCTCGCACATCCGCACGCAAACGGCGGTGGCGCTCGAAGCGATTTTTGCGCGTGAAGATGTCGCCGCCAGTGCCAACATCACGCCTGCGCCCGATGAAATCACGGCGATCCAACTCTGGACTCAAGACGGTGTGAAGTTCGGGGCGTTGATGGAAGCAATCCCCGCCGCCAAACATCGGCGCACGTTGGAATCATTCAAAGCCGCGCTGCCAGACCGTTGGATTGATACGTTGCGCGCGGCGCTGAACATTGTTTCGGCCAAGCTCTGCAAAGAATTTGCCAGCATCCTGGCGCACAACGGCAAGCTGCCGGAACTCAAGGAAACGCTCGCCCGCCTCATCAGCCAGCACGCGGCCAGCAGCGAATTGCTGCTCTGGCTCGGCAAGGAACGCAGTGATGATTTCGCCGACATCCTCGGACCGGAAGTGTTCCGCGCCATGCTGACGGCGATGGAACGCGATCAGTTCAATGAGAAACGCTCGAACCGTTTGCGCGACTTCATGCTCTCCGATCAGGAGTTGATCGCCGACCTCACCGGCACGGCGGACATCGAGGTCGTCAAAGATTTGACGCGGGCGCTGCAATTCTCGCCCGTGTTCGAGGACATGGACAAGCGGTCGTTGCTCGCGCGCATCGTGAAGCGCCATCCGTCCGTGCAGTCGCTCATCACCGGTGATCAGGCGAACAAGCAGGATTCCGCCATCTACGTCTCGTGGGAAAGTCTCGAACGCCGCAAAATCGAATACACCGATCTGGTGCAGAAGCAGATTCCCGCGAATTCCAAGGAGATCGCTATCGCTCGCAGCTACGGCGATTTGCGCGAGAACCACGAATTCAAGGCCGCCAAGGAAATGCAGAAGGTGCTCATGCGCCGCAAAGACGAAATGGACGCGTTGTTGAACCGCGCCCGGGGCACGGATTTCACCAATGCCCGCACGGACGTGGTCAGCATCGGCACGATCGTGGTGGCGACCAATCTGGCCACCAATCAACGCGAGACGTTCACCGTGCTTGGGGCGTGGGATTTCGATGCGGAGAAAAACATCATCAGCTACCTCACGCCCGTCGGTCAGGCGTTGTTGAACCGCAAGGTCGGCGACGAAGTCGAGGCGGAAGTGGATGGCGCAAAACATCGTCATCGCATCGAGCGGATCGAGGCGTACAAGCCTGCGACGCCGGCGGAATCCGTCGCCTGAGCAACGATAATTTTCACGAGGCGCATCCGGCAACGGGTGCGCCTTTTTTGTTGGCAGCGGAATTTGCCTCCGGCCCGGAGAATTTCATGGCGAGTGCGCCGGAACTTTTCCATACTCGCCGCCCATGAAGTCAATGACGGGTTACGGGCGCGGCGAGTGCGCTCGCGACGGTTTCAATGTGACCGTCGAACTCAGTTCCGTGAACCGCAAGCAGGCCGAGATTTCGGTCAACCTCCCGCGTGAACTCGAAATGCTCGAGACCCGCATCCGGGAGGCGATTCTCGCGGAAGTTTCGCGCGGGCGCATCACCGTGCGCGTCTCGGTTCATGCGGGCGATGGCAAGTCCTCCGCCCGGATGCATCTGAACGTCGCGCTCGCGAAGGCGTACGCGCAGGAACTCACCAAGCTCGCCAAAGAACTTAAACTCGCCGGCCCCGTCACGCTCGATCAGATCGTGCGCGCGCCGGGAGTTTTCCAAACGGATGAAGAACTCGCCGAACACGAAGATTTGTGGCCGGCGGTCGAGAAGTCATTGCGCGCCGCGCTGAGTGGTTTGTTGGCGATGCGGGCCCGCGAAGGCGGGCATCTGACCAAAGATTTGTCCAGTCGTGTCGGCATCATGCGCAAGTGCGTGGAGCGCGTGGCGAAGCAAGCGCCCAAATCCGCCGAGCGGTATCGCCAGCAACTGATCGAACGTATCAAGGCGGCGGGTTTGCCGGCCCCGGCCGCGGACGATGACCGGCTGGTGAAGGAAGTCGTGTTCTTCGCCGATCGCTCGGACATCTCCGAGGAATTGACCCGCCTGCAAAGTCACTTCAAACAATTCGAGGACTGCACCAAATCGCAAGAGCCGGTCGGGCGGACCCTGGATTTTCTGGCGCAGGAGATGAACCGCGAGATCAACACCATCGGCTCGAAGGCAAACGACGCGTTGATCTCCGGCGAAGTCGTGACGTTGAAAGCGGAATTGGAAAAATTTCGGGAACAAGCGATGAACGTCGAATGAGCGAAGACAAACAACATCATGGCGCGGGCAATCCGTTGTTGGTGGTCGTCTCTGCGCCCTCGGGTGGCGGCAAGACGACGTTGTGCCACCAGATCCTGGCCGCCCGCCCGGATCTAACCCGCGCCATCACCTGCACCACCCGCGAACCGCGCGGCGACGAGAAGGACGGCGTGGATTATTACTTTCTGGATGCGGGTTCGTTTTTGAAACGGGTGCAGGCGGGAAATTTTCTCGAACACGCCACGGTTTATGGCCAGAGCTACGGGACGTTGAAGTCCGAGGTGTTGGGCAAGTTGCGTTCCGGCAAGGATGTCCTGCTGAACATTGATGTGCAGGGCGCTGCCGCCGTCCGCAAGTGCGCCGAGGAAGACCCGGAGTTGAAACGGGCGCTGGTGACGGTGTTTCTCACGCCCGCCACGCTGACGGTCTTGGAAGCGCGGTTGCAGAAGCGCGGCACGGATTCACCCGCTGCGATCCAAAAACGCCTCGGCGTGGCGCGGCAGGAGATCGCCCAGTGGAAAAATTTCGATTACCTCATCATCAGTCGCGGGATCAACGATGATCTGCGGCAGATGCAGGCGATTGTCGAGGCGGAGAAGATGCGCACGGAGCGCTCGGGCGCGCCGGAATTTTAGTCAGGTCCTTGATCATAATCTTCTTCTTAATCTTAATCTGGTTTTCCCCGAGATTAAGATTACGAGTATGATTAGGATTAAGATGGAAAAGAACGAGGGTTGAGAATATGAGCACGAGCAAAAATATCGTCCTCGGAGTGACCGGCTCCATCGCCGCGCATAAAGCCGCCGATCTGGCGAGCTTGTTGACCAAAGCGGGCCACAATGTCCGCGTGGTGATGACCGCCGACGCGCAACGCTTCATCACGCCGCTCCCTTTCAAAACACTCTCACGCAATCCGGTCATCACCGATCTTTACGACGAGGAGGAAGGTTGGAAACCCACGCACATCCGGCTCGCGGATGAAGCGGACTTGTTGCTTGTCGCCCCCGCGACCGCAAATGTGATCGCGAAACTGGCGACCGGCCTGGCCGATGACGCGCTCACCTGCATCGCGCTCGCGTTGAATCCCAAGGCAAAAATCCTGATCGCGCCGGCGATGAACGGCAAGATGTGGTTGCATGCTGCGACGCAGGAGAACGTCGCCACACTCAAAGCGCGGGGCGCGGAATTCATCGGGCCGGAGGAGGGCATGTTGTCCTGCGGCTACGAAGGCATCGGCCGGTTGTGGCCGGTGGATCAGATCGCGGGACGCGCGCAGGAATTGATGCGCTGAATTTTTTCACCCGGTGAACTTATGAAAGCGGGACGATGGCAATGGTTGCGCCGGATGCCAGAAGTGCTGGCCGAGGCGCAATTGGAGCCGGCGGAGCAAACCCGCCGGCACGTCGCCCGCCAGCGGAACATTCTCCTGCCGGCGCGATTGATGGTTGTCGCGGCCGTCCTCTACCAGCTTTACACCTCGCCGTGGCTGGTGAATGTGGTGAACACCTATGGCGTGGTGTTCGAGACCATTCAAGGGATCATCCTTGCCTACGGCGTGCTGGCGTTGGTGGCCACGGTTTTGTTTTTTGTGGTCCGCAAATTTCCGCCGGGGTTCGTCCCGTTGAGTGTCTTTATCTTTGGAGTGGCGGACGGGGTTTTTCTGGGCGGCTTGACTGTGTTGACCGGTGGGTTTGAGAGCATTCTGTACTGGGTTTATCCGGTGCTGATCATTCTCAATGCCGCCTCCATTCCACTCGCGGCGCCGCAGATCGTCTTGAATCTGACGTTGGGGATCATCTTCCTCACGGCAGGATTGATTGAAGGTGGGGCGGAACCAGATTTGAATCTGGGCGGACTCCGGCGCCCGCCCGCCCGGGTCACGTTGGAGCACATTCAGGATGATGAAGTGCTGGCCGCCGCCCGCTGGCTTGCGGAATCACCGAAGCCCTTCCGCAAATTCACCTGGGAAACGCTCTCCGAGCCGGTGCGGCAGGATATTCAGACCTTCATCGCGCATCCGACCAACACTGCGGAAATCAAAGCGCTCCTTGTCGAGGAAGCGGACCTGATTTTCCCTTCGCCCCAGACGTATGTCACCATGTTGGGCAATACTCCGGAGCCGGCAGAACCCACCGGCTCCCATTATGTCTTGCAGGTGTCCGTGCTCGTTTTGCTGACGTTCTGTTGTTACGGCGTGCAGGTTCTCGCCGCCGGTCAACGTCGGGCCGATGATGAACGGAATGAATTCCTGGTGCGCGGCGAGCAGTTGCGCTCCACCGGCCGGCTGGCGGCGGAAGTGGCGCATCAGATCAAAAACCCGCTGGCCATCATCAACAACGTCACCTACTCGTTGCTGAAAAATCTCGCACCGGAAAAACCTGCCGTCCGCCAACAGATCGAGATCATCCGGGAAGAGGTGGGCAAGGCAGACCGCATCATCACCCAGATCATGGGCTACGCGCAATTGACCGAGGGTCGCGTCGAGAAGCTCAACGTGATTGATGAACTCAACCGCGCCATCGAGGAGGTTTTCCCCATCGGCGTTCCAAATCGGGCGCACATCCGCCGGGATTTTGTCGGGCAATTCCCCCCGCTGTTGCTCCAGCGGAAACATTTCAACGACGCGGTGAGCAATCTGTTGCAGAACGCACGGGACGCCTCGCCACCTGAGGGGAAGATTTTTGTCAGCGCCCGCTTCCTGCCGGACGAATCCATCGCCATCAGTGTGCGCGATGAAGGGCCGGGGATTCCGGCTGACAAAATTGAACGAATTTTTGAGGCTTACTACACTACCAAGCCGCAAGGCTCCGGCCTCGGGCTCGCCGTCGTGAAGCATAATACCGAACTCTACGGCGGCACCGTGCGTGTTGAATCCGAGCTTGGAAAAGGGTCTAAATTCACTCTAACCTTCCCCTCGAAGACGCTGATGAAACCCATCACATGACCGTTCCGTTGCCGCCATTGCTCGTCGTAGATGACGAGAAAAACATGCGCCTCTCCCTGCAAACCATGCTGGGTGACGAAGGCTATGGCGTGCTCGCGGTCGAGTCCGCCGAAGCGGGACTGGAGTTGCTCGCCAAGGAAAACGTCTTCATGGTCATCACCGATGCCCGGCTCGGCGGCATGACGGGCTACGATTTTCTCCACAAGATCCGCAGTCGCTGGCCGGATTTGCCGACGTTGATGATCACCGCCTATGCCACGCCGAAACTCGCCGTGGAAGTCATCAAGGCCGGGGCGATGGATTATCTCGCCAAACCGTTCGCGCCCGAGGAACTGGTGCATGTCGTCTCCCGCTGTGCCGAACGTCATCGGCTGCTTCAGACCAACGCCCAGCTTCTCGCCCGCGCCAGCGAAACCTATCAACTCGATCAGATCGTCGGCGACTCCGCGAAGATGAAAGAGTTGCGGCAACTCATCCAAACCGTCGCTCCCACCGATGCGCGCTCGCTCATCCTGGGCGAAAGCGGCACCGGCAAAGAACTCGTCGCTGGCGCCCTGCACAGCCTGAGCCATCGCCGCCGCGCACCGTACATCCGTATCAATTGCGCCGCCATTCCCGAAACGCTGCTCGAAAGCGAGCTGTTTGGTCACGAACGCGGCGCGTTCACCGGCGCGTTGAAACAGAAACACGGGCGTGTGGAAGAAGCCAACGGCGGCACGATCTTTCTCGATGAGATCGCCGACATGAGCCGCCCGCTGCAAGCCAAGCTGCTGCGCTTTCTGGAGGACGGCACGTTCACCCGCATCGGCGGCACGCAGGAATTGCGCGTCAACGTCCGCCTCGTCGCCGCCACCAATCGCGACATCGTCCAAGCCATCGCCGCCGACCAGTTCCGCGAAGACCTCTTCCACCGGCTCAACGTCGTGCAATTTCGCCTGACCCCGTTGCGTGACCGCGAAAATGACATCCTGCAACTCGCCGATCATTTCCTGAAGCTGTTCAACGCCTCGATGAACAAAGGCGTGAAGCGGATTTCGCGCGGGGCGCAGCAGAAGTTGCAAAGCCATCGCTGGCCCGGCAATGTGCGCGAACTGCGCAACGCCATCGAACGCGCTCTCATCCTCGAAACCACCAACGAAATCCAGGCCGTCAACCTGCCGGACTTTCAACTCGAAACCCGGCTCAACAAGACCACGGCTGCGGCCCCGGTTGCCACCGGGGAGCGCGCCATTGATGAGATCGTCGCGGATTTCGAACGCGATCTTATCAACACTACCTTGGAGACCAACTCCCACAACCTCACCAAGTCGGCGGACAAATTGAAGATCAGCCGCCATGCGTTGCGTTACCGGATGCAACGCCTCAATCTCGCTTCCGCCGAGGAGGAAATCCCCGCTGCCAAGGAGCAACCCGAGCCATGAATCCCATCCTGTTTCCCGCCAGCGCCTCCGGCCTCACGCCTTTTTTCGCCAGCCTGGCCGTCACCACGCTCATCCAATACCTCATCTACGTCGGCGCGATTTTGCTCGTGGCGGGAGCGGTGATGATCTGGGCGGTCGCTTTTCGCAAGAAACCCAAAACTCGCCGCTATCGCTATCACCGCCACCAATCCACGCGTGGTGATTCAAAAAGCGCCTCGGATTCCGGGCCGGAAAAAAGTGAACGCCGCCGCCGCTCCGAACCGCGCCGCAATCCGACGCTGGCCGAAACCCGGGGCTTGCCGCCCGTTCGCGGGGAAGAATCCTCCTCAACCGAGCATTACCAACATTGACCGCCATGCAGCAGAGCCAGGCGATCACCCGCAAAAGCGCCTCGAACCTCGCGCTCGCGTTCATTCTGCTGCCCCGGCCCAAGCGCGATGCGATGGCGGTGCTTTACGCGTTTTGCCGCGAAGTGGACGATGTGGCGGATGAAGATTCTGTTTCGGTCGAGGATCGTCGCAAAGGTCTGGCCGCGTGGCGGGCCGATGTGAAACGCGCTTGTGATGGTCTGTCTCCGGAATTTCCGGTGAACCAGGAGCTGCAACCCGTCATCCACGAATTCAAACTTCCATTTGCGCTGTTCGACGAACTCATCAAAGGCTGCGAGATGGACCTCGAAACCACGCGCTACGAGACGGCGGAACAACTGGAGCTTTACTGCTATCGCGTCGCCTCCGTCGTCGGGTTGTTGAGCCTGGAGATTTTCGGCTATCAGAATCCCAAGTGCCGGGACTACGCCATCGCACTGGGGCAAGCCTTGCAACTCACGAACATCCTGCGCGACGTGCAGAACGACGCCGCGCGCGGGCGCATCTATCTGCCGCTGGCCGAACTCCGGAAATGCTCCGTGCCGGAGGACGAGATTTTGTGCGGTGAATATTCGGATCGTTACGCCCACCTGGCCCGAAGTGTCGCGCAACGCGCGCGGGAGTATTATCAACGCGCCCGCGCTATTTTGCCCGCTGAAGACCGGCGCGCGATGGTCGCCGCCGAGATGATGGGAGCGGTCTATTGGCGGCTGCTGCTCAAACTGGAGCGGAAAAACTTCCACGTTTTTCAGCCCGCTCCCGTCCGCTTGAGCAAGCCGCACAAGCTCGCCCTGATTTTTCGTGCGTGGCTGCGCCATCTGTTTGGAGCGACGACCTCGGACTACGGCGGCAGTTGAAACGAAAACGCCGGAGCTGGTTGCCCAGACTCCGGCTTTCGCAGTTTTCTCTCGCAGGGACGTTTACGTGGCCATGTGGGAGATGGGATCACTCCAATCCGAGTAACCGGTGCTGCCGCCGATGCCGCGGAACTGCAAGTCGTAAGTCGTGCCGGGGATCAAGTCCTCCTGCATGATCTTGCTGGGCTGCGTGAAGATGCCCGCTGGTTGGTATTCCGCTGTGCCTTGGACTTTGCGGCGCGCTTCGATGGCCCGCACGTTCGGTCCGGCCTTGAGCTTGCACAGCAACATCGTGCTTTGGATGTTGTCAATGTTCTCGACCACCGGCTTGGGCAGGGGTGATTGCGTCCGGTTCTGGCTCACCGGCTCGAAGCCGGAAGAGAGCAGGACCGGCAGGTTCTCACCCGCCACCGTTTGCACGTAGCTGGCGATCTGGCGCAACGCGGCGATCAAGTTTTCCCGGGCCACATTCTTCTCGGCCACGGCCAGTTTCCCGCCGTCAAACGCGGCGGCCAATTTCTCGATGAACGTGTTACCCAGAACCGCAAACGCTGCCAGTGTGATTGGCAGATTTGGGAACGCGGCATTACCAGTCAGACTGGTGTTGACCGAGGTGTAAAAATCGCTCAACAGTGAGTCGTTATATCGAGCGAAACTGAGGGACACCCTTTGGAAGGGCATGAGGTTACCTTTTGTTCAGTGTTTACCGTTTAGTTACAACCCGAACACAACAGGAAGGCCGCACCCAAACTCATCCGAGCCGGGCCGGAGAATTTCCGTTCGTGAGAGTGGGATTAGCAGCACGCTTGCCAACCCGCTGCCGCGCGAAAAACTGGGCAAAGCGGGCCATTATGTCGGACTGCTGGGGAAAAATTACCGCCAGCACTGACCGCGCGCCGGAAATTTTTGCCGCGTTGCTGGGAACAAAAACCATTTTGCAGGGAAGCAGAACGCTTCCGCAGGTAAGCAAACGTGTTTTGCAGGGAAGCAGAACGGCTCTGTAGGTAAGCGAAAGCCTTTTGCAGGATGCGAATCGTCTCCGCAAGTAAGCAAAACGCTGGCGCAGGTAAGCTGAAGCTTTTTGCAGGGAAGCAAAACGCCTCCGCAAGTAAGCAAACCAATTTCACAGGGAAGCAAAACGCTGCCGCAGGTTTGCAAAACACTTTTGCAAGTAAGCAAAAGCCCGGCGCAGGGAAGCAGAGGGCTTCCGCAGGGAAGCAAAACGTCTCGACAGGGAACAAAAACTGCAAACCTGCCCTTGCCAGCCCCGGGCAGTTGCGGTTCAATCAGAAGCGTTCGGAAAAAATCCATGTAAGGCATAAAACACAAAACTTTAGCGTAGCTTTGGCTACGGACTCGTCAGAAAACCGCGAATTTTTCCTGAGTCAACAGACCGACCAAGCACGCGCCAACCGGGCGCGGCTTGGCGTGCTCTGTTGACAGGCGCTTCGCGGTGCCTCTGACGGGGGTGCGTCAGGTTCGCGCCTCTTTCGTTCCGTGGTCGTCACTTCGCGAGGGAAAATGGGCACAATGAAAACCAGAAATCAATTTTTCGGCAGCGTCATCACGGCATTACTTCTCTGCGCTTTTGGATGCGATGGTCTTGCCGCGCCACGCCCGCCGTTACCGCCGTGGCCGCAGACGGCGTTGCGGGTTTTCGGGTTTGATTCGGCGTATGCCAATGTGCCGTGGCGCAATCTGGCACTCAATGAGGAGGCGGCGACCTTGCCGGAGAGTTGGAACGGTTACGCGTTGAGTCGGGAAGGATTGGTTGGGTCGCCCGTCATTATTCCTGTGCAGGGTTTGGAGAAGGAAGTGAATGTCGCTCCGGCGCGGGGAATGATTCGTTTCTGGTTTGCCCCCAACTGGAGTACTGCCAGCAAGACCAGCGGGGGCGCGGGGCCGGGACATGCGGCGCGACTCTTGGAACTGGTCAACGTCAATGGGGCGAAAGCGCAAACGCGTTGGGCGTTGTTTCTCAATGACGCGGGCGACACGATTTCTTTGGCAGGTGAAACCAAACTTGGTGCGGCAGTGGTGTTGCAAGCGCCGGTGGAGTTTCAAGCAGACGTTTGGCAGATGATCACGCTCTGTTATTCCGAAACGAACACGCTGCTCTTGTTGAACAACGAAGTGATCGCCAAAGGCGACGGCTTGGCGGCTCCGCTGGCGTGGGAGGAAAAAGATTTGGGCTTGGTGCTGGGGAGCGACGTGCTGGCCTCCGTTGACTCGCTGGCCGAGGGACAGTTTGAAGAACTTACGACCTTCGCACAGTGGCCGAAGAAGTCTGACGGGCAGGAGTTTTATTATCGGGCGATGCAACGGCGCAGCTTGCTGGGACCGGTGGGCAGCAAGGCGGAAGAACAAGCCAAGATTGCCGCGCTGAAAACTTCCGGGGCATTGCCGGAAGATTACGGCGTGGCCAAGAGCGGTGGCGAAGGCGACGGCCCGATTGTGCTTTATAGTTATGCGGCGGGTTATCTCTGGCTGGAGATCACCAGTGTCACGAACGATCTGGCGCACTTGATCGTGCATGGCACAACCGAGGATGTGGCGTATGAAATTCTGACCAAGGAAGCGCTCACCAATGCGGAGTGGGCGGGCGAACAGGTGATTCTTGGTGCAACCGGACAGGATTGGACTCCCACGACTGTGCCCGTTGGTACGCGCACGAATCACTTGTTCTTTTGGGCACGGACGTTGGTTGATACGGACGGCGACGGTTTGCCCGATTGGTGGGAATCAGAACATGGTCTTGATCCCAACAATCCCGACACGGGCGACACGGGCGTGAGTGATGGTTACAAGGACGGCGACTCCGACGGCTGGACGAACTTGCAGGAATATCAGAACGGCACGGGGCCGGGGCAGTTCAACACGCCTGCCGCTCCGCAGGGATTCGCAGTGACGACCGATGCGACGGGAACGTACGCCAAGCTCACTTGGTTGCCTGCGAGTGGTCCGGTGACGGGCTACACGGTGGAGCGCGGCAGTGATAATTCTACGGTTGGTCTGAACAGTTCCACCACCAGTTACACGGATACGCAAACCAATCTGCCGAGCGGGTTGTATCAGGACTGGGTGATTCCACAGTACCGGGTCCGCGCGGAATATAGCAGCAGCAGCGGGTCATGGAGCGTCTGGCAGGCGGTGGCGGATTTGGCTGCACCTGTCGCGCAATTTATCTTTCCCCAGAGCAGCAGTGCCACCGTGATCGTGCCGGAATTGCCCGCCGCCACCGTGACGGTTCGCGTGGGCGTTGCGACCAATGATTTTGGACAATACTTCGATGTGGACAGCGTGGATATTCCGGCGGCCGAATTCACCAACGGGGTGGCGACCCTGCCCGCCGCTTATGTGCAGATGGCCACTACCAATCTTTTTACGTTCCGCTATGTGCAATTCATTCTGACGAACACGGCGCAAAGTGCGGTGGCCCCGGCCGGGCTCAACTCATTGACTCCGTTTTGGGATGGCCGGGCGCAACTCAAAGATAATTTGCGTTTCCGCCTCCGCGCCGCTTCGCCTTACCAGAGCTTTGGCTTTGTGTTTCGCTATGGCAACACCGTGGACTACTCATATGGAGCCGATAATCAGAACTACGAGTATGCGGGCTACCACGACGTTTGGGAGGACAGCGGCACGGGATATACTTACCACCGGTTTGAGCCGCTTCTGCCGTTTTACGAGAACCACCTGTATCGCAACCTGGTGTTCAACGACACCAACCTGACGACCCAAGGCTTGCCCACGACCGGAGCGGATTGGTGGTTTGGTGAACTGCGCTTCACCTGGCCGGGCACCCACAGTTTTTCACCCCCAGCCAATCCGACGCCGCTGGCATCGGTGCTGACTCTGGCAGAAACCCGGTGGACGTGTTGGTCCGACTTGGACGAGCCACAGTTTGGCGTGTTCGACTGGGTAAATGTCGGCGTCACGCTGACGTTCAACCAAAACAACCAGCCCGCCTACACCATGAGCAGTGGCGCACAGAACTGGTTTGGGCTGCCGTATGAATCCGTCAAACTGGCGTGGGATTCCCTAAGTGGTCCAGTGGCGACCACGATCTTGCAGCCCGGCGGGAGTTTCTATGCGAATGATTGGACGCTCTTGGGCTACCCGTGGGGCTATTTCTATCCTGAAACCGCCACTCCGCAGTTTCAATCGGAGGGCTACTACTTCGCGCGGGTTGTGGACGGGCAGAGCTCCGATGTGCCTCTGCCGGGCCACACATTATTCGCGAGCACCAATCCCGCCCCGTTGTTGATTGCCTCCGTGGGTGATCCCAACTACAAACTGTTCGGCTTTGCGAAACTGGCGGTGACCAATGGCTATGCCGGAGTTTATGGCTACCTCGGCCAATACTTCGACCGCGCCTACACCACTACCAACGGCGTGATGACTACGAACGAAACCGGCATCCTCTCGCCCTATGGCGAGTTCTTCCCCACCGAACCGGGCCGCACTACCTTGGTCACTCTGCCCGATCTGGAAACCAACGAACGCGGCACGGCCACGGTGTATGTTGTCTCCGTGAATCTCGACGCCAACCATGATGGCACGATGGATCGCACTTTCTACGGCCCGGATCAGACTTCCGCCAACCGGCCTTTTCGGTTTTGGATAAATAATGACAATGACAGCTACAGAGGCGAAGACTTTGATGCCAGTTGGCGGCGCGATTCCGATGACAATACAATTGGAAACACTCGTGAATTGGAGGACTTCGCTCGGCTCTGGATTTCTGGACTGCCGTCGTTGCCGGCCACAAATGGTTATGCGGTGACTTTGAGTTGGCGGAACTACACTGGCAATCCGACCATCAAACTCTATCCAGCATCTGAGGCGGACGGTGGAAATCTGTATTTGCAGGCTACTAATGTAGCTCTAGAGCAGATTGCCTACACCAACAACGCTGGCATTCTGACTGGACCTGGTGCCTGTATGGCAACCAGCACTCCGAACGCTACCTTCACTTTCCCCGCCAACTATTTCTTGAACGTCGGGCGCAAGCATTTCCTGTTTGAGGGTGTCGAGCGAGGATCGGGTGAGTTGGTGATGACGATTGCCCAAGGCACAAACAACCTTGCAGAAACTTCCGTATTCATGGATTTACGCGATGTAAAGGAGATGTATGAGCGTTGGTCGGTGGGGGAAGCAGGCACTGTTGAACCTCTAAGCACTCCGTTCTTGGCTGCTGATGGTCTGCCGGTTGGGACAAGCCCATTTCAATATCCACACAATTCGACTACTGACACGAACACGCCTTACATTTTGCACGTTCATGGCTGGAACATGACTACCTGGTCCAAGAACAGTTATGGAGAGACGGGATTCAAACGCCTCTATTGGCAGGGATATTCAGGTCGTTACGGCATTTTCCGTTGGCCGACATACTTTAATTTTCCAGGGCTGGGATTTGATCTCCAAGCTTTCGATTTGAACAATTATGAAAAGAGTGAGTGGCAGGCGTGGAAATCTGCAACCGGACTCCGAACATTGCTCACAAACTTAAATGGACTTTATCCCCAGCGCGTACGTGTTACAGGCCACAGCATGGGAAATGTTGTTGTAGGCGAAGCTTTGCGAATCAGTTCCAACGCCCCCGCACTTGCAGTGGTTTATGCCGCTTTGGAAGCTGCGATTCCATCACATTGTTACGATTCTGGTGCAACTAACAGGGAAATTCCATGGGTGTTGGACAACGTTACTCCCAACGTGTATGCGTCCTACTGGCAAGCTGGCAACTCGAACTATTTTTATGGATTTCAGGGGGCGGATGTTTATGTGAATTTTTTCAATGCTCGTGATTATGCGCTAGTGAAATGGGAGCTTGGTCAGAATCTAAAACCCGCCCAATCCATGGATTACACTTACAACGCGGGTTTGAGCAAATTTTACAGAGGCTCAACTGAGATGACCTTCCCGGCTGACAGGCATGAAATTCTTTCGTTTTGTGCGGAACCCCGTTGTTATGCTCTGGGTGCCCAGCAAAATGTCGCCGGGCTTTTTGCCCCATCTATGGCAGTTCAAGTTAATTTGGACATCGCGCCGTTTAATTTTGGTGATGAAATTCCGGGTCATAGTGGCCAATTTCGTTTTCGAATCCAAACATGTTGGCCGTTTTGGGATGAACTCTTGAAAGCGCTTGAACTTAAATCGCGATGACAACAAAAAGACGTAACCAAATTGTTCTGTTCGCTGTAATGCTTGTGCTTGCTGCACTAGTTTGGAAACGCAATCAACGCGCAGATAAAGGTGTCAACGAAAGTGCTATCTCGCCTAGCGTGTCAGAAATCGTACTGGCAACGCAATCACTTACTCCTTCTGGAACAGCCGCTAACCAAGCTTATGTCTCGGCAGCGACCAGTTCAAATGCTGCCGCCCAAATAACAACGGATGCACACTCGCAAGGTGTTGAGAGTAAAAACATGCCAATCAATTTCTATGGTAAAGTAATTGATCAAGATAAGCTTCCCGTCATCGGAGCAAAAATCACAATCAGAGTGCGTCGTTGGCAGGTGTCAATACCGGCGAGTGTTGAAGCAACATATGCTGAACATGCTTTGACTAGTGACTCTCAAGGTAATTTTCAACTTATAGGGCAGACCGGCGATAGCATGGAACTGAAACTTGTCGATAAAATCGGCTATGAACTCTCACCTCGGGCCGTCAGATCATTTGTGTATTCCGGCCCGGTTTGGTTCAGCTCAAAGCCAGAGCATCCTGTGGTTTTTCGCTTGTGGAAAAAAGGTCGCGCAGAACCTTTGATTGTTCACAAGAAGTTCTTTGGCACCATCCCGGACGGGCGATTAACAACCTTCGATGTGTTTACTGGAAAAAAATTTGACGGCGAACAGGGCAATGGGACGATAAACTTGCGCATCACCCGTCCGTTGAATGTTTCTCGTCGTGATAAGTATGATTGGATGCTGACAGCTCAAGTCGCTGCAGGTGGGATTTTAGCGTCGGAAGATGAATTCATGCGGTGGGCTCCTGAAAGTGGTTACAGCGAGAAGTTCGTAATTCAATTTAAGCAGACCGATATGGAGTTGTCACAAGTTGTGAAAAGGCGTTTTTTTATTAAAACTCAACAGGGAATTTATGGTCACATTGAGTTGGAAGCCTATCCGTTTTACGACGGGGAAGCGGCCTTTCAGGTAACATCTGTCGTGAACCCCTCCGGCTCGCGCAATTTGGAATACGACGAAGCTGTCCAACCAAAGCCAACCGTACACGAATAGTATGAACTATTATGTGCGAAAATCTGCCGATGCAGATATTCAGGGGCCGTTAAGTGTTGAGGAGATTAAACTACTTTTGGCAGAGGGCGGTCTCAGTGATGAATCGCTCGCAACTGCCGATCTTGGCGAAGGTTTGGAGCGGATTGCCAACGCCCCGAAAAACGATTGGAGCAAACTGAATAGCATTGGAGATTTGGTTGGTCATTCTCCGGATTTTAATGAGAGTAATCATAGGGCTTTGGAGGCGAACGCAGAAATATCTTTTGGTCGTCGGTTTGGATTTGTAGTAATCGCATGGGTTCTTACAGCAGTCGCAACCTATCCGGGCATCATGTACCCTCCGGCATTTCCAGCAGGATTGTTTGTTGTGTTTGGCATGGGAGAAACAAACCCGTTGCGGCAGTGGTGGATTATCATTGGTTGGATTGTTTATTTCACGCTCACGTTTGCGGCGCTGCTATCTCGCCGAGAAAATCGGTATTTTATCATTTTCGCGCTGTTGTGTGTTCTGTTGCTGCTTAACTCAGCAGGATGCCGAGTGATGATGACAGAATTTAAGGACATTCATTAGTGGCCTTGCCTCGATTTGGAGGACAAGTTCCGTCCGAAGGACAGAGGAATGAATTCCCCCCCCCCAGCTTCGCTTCCCGCTCGACATGCACCGCTGCCAAACCAACAATTCCCACCGTGCCGCGCCTCGTTCTGGAAGACCTGACAAAAACTTTCCCTGCTCTGGAAGGTAAAACCTTCGCGGCGGTGGATAACGTCTCGCTCACCGTTGCCGACCGCGAACTTCTCGCGTTGGTCGGACCTTCGGGCAGCGGGAAGACCACGTTGCTGCGACTCATCGCCGGATTGGAATCACCCGAGCTTGGTAAAATTTCTTTCGACGCACAGAACGTCACATGGCAATCGCCACGCGACCATGACGTCGCCTTGGTGTTTCAGTCGCACGCTTTGTTTCCGCATTTCACTGCGTTCGAAAACATCGCCTTTGGCCTGAAGCTGCGCGGTGTTCCTGCTGATCAAATCGCCGCGCGCGTTCACGAAACGGCTACCCTGCTTGGCGTGGCGCATTGTCTAGATCGTCCGCCGGCCAAGCTTTCCGGTGGGGAACGCCAGCGGGTGGCGTTGGGTCGGGCATTGATCCGCGAGCCGAAGGTGCTCTTGCTGGACGAACCGTTCGCGAATCTCGACGAACCGTTGCGCGCCCAGCTCCGCGCCGAATTGCCGATGCTTCGGCAGCGTTTCGCCACCACGATCATTTTCGTGACGCACGATCAAGAGGAAGCCCTCGCTTTGGGAGATCGCGTTGCCGTGATCCGCAACGGCGCGTTGCAACAAGTCGGAACACCCCGGGAAATTTATGAAAGCCCGGCCAACCGGTTTGTCGCCGCGTTCATCGGATCGCCCACGATGAATCTGTTCCACGGCACCATCGCCCAGCGCGAGAGCTATCTGGTTTTCCTTGGTGCGGAACCGGATGACTTTTCCTTGCCGCAGTTTCAACTGGAACTTGGCGGCGCGCGGGCGGATTGGTTCGGGGCGAATGTAGGGCGAAAAATCCTGCTCGGTTTCCGCCCGGAGCACATTGCTTTGATGGATGAAGCTGCTGCGCCGCGCCATCCCAAACCACTGGCTGGCACTGTGAAATCCGTCGAGTTTCTCGGAGCAGCGACGCATTGCCGCGTTCAAGCAGGTGAACGCTTGGTGACGTTGCGGATCGCACCGAATGTCAGCCTGCAACCGGGCCAAGCCGTGCAACTCGCGTTCGATGTCCGGCACGCGCACGTTTTCGACGCGGCCACCGGCGTGGCACATTTTTGATCGGTTCCTGCAAAACTCATTGCACGGACTGACGCCACTTCTTAAGTTGCCACCTGCGTGAGTGCGACCGAATCCAGATACATCGAGAACCGAATTGATCTGCCCGCCACCTTGATCGAGAAGGCAGAAGCGTCACATCCCGTCGGCGACTTTGGCAGCGAAGCGGAATGGTTGCGCGCCATCCGGGAGGATTATCCGAAGTTCATCCCCTTCCTCACCAAGCGCTGCGGTCTGGACATCCGGGGGCGGGTGTTGGAGATCGGCGCGGGCACGGGCTGGTTCAGCGCGGAACTTTCCAAACTGCCGCCGGTGGTGGAGATCATCACCACGGACGTCTCCGCAAAACTGCTCAAGACCGAAGCACCGAAGATGTTCAAGCTGCTCAAAGCCAGCTCCGCCAAGATCACGCGGCAGCCGGCGGATTTCGGCAAGCTGCCTTTTCCGGCAAACCATTTCGATTTCGTGGTCTGCGCCGATGCGTTGAATCGTGCGGTGAATGTGTTGCGGGTCTTGCGGGAAGTGCGGCGGGTGTTGAAGCCGGGTGGACAATTCATCGCCATCCGCGAGCCGGTGCGTCCATTGATGAAATTCAAATCCCGCCCCGCTCCCACCTCTGCCGCCTACGGCTATGCCTTGAGCGAGTATCGGCATTTCTTCGAGAACGCTCATCTCGAACTCACGACCAAGCGCGTCACGTTGTCGCGTGGGGTGAAATATTATTTTGATCGCATGGTGAACGGCCTGACGCATGCGCGCTACGCGTTCGTTGCCACGAAAAAGTCACGTTAGCTTCGCTCAGAGCCGGGGCGGAGGCGGCGCACCCGGCACTCTTTGTCCCGGCGGTCCGCGCCTTCCACCAGCGCCGCCCGGTCCGCCGCCTGGCCCGCCGCGTTTGGAGAAACTGGCGTCCGGTGTCCCACGCCATTGCCGCGCGAGCTGGGGAAATTCATCCGTGATGTAGTAGTGATAAATTCCCTGGGGATATTCCAGCGTCACCCCGAAACGTCCGTTGCACTCGTCGAGATCGCCGCTGCCGGGCACGTATTCGTAATCGGCGGTGAACCGGCCATCATATTTTCCGCCCGGGCCACCGGAGCGTTCGCCGCTTCTAACCTGCCAGCTTGAACGCATTTTCTTCAATCCACTCGCCGCATTTGTCGCCACGTTGTAGCCGTAGCTCGTGTAGATCGGAAACCCATCCGCTGCGTAACCGACGAGCAACATCTTCTTCCCATCACCACCGAGCTTGTCCATCAGCCCCGTCGGCAGGCCGTGATAATGATACGCGCCGGTCGGTTGCACATGGGCGTTGTTCTGGTCGAGGCCGAGATTGATGAAGCCGGACTTGGCTTCGTAATTCCATTCGCGTTGGCCCTGCCAGAATTCCCCCGTGCCCGGCTCGAACGGCACGCCATTCAGCGCCACGCCAAACCACGCGCCGCGCCCGTCGCGCGGCGTGGCATTCGTCTGCGGTTTGAGCGGCACGCGGAATGTGTAGCTCTGCGCCGAGATGGGATTGGGATTGCCGCGATTGGGAAATTGTCCCGGCGTGTGATCCGGCAAGCCATTCGCGCGGAAGATCCGATAATCACCTTCCAGCGTGATCGTGACATTGTTGCCCGACACCGCTGTTGCAGCGGGAGCGGTTGGTTCTCCGCTCAGCGCGGCGTAAAGAACGGGGGTGGCGTCGTCGTGTCCGGGATGCGCGTGTCCAAGCTGCGTGCCGCCCAGCAAGAGGGCCATGAGCAAAAGTCTGGTTGTTTTCATGACCACAGCCTAACCGCACCAACCTTAAGCGGACGTGAAGGCTACTTCGCCGGTCGCCGATCCCGCTTGTCGTCCAGATTCGCTTCCAATTGTTCTTCCGTCACCTGACTCACGACCCCGTCCTTTGGCACTTCCACTTTCGCCGTCCACAGAATCGCGTTCAACACGAGCTTGCGGACGTTTTCATCGCCCCAGTTCTTGTGAAAATGACCGCCCGTGAATCCAAACCCGCGCCCGCCGTCGGTTCGTTCCGTGGCCCACGCCACATGTTGCGGCTCGCCGCGTGCGACCATCGCCCGCACCGTCGGATTGCCTGAATGGGCGCCATCGCTGCGATTCGTCGTGCTGCCGGGTGGCACGGCGCTGAGAATCGGCGTCACACCTTTCATGCCGTCGCGGAAGCGCATGTTGAAATACCACTCGTCATTGATCTGAAACGGCTTTACCCCCCGCGAAATCGGGTGGTCGGGAAATTTTTTGAAATCACCCACCCAATGCGGATTCACCGACCAGTTGATCTCAAAGGCCCCGCCAATCCAGTCGAGAAACTCCTTCTGACCCTTTGCAATCGTCGGCTCGACCCCGTAGTGCAAACCCACCAGCCCCACGCCTTGATCCATCAACGCGCCGATGGTTTTCAAGCGTTCCTCTTGCAGCAAGGTGTGACCGCCACCGCCGTCGCAATAAACCACAATCGTCGCCGCGCCCGCGAAGGCGGCCTGGGCATCGCTCGGCCAGCCGTTTGAATAAACCACCGACGTCACGCCCGGAACGCCTTTCAGACATTCCTGAAGCAACAAGCAACCGGCCCGATGCTCGTGTTCGCCGGAGCGATGACTTGGTTTGCCGGCCAGGAAGACGATTTTCTTGTCCGCCGCCGTCGCAGTGAAAGCGATGAACAGGGAGAGCACGAGGGATAATGTTTTCATAAAACAATTTGTCTGACGCTGCCACAAATCATTACCGTCAAATTTTTCGCGATATTGAAACAGCCACCGCAGAACATTTGAGCTGCGGGAGCGGGTGCATGTGCTGAAAATCATGGCGCAATCCCCGGGAATGCCAACGCCAAAATCTCCAACCTTTGTCCGATTGAGTTTCTGTTTCCCAGCGGCCCCGATTCATCCAGTGCGGTCGGTCGATTAGTTTCCACCGCGCACATCCCATGCATCGCGCAGGCCGTCACCGAGGAAGTTGAGCGCCAGCAGCGTGGAAACCAGCACGCCCCCGGGAAAAATGATCAGCCACCAATAGATACGAATGGGATTGATCTGCTCCGCGCCTTCCGCGATGAGCGAACCCCAGCTGGCCATCGGTGGCTGGATGCCGAGGCCGAGGTAGCTGAGAAAACTCTCATACAGGATGATGGCGGGAACAGTAAGCGTGAGATAGACGATCACGACGCCGAGCACATTGGGAATGATGTGTTGGCGCAGAATCCAGACCGGCCCGGCCCCGAGGACACGGCTGGCATTTACGAATTGCCGCGTGCGCAACGACAGAACCTGACCGCGAACGATGCGCGCCATCGTCAGCCACGATACCGCGCCTAGGCCGACGAACAGGAAGATCAGGCGCGCAGATTTTGCCAATCCATCCGAGCCAATGGCGGCGAGCCAATTTTTGAGCAGCCCCTCCAAGGTTGTGATGAGCACGATCACGAAAATGATGGAGGGCAGGGAATAGAGGATGTCCACAGCGCGCATCATCAGGTTGTCGGTTCGTCCTCCGACATAACCCGCCGTCGCGCCCCACGTCACGCCGATGATCAAACTCACACCGGCACCGACGATGCCGACGAGCAAAGAAATCTGCGCGCCATACATCACGCGGGTGAAAACATCGCGCCCGTGAACGTCCGTGCCGAACCAATGCTTCGCGCTCGGCGGCTGGAATTGATTGTCGGAGAGCATGTCCGGGTTATGCGGAGTGACCAGCGGCCAGAGCAGCACGAGCAAGACGATGCCGCCGAGAAACCACGCGCTGATGCGCGCGAGCCGGTTGCGGCGGAAGCGGCGCCACGCCCGTTCGTTTGGTGAAGCGGGTGGGGCGAGGCTACTGACGAGCTGGCTCGCGGGGACGCTCGCCCCACCAGCTTTGCTCTCGCCCATCGCCTCTTGCCTCTTGCCTGTTTCACTCATACTTCACCCTTGGATCAAGCAGCGTGTAGAGGAAGTCCACCAGCAGGTTCAACACGACCAGCAGCGTTGCATACAGAATCACCAAGCCGACCACCATCGTGTAATCGCGGTTCAGCGAACCGTTCACGATGAAGATGCCGATGCCGGGAATCTGGAAAATGGTTTCGATCACGAACGAACCGGTGAGCAGGTCGGCCAGCAGCGGGCCGGAATAGGACACCACTGGCAACACCGCGAGGCGAAAGGCGTGTTTGAGCAGCAGCGTGTGTTCGCTCAAACCTTTGGCGCGCGCCGCGGTGACGAACTCGGCTTGCATCGTGTTCAACATGCCTTCCCGCATCAACCGCGCGATGCGGCCCGAGAAGAAAAGCCCCAGTGCTGCCACCGGCAGAATCGCGTGCCACGGAGAAGCCCACAGCGCGACCGGCAGCAAACGCCAGTGAATGGCGAAGCCCATGACCAGCAGCGGCGCGATGACGAATCCCGGAATACAAACCATCAAGATGGAAAACAAGCTGCCCGCGTAATCCTCCCACCGACCGCGTTTCACGGCGGTGTAATAACCGACGGGAATACCCACGCCCAACGCGAAACCAAACGCCATCGCGCCGAGCAGCAACGAAACCGGCAACGCCTGCGCGATGATATCAGTGACGGTGTGGTTGCGATATTTCAGCGACGGGCCAAAGTCGCCGCGCGCCAGATCGCCGAGGTAGGCGATGTATTGTTTCCAAATGGGCTGATCGAGCCGGTACTTTGCCTGAAGCTGGCGCTCGATTTCGGGTGAAGCAGGTTTGCGCTCACGATCAAACGGTCCGCCCGGCGCGAGGCGCACGAGCACGAATGCCAGAAAGCTGATGACCAGCAGGAGCGGGATGAGCGAGAGGAGGCGACGCAGGAAATACATAATTAATTTCCCTTCACTCCGCGCCCCTTCTTGTAGATGTATTGCATCGGATGCTCGTCGAGAATGTTCTGCCAGATGCCTTTGATCTTGGCGTCGTTGTAATAGTTGAACCCGGCGTAAAAGTAGACCGGGACGACGGGCGCTTCGTCCGCGATAAGAATGGTTTCAGCCAGCCGGAAAATCTCGGCGCGCTTCTGGAGGTCTGTTTGGAGGTTGGCTTCCTTGATAAGCGCGTCGTAGCGGTCACTCTTCCAGCCGGTGCGGTTGTTGCCGCTCGTGCTGGTGAACAGATCCAGGAACGTGTTGGCATCGTTGTAATCGCCGATCCAGCTCGACATGGATACGTCGTAATCGAGTTTTGATTGCGAGGAGTAAAAAACTTTCCGCTCGATCTGCCGCAACTCCACTGCAATCCCCAGCACGTCCCGCCACATCTGCTGGAGTTCGATGCCGACCTTGCCGTGCAGCTTCGCGCCACCGCCCGCCGCCCCGAAGAACGTGTAGTTTACCCGTGGAAAACCTTTGCCGCCGGGAAAGCCGGCCTCGGCCAGCAATCTTCGCGCGGCGTCAGGATCAAAGCCGGGGGCGGTGGCCGCGGAATAATTCGCGACGCCTTCCGGGACAAAATGCGTGGCGGGTCGCTCCGCGCCTTTGGTGAGTTTGCTGATGATCCGGTTCTTGTCGGTGGCCAGCGCGAAGGCGCGGCGCACGCGGGCGTCATTGAATGGTGGTTTGGTGACGTTGAAGCGATAGAAGTACGTCCCGAGATATGTGAAGCTGTGAAAGTCCGGGCGTTTGCCGAGCACGTCCATGAGTTCCGACGGTACGAGGTCTTTGTCCCACACGATGTCGGCCACGCCCGTCTCGTAAAGATTCAACGCCGTGTTGGGCGAACCGGTCGGCAGCACATCAATGATCTCGGAGGCGGTGTTCGCGGCGTCCCAGTAACGCGGATTGCGCAGCAGGCGCACCTTGTCGTTTACGCGCCACGCGCCGAGGGTGAACGCGCCGCTTGTCGGCAATGGTTTCGCGTGGAGCCAGCGGTCGCCATGCTTCTCGATGACTTGGCGGGGGACGACGGCCAACGTGGGGAAGGAACAGAGTTCGAGGAAGAACGCGAGCGGCGAGTTCAACTCCACCTGCACTGTGCGGTCATCTAAGGCACGAATGCCCACTTGCGATGGCTCCTTGATCTTGCCGTTATACCAATCCTCCGCGCCCTTGATATAGAACAGTTGCCCCGCGTAGTCGCCTGCCGTCGCCGGGTTCAGCGCCCGAAACCATGACCACACCACGTCCGCACTGGTGATCGGTTCGCCCGTGGACCAGACGGCGTTGGGGCGCAGGTGAAACGTGTAGGTCCGACCATCGGGCGAAATATCCCAACGCTCGGCAATCGCCGGAACGGGCGCGGCATTACGCGGTTCGAGCCGGGTCAATCCATCGAACAAGGCCTTGGTAATGCGCATCTCGGAAACCCCGGTGACGATGTGGGGGTCGAGCGATTCGGGTTCGTTGGCGTTACAGATGGTGATGTTGGCGGGCGGCTCGCGATGACCGCAGCTGGTCAGAACGAAGGAAGAAGGAAGAATGAAGAGTGAAGAAACAATCGGCGCGACGCGACGACTCCAGCGCGGCAACCGGCGCCAAAAGAAAAACCGCGCCAATGGATTTTTTCCAGTGGCGCGGTGGGCGATTTGCATCGCCGCGATTATTTGGGCGCGGCGTTCGTGCTGTCAACTGCGGGCGCTGACACATTCGTGGAGGTCAGCAAGTTGAGGGCGGGCGCATTGGATTCCAGCGTGGCCCCGGGCGGCACCGTCGCCGGAGCGGGCGCACCAGATTGTTTATTCTCCTGTTCCACGCGGCTTTTGAAATCGTCAATCTTTCCGGTGCGATTGCTCTTCTGCAAAATCGCGATGATGATCAACAGGCCGAAGAAGGCGATGGCCGCGTATTTGGTGATCTTGGTGAGGGGATTGCCCGCGCCCGCGCCGAATAGGGCATCCGCCGCCCCGCCGCCAAACGCCAAGCCCGCGCCCGCTTCCTTTTTGGGCAATTGCACCAGAACGAGCATGATCAAAAGCACGCAATCCAAAACAAGCACCGCTGTCAGTAAACCGATGAATAAGGTCATAATCGTAGATTAAATGGAATTCTTGATGATGTCAGCAAAACTTCGCGCTTCCAGGGACGCGCCCCCGACAAGGGCACCGTCCACATCGGGCTGGCTCATCAACTCTTTGGCATTGTTCGGCTTCACGCTGCCGCCGTATTGGATGCGGACTTTCTTTGCCGTCGCATCGTCAAACAACTTCACGAGCAGGGCGCGGATGAAGGCGTGGGCGTCCTGGGCCTGTTGCGTGGTGGCGGTTTTGCCCGTGCCGATGGCCCAGACGGGTTCATAGGCGATGACGGTTTCCACCATCTGCTCCTTGGTCAACCCGGCAAGGCTGCCGCTGACTTGAGTTTCCAAAACTTTCTCCATCTGGCCGCCTTCGCGTTCGGCGAGGGTTTCGCCCACGCAAACGATCGGCTACAAGTTGGCGGCATGAACGGCTGCGGCCTTCTTCGCGATCAACGCATCCGATTCCTTCTGGAACTGGCGGCGTTCGCTGTGGCCGAGGATGACGTAGCGGGTGGAAAATTCCTTGAGCATCCCGGCGGCGATCTCACCGGTGAAGGCGCCGTTGCCGTTCTCGCTCATGTTCTGCGCGCCGAGACGGATGTTGGAATCAAGGATGGCTTTGGAGACGGATTCCAACGCGGTGTAAGGCGGGCACACGACGATGTCCACTTCCTTCACGGACGCGAGATCGCGCTTGAGGTCGTCCACGAGGGCGAGCGCCTCGGCGACGGTCTTGTTCATCTTCCAGTTACCGGCAATGATCAGTTTACGTTCTTTGTTCATGGTTCAATGCAAAATGAAAAATTAAAAATTCAAAATGGCACGGCGAATCGCGCCGTCCCGGTTTTTTAATTTTGCATTTTTAATTTTTAATTACTTGTCCGACAGCACCGCCACGCCGGGCAGTTCCTTGCCTTCCAAAAATTCCAGGCTCGCGCCGCCACCGGTGCTCATAAACGTCACCTTGTCGCCCATGCCCGCACGGTTGATGGCTTTCACGCTGTCACCGCCGCCGATGATGGTCTTGGCGCCGTTTTTCTGCGTGGCATCCACCACGGATTGCGCCACGGCATTTGTGCCGATGGCGAAGCGCTTGTCTTCAAAAATCCCCATCGGGCCGTTCCACAAAACTGTCTTGGCGTTGCGGATCACTTCACCAAACTGCGCTGCCGTCGCCGGGCCGATGTCCACGCCTTCTTCGGTGTCAGGGATATTGGCGTCGGCATTGGTGCGTGGATTGGTTAGATCAACGATCGGTTTGCCCTTCTTGTTGAGCTTATCGGTCACCACCGGCGTAACGCAGGTGTTATCCGTCGGCAACAGGAATTGCACATTGCGCTTCTTGGCCTTGTCCAAGGCGGCCAACGCCAGGTCCGTCTTGTCCGGTTCAACGAGGGATTTACCGACCTTGAAACCTTGCGCCAACTAGAACGTGCAGGCCATCGCCCCGCCAATGAGGATCGTATCCGCTTTTTCGAGCAGACGATCAATGACCTTGATCTTGTCGGAAACTTTCGCGCCGCCGAGGATGACCACGAACGGACGGGCCGGTTGATCTAATTCATCACCGAGGAACTTGAGTTCGCGTTCCATCAGCAAACCCGCCGCCGCCTGGCCGCCGCGCTTCGTGATGACGCGGGCGATGCCCTCGGTGCTTGCGTGGGCGCGATGCGCCGCGCCGAACGCGTCGTTCACGTAAACGTCCGCCAGCTTGGCGAGCTTCTCGGCGAACGCGGGATCGTTGGCCTCCTCTTCGTTATAGTAACGGACGTTCTCCAGCAGCAACACGCCGCCGGGTGGCAGTTCGTTGGCGAGCTTCTCAACTTTTTCACCAATGCAATCGTCCGCAAAATTCACCTTCGTGCCGAGCAACTCGGCGAGGCGCACGGCCACCGGGCGGAGTGACATGGTGGCTTCCCGTTTGCCCTTCGGACGACCCATGTGGGCGGCGAGGATAACGCGACCACCCTTTTCAATGAGTAACCGGAGCGTCGGCAGGGTTTCCTTGATGCGGGTCTCGTCGGTGATGACCATCTGGCCATCCTTTTCTTCGAGTGGGACGTTGTAGTCCACGCGCATGAAAACGCGTTTGCCGTGAACATTGAGATCGCGAACCGTGAGCTTGGCCATAAGAGTTAAAGTTTTTCCGGCGGGAAACCGTTCCCCAAACCGAACGCGCAGGATAGCGACCGAGTGCGAATAGTCAATGTTTTCAGGGTGACAATTCAGCTTGGCGCATGGAGAAGATTAACGCCGGGGAGCGCGGGTTTCAGTCCGCAGCAACACTTGCAAGGCAGGGATGGGGAAACCAAGCCGCTGGCCAAATTCCTCCTCCTTCTCGTCGTCGTCGTCGTCCTCGAAATTCCCTGTAAGACCGAGGACGTGAACGAACCGATTCGCCGGGTTTTCCACACAGGCTCTAAACATCGCGCGCCGCAGGTCAGCGCCCGACGCAATACAACTTGCTCCCCGTGCGGATGAACAGGTTGCCCTGCGCGATGGCGATGCCGGAGCGCAGATCGTTGTCACCCTCATCACCCATCGCCGCGACGTGGAGAATCTTGAATTCCTTGGCAGCGGCGACCACGAAGACCTCGCCCTTGAAATTCATCATGTAGATTTTCCCATCCGCGACGGTGGGCGACGCTTCTAGTTTGATGCGGGTTCCCAGATCGCCCAGCCAGTCGGCCTTGCCCGTGGCCGGGTCCACCCGCGAAAGGATTTTCTTATCGCTGTTCAACACGTAAAAGCGTCCGTCATAAAACACCGGCGAGCTCACGTCGCTGGAAACTTCGCGCTCGGCGCTCGTGGTCCAGGCCAGCGCCGAATCGTCCAGCGTTCCTGTGCCTCCCAGTTTGACCGCGAAAACCGCCTCTCCTTTGGGTGCGGGCGCAATGACCACGCCCGCCGCTGCCACCGGCGATGGCACGAGGCGCCAGTGCGTGATGCGCGTCGGATTCCAAGTGCCCCAGCGCCAGAATTCCTCGCCCGTTTTCGGGTCGTGCCCGCTGATGCAATCGCCGCCCGCCACCAATAATTCCGTGCGCCCCAGATGTGTGAACGGCATCGGCGTGGTGAAGGCCTCGCGCGATTCCGCCCGGGCCTCGCTGGGACGAATGTGTTTCCAGAGTTCCTTGCCGGTCTTGGGATCCAGCGCGAGCAGGTAGGAATCATTGGGGCTGTCCTTGCGACCGCGGCCATTTGCCGGAGTGTCCCGCTGGAGCACCTGCAAAATCAGTCTGCCCTCAAATAACAAGGGACTGGTCGAAAAGGTCCATTGAAACGCGAACTGGCCGTAATCCTTCTGGATGTTGCGTGCCCAGATTTGTTTCCCCGCAAAATCAAAGGCCACCAAATCCCCCGTGCCATAAAAGAAATAAACCCGCTCCCCATCCGTCACTGGCGAAGGTGATGCCAAGTTGCTGCGATTGTCCTGGCTAAAGCCCTGCGCGACTTCGTGATTCCACAACTCCTTGCCCGACTTGCGATCCAACGCCAACGCCCGCAGCGTCTTGGTCTTGAGGTCGGTGGAGCTGACAAAAACGTGGTCGCCCCAAATGACCGGCGTGGCGGCTGACGGTCCGGGCAGATCCGCGACCCACTTCACGTTGTTGGTTTTCGAGAATTCCGCCGGCAAGTTTTTGGCCGTGGTCGAGCCATCGTAGTTCGGCCCGCGCCAGTTGGCCCAGTTTTGCGCCAGAACACTGGTGGTCAAAGCGACAAGAGCCATCGCAACGGGGAAAACGATTCGAAATGGATTCATAAGCTGGATTTTTCGACGGCCTGCGCGAATTGGCAATTCGATTTATGTTGGATGCCGGAGCGCGACCGGTCACCGTCCGCAGCGCGTCGCCAGCCAAATAGCCGCAAGCAAGCACCAGCGCCTGCCTCGTGGCACTGCGCTGCGAGCGGGGACCGCTCGCGCTTCGCAGCTTGGTGCTTGGAATTTGGCGCGGCGGCCTGCTACTCTGCGCGCCCTTATGAGTTCAAAGAATTTCAAGATCGCCGCGCTCGCGGGCGACGGCATCGGCCCGGAAGTCATGCGCGAGGCCATCAAAGTCCTCCGCGCCACGGAAACGAAATTTGGCTTCACCCTCCAGATCACCGAAGCGCCGGTGGGCTGGGCAGGCATTGACGCCGCCGGCAAAGCGTTGCCCGACGCCACACTCGCGCTGTGCAAAGCCTCGGACTCGATTTTGTTTGGCTCGGTTGGTTTGCCAGATCGTGACCCGACGATTCCCAAGGAGGAACGCCCCGAACGCGCGGCGTTGCTGCGCTTGCGCAAAGAGTTCGGTCTGTTCGCCAATCTGCGCCCGGTTTCGCTGCCCAAGGTTTTGTCCCACGCGTGTCCGCTCGCCAAGGAACGTCAGGGCGATGGCATTGACATCCTCGTCGTGCGCGAACTCACCGGCGGCATGTATTTCGGTCAGCCCAAGAAGACCGAAGACCTCGGCGGCGGTAATCAGCGCGCGATTGACACGATGGTTTATACTACGCCCGAAATCGAACGCATCGCGCATGTGGCGTTCAAGTCCGCGTTGTTGCGCCGCAAGAAACTCACGAGCATTGACAAGGCGAACGTGCTGGAGAACGGCATCCTCTGGCGCGAAGTCGTGACGCGCGTCGGCAAACAATATCCCGACGTGACGCTGGAACACATGTTCGTGGACAACGGCGCGATGCAACTCATGCTCAAGCCCACGCAGTTCGACGTGATGCTTTGCGAAAACATGTTTGGTGACATCCTCAGCGATGAGGCCGCCGCGCTCGGCGGTTCGCTCGGCATGTTGCCCAGCGCGAGCCTCGGTGCGACCGCGGGCGGAAACACCTTTGGTTTCTACGAACCCGCCGGTGGTACCGCGCCGGACATCGCAGGCAAAAACCTCGCGAACCCGATCGCACAAATCCTGTCGAGCGCGCTGATGCTCCGTCACAGCTTCGGCTTGAACGACGCGGCAGCGGCGATTGAAGCGGCGGTCACCAAAGCCATCAACGCGGGCAATCGCACCGGTGATATTTTCAGCGCGAACGAATCCGGCGCAAAACGGGTTGGCACAACGCAGATGGGTGATGCGATTGTGGCGGCGATTTAGTCACAAGGAACGGTGCGATCCGCCGCCCACGCGCGAATCTCGTTCACCTTTTCGGCCATCACCACCGAGAGCGGACGCGTCTGCTTGATCTCGGCCAGCAGGTCCTCTTGCGAAACCGCGCGACCTTGTGCGTGCGCGGTGTACATCG
>ERZ1292633.1137-Hain-H41-02um-R1-1137-length-29171-cov-7_pt1 | contig 29171 bp, 24 predicted proteins | sample MGYA00564406_ERZ1292633 | MGnify/ENA primary metagenome ERZ1292633 (study PRJEB36523, sample SAMEA6512639) | groundwater metagenome | collected 2019-01-08 | study: AquaDiva: Metagenomics assemblies of 32 groundwater samples
TGGCAGGCTCCGAAGGAGAACCGCTCTTTTTCAACTATTTACGGGACATGCTCTTCGCCCTCCCGACAACATCATAACACGAGAGGGGGTTTGTTAATACTCGGTTGGGTCGAGCCGGGGAATGCTTGTAAACGAAATCCGGCGCGGGGCGCTCTCGCGTACCTCGTGCATGTCGGCGAGATAAATCGTGTGGGCGCCGAAACGGACATGGAGCCTGTCCATCACATGGGCGAGCTTTATGCGGTCCCTTTCCTCGGTGAACAGTGGTAATGTTGCTGATTCATCCGCCACAAGGTTGAACAGCGTCACGCCGACTTGAAGCGGTGTGCCCGACGGGCAGCGCTCCCAGAGGTTGCAGAAGGCTTCGACCATCGACACGGTATCCTGGCACAACCCAAGGCCGATACGGTCCTTCCACTTTCCCTTGGGTAGAAACGCAACATAAACCATCATGCTCCTCGCCCAGCAGCGTAGATGTCGCAGTCTGGCGGCTGCACGGTGGATCAGACGAATGAGAACCGCCTGCGCATCCGCACGGTTTCGCAGTTTCGGCGGGAGAACATGCGAGTGGCCGACCGTACGGCGATGAGTGGGCTGGTCCGGCAGGTCATGTCCGCGTAACCAGTGCCACCATTGACGACCGAGTACACTTTGCCAGATGCTCCGTAAGCGTTCCTGGGAAAGACCGCAAAGCTGCTCCACCGTAACGATGCCGTGTCGACGGAGGCGTTCTTTCATTCGAAGCCCGATGCCGGGCAGGTCGGACAAGTCCAGGCCGTATAGCCGTTGCGGTAATTCTTCGGAGGTGATGACGATCAATCCGTCGGGTTTTTCCATGTCGCTTGCCACCTTTGCCAGCAAGCGATTCGAAGCCAATCCAACGGAGCAACGCATACCATCGCCGACCTGCCGTCGAATGGTTTCTTTAACGCGCCGTGCAAGCTCGGTCGCCGGCGCCGGTTCTCTCTCCGTACCCATCAAGCGGCAGGACATTTCGTCGATGGAATGAACCGCGTCCACGTGCAGGCATGACTCGACGGCGGCGATGACGGCGTGATGGAATTCGACGTACAGGTCCGGGCGTGCTTCCACGATGCGGAGGTCCGGGCACATCCGTTTGGCCGCACCGACCTGCGTACCGGTTTTGATCCCGAAACGCTTGGCTTCGTAACTCACTGCAATGCAGCAGGTGTTGTCCGTTATCATCGGTACGACAGCCACCGGTCGATGTCGTAGCTCGGGGCGTACTTGTTGCTCCACCGAAGCAAAGTAGGCGTTCATGTCGACGAAGAGGGTGGTTAAGGTCATGGCAAGCCCATCCCCTGTTGCGGATCGATCCAACGGTCATACTAACATAAACCTAACACGAAGTCGAGGGCGTGCCGGCTGCAGCGGAAAGCGTGATTTCAGAGCATTCTCGTCAACCTCTGAGCAAGGTAACATGCAGCCATGTGTGGACGCTTTGCGTTACACGCGGATGCGGAAACCATTGCTCAGACGTTTGAGTTGGACGAGGCGCCGGAGTTGTCGCCGCGGTACAACATCGCGCCCACGCAGCCCGCGCCGGTTGTCCTGACGACCGGGGATAACGCCCATCGCGAGTTCCGCACGTTGCGGTGGGGATTGATCCCGTCATGGGCCAAGGACGCCGTGATCGGCGCGAAAATGATCAACGCCCGCGCGGAAACGGTCGCCGAAAAGCCCGCCTTTCGATCAGCCTTCACGCATCGACGGTGTTTGATCCTTGCGGACGGATTCTACGAATGGCAGAAGCTCGGCCGCGGCAAGCAACCGATCTACATCCGGTTGAAAAGCGGCGAACCCTTCGCCTTTGCGGGTCTTTGGGAACGCTGGGAGAGTCCCGACGACGGACCGATCGAATCGTGTACGATCATTACCACGACGCCCAACGACCTTGTCCAGCCCATTCACGATCGCATGCCGGTCATCCTGCACCGAGAAAGTTACGGTAGATGGCTGGATCCCGGCAACACGAATTCCGAGGCTCTCGCAACACTCCTGACGCCCTATTCGGCGAACGAAATGGAGGCGTATTCGGTCAGCGCACGGGTCAACAGTGCGGCGAACGATGATCCGACGTGCATTGAACGCATCTGACGAATTGGAAACGGTCGAAAATCTCTTCTTACGGCGTGTTCGGAGCGGCGTTCGTGGGGCCTTTGGCCGGGGAGCCGTCAGGTGGGGAATCTTTACTCTGCAGGAAGTACTTGTCCCACCATCGCGGGAAGCGGGCCGTCGCCTTGTAGTGATTCTCCGACACGGTGCGAACGGTACCCTGTTTGGCGATTTCCTCGGGGCAGCGACCGATGGTCACATCGATGGGAAGTCGCTGCATACCGCGAAGGACGGTGAGCTTCATCCTGCCGCCGGGTCCGCGATCGCGAATCGCAGCGCTGAATGTCTCGACGACCTGCATGCCCTCGCCGCGGACCGGCTCGTCGTCGACCTCAAAGATGACATCGTCGACCTTCAGCCCCGCGCGCTCCGCAGCCGTGTCGGGGATCACCTTCCCGACCTTCACCCCCACCGCCCCTTGCGGAAGCCGCGGATGCTCCTCTGTGCTCGCGCTGTAGGGTTGGAGGTTGATCCCCAGGAAACCGCTGCGATTGTAGACGTGATGGTTCAGATAGGCCGTGCGCACGATCCGCTCGATACGCAGACGAACCTCCAAGTCGTCGGTCGTCTGATAGGCCGACCGCAGCCTGGCGAGCGCGGGAGCGCCGATCTCAATCAATCCGTCGGTCGCCGTTTCGCGTTCCTTGTAGGCGGGCGAGCCGAGTTTAGGAATGAGCTCGTCGGCGCTGGCCGCCGCCGTGGGGTCGATCGGCAGGCGGAACTCCTCGTCCGTAATTTGTTCATTCTCAAAGGACTCCGGCGAGGGCACGTCCTCTTGCACCTGTGCGATGACCGTTGCGCCGTGCAGCCCGACTAAAGCCATCGCACCGAACAAGAGCCGCAAGATTGATGAGCGTTGCAGCATGTTGAGACAGCCCAGCTCGGAAACCCAATGAAAAGGAGACACAATCCATGCGCGAGGCGTGAGTGGCGCGGACAAAACCGAATTCGCGTGCGTACCCCCGGCCACTTCTTCGCCGCAGAAAGTGTAGGCGGAAAAATCCGTTGGGGCAACGATTCTTGGGAACGGTCAGGCTTTGACGATCTTCGTCCGACCGTTCTTGACCCCGGCGGTCGCGTTTCGCGTGTCCACGACGAGGCGCGAATTACGCACGATCCACTCGTAATCGTAGTCCGAGTGGTCCGTGGCGATCAGGACGCAATCGTAGGATTTGAGCGCGGCGGCGGACAATTTCTTACTCGTCAGGCCGAGGTTGTGCTGGCGCTGCCGAGGCGTTTTGGGCACGAAGGGGTCGTTGTAATCGACCTTCGCGCCACGCTCCCGAAGCAACTCGATCAGTTCGATCGACGGCGATTCGCGGATGTCGTCTACGTCCTTCTTGTACGCCAAACCGAGCAACAGGATTTTCGATCCCTTGATCGACCGGCGCCGTTCGTTGAGCGCGTGGGCGACGCGGTTGACAACGTACTCCGGCATGGCCGTGTTGATCTCGCCAGCCAGCTCGATGAAGCGCGTGCTCATGTCGTACTGCCGGGCCTTCCACGTGAGATAGAACGGGTCGATCGGAATGCAGTGACCGCCGAGGCCGGGCCCGGGATAAAACGGCTGGAATCCGAACGGCTTCGTCGCGGCGGCCTTGACCACCTCCCACACGTCGATGCCCATTCGTTCGAAGAGCACCTTCAGTTCGTTGATGAGGGCGATGTTTACGCAGCGGTAGACGTTTTCCAAAATCTTCGCCGCTTCGGCGACTTCGCAGCTTGAAACCGAAACCACCTCCCGCACGGCTGCGCCGTACAACGCCGCCGCGATCTTGCGACTGCGCGGATCGTACCCGCCGACGACCTTGGGAATCGTCTCGGTGGTGTGATCGGTGCGGCCGGGGTCCTCGCGCTCCGGCGAGTAGGCAAGAAAGAAATCGTGTCCGACGCGCAACCCGCTGGATTCGAGGATCGGCTTGACCACCTCGCGCGTCGTGCCCGGATACGTCGTGCTCTCCAGCACGATAAGCTGGCCGCGTTTGAGATGATCGGCGATCAGGTGCGCCGTGTTCTCGACATACGTCAGGTCCGGGTCGCGCGTCTTGTTGAGCGGAGTCGGCACGCAGATGAGGATCGCGTCGCAGTCGCGGAGCGACTTGGAATCGGCGCTGGCCTTGAACTTGCCTTGCGTGACAAGCTGCTTGATGAGCGCCGCGGGAATGTGCTTGATGTAGCTCTTGCCGGCGTTGAGTTTTTCCACCTTGGAGGCGTCGATGTCGAATCCGACACACGAGAACCCCGCCGAGCAAAAAGTGCGCATCAGCGGCAGGCCGACGTATCCCATGCCCACAATGCCCACGCGCGCCGAGTGGTTGCGGATGGCCTCGATCCACAACGGTTCCGAAAGCAACGGACCGCCATGCCGGTGCGTTCCGACCGCCTCTCGATTGGCGGACGCCTTCGTGGACTTCGACTGTTTCGCCATGACGATCTTTCTCCCGACCGAAACGACCGACCAAATGGGAAAGCCTGTACGCGGTTCACGCAATTTCATGCCGCATCGCACCGACCACATCCTGCACCGCTCTTGTTGCTATGCCGAAGAATTATCGGTGTCGGCGCAACGGTACTATAATGGGCCCATGCACCGGACGCCAAGACGCAACTCCGAGTACGTGTTGAACAGGTGTAGCATGCCCAAGCCCGACGCAAGGAGACTGACAGCTTGAATCGCCCCATCCCCCTCGCCCGACCGAACATCACCCAGGCCGAAATCGACGCCGTCGTCGCCGTCCTGCGCACGCCGAACCTGAGCCTCGGTCCGAAGGTGCCGGAGTTCGAAAGCGCCTTCGCCCGCTACTGCGGCACGAAGCACGCGGTCGCCTGCATCAACGGGACCGCCGGTCTGCACCTGCTCGTCCGCGCGATGGGCATCGGGCCGGGCGACGAGGTCATCACGACTCCTTTCTCATTCGTCGCGTCGGCCAACTGCGTCCTCATGGAGGGCGCCAAGCCGGTCTTCGTCGACATCGATCCGCACACCTGGAGCATCGACCCGCCGCGCGTCGCCGAGGCCGTGTCGGAAAAGACGAAGGCGATCATTCCGGTTGACGTGTTCGGGCAGCCCGCCGACACGGACGCGATCGAACGCATTGCCAGGCGTCACGATCTCCGCGTGATCGAAGACTCGTGCGAGGCGCTGGGCAGCCGCTACAAGGGTCGCCCCGCCGGTTCGCTCGGCGACGCGGGGGTCTTCGGATTTTACCCCAACAAACAGATCACCACGGGCGAGGGCGGTATGATCGTCACCGACGATGGGACGCTCGCCGACCTGTGCCGCTCGATGCGCAACCAGGGTCGTGAAACGGAGGGCGGCTGGCTCGCCCATCCGCGCATGGGATACAACTATCGCCTCAGCGATATCAACGCGGCGATCGGCCTGGTGCAGCTTGGGCGAATCGACGAGATCGTGGCCGAGCGCAATCGCGTCTACGCCCTTTATCGTGAGCGCCTCAGCGACGAGCGCAGACTCACGCTTCAGCGCGTCGCGCCCGACGTGGAAATAAGCTGGTTTGTCTTCGTCGTGCGGCTCTCGGACGACCACACGCAGGCCGACCGCGATCGCATTCTGCGAACCCTCAACGAGCGCGGCATCGGTTGCCGCAACTATTTCGCTCCGATCCACCTCCAACCGTTTTACGCCGAGCGGTTCGGGTTCAAATCCGGCGACTTTCCGATTTGCGAAGCCCTCGCCGCCCGCACCATCGCCCTGCCCTTTCATCACGAATTGACAGAGGCCGACGTCGATCGCGTCTGCGAGGAACTTCGGCGACTCCTTTGAAATGACGAATAGCGAATCATGAATGTCGAATGAGGACTGATCCGAAGGGTGCTACCGCGGATAGTGGTTATGTCCCAGCCTTAGCGGCGAAGCGTGCGAAAATCACCAGATCACGAAATCACCAAATCAGTATTCGACAATCGACAATCGTCAATCGACAATACACACGGATCGTTGACGTGGTCGGACGCCGAAATATGGGCATCATCGCGATCGAAAACCTCACGAAGCGTTACGGTCGGCGCGTCGGCGTCGCCGACCTTTCCCTCGAAGTCCCGGAAGGGGCGATCTTTGGTTTTTTAGGGCCTAACGGATCGGGGAAAACCACGACGATCCGCGTGCTGCTGGGGCTGCTCCGTCCGACCGCGGGAAGCGCCCGCATCTTCGGAATGGACTGCGTGCGAGAGGGTCATCGGATCAAGGCGGAGGTCGGCTATCTGCCCGGCGATCTGCGCCTCTACTCGTGGATGACCACCGAGTTGGCGCTTCGTTTGATCTCGCGGATTCGCGGCCGCGAACTTTTCCAGGAAGGCCGGCGGCTCATCGACGTGTTCGGACTCGATCCGGCGGTGCGCGTCCGCAACATGTCCCGCGGCATGCGCCAGAAGCTGGGTCTTATTCTCGCACTGGCCCACCGGCCGCAGTTACTCATCCTCGACGAACCGACGGCCTCGTTGGATCCCTTGATGCAAGCGAAGCTCTACCGCGAGTTGCGCACCCTGGCCTTGCAAGGGCACAGCGTGTTTCTTTCGAGTCATTCGCTCAGCGAAGTGCAGGAGTTGTGCGCGCATGTCGCGATTCTGCGTGAGGGGCGGCTCGTCGCCCATGAGTCCATCGAAAACCTCCGCGGCAGGGCGCGGCGCACCGTCACCATCCGCTGGTCCGGGACGGCTCCTGGCGACGGGATACCCCCGCCCCCGTTTTTGACCGTCGTGGATCGCGTCCCGGGCGAATGGCGCGCCGTGCTAACGGGCAAGGCGATGGACCTCATTAGCTGGAGCGCGACTCAGCCCATCGAGGACCTCGCGATCGAAGAGCCCGATCTCTCCACTCTCTTTCAGGATTACTATCAATAGGACGCACCCTTGAATCGCGGACTGCTCGACAAGTCGATACGCGAGGTCTGGCCGATGACTGTAATCATCGGCGGCGGATTGCTGGCCCTGGAAATCCTCTTCGCGCGTATGTTGCCGACTTTCTATAAGAACCTCTCTGAAACCGTCTTCCAGGTCGAATTCATCCGCCAGATGATCGCCGCTTTCCTGGGCACGGAGACGGCGGCCGTGATCGGACCGGCTGCCATGTCGGCGATGGCTTGGGTCCATCCCATCGTGCTGACGCTCGTGTGGGTGCAGGCGATCTCCGTCTGCACGCGGGTTCCCGCCGGCGAAGTCGATCGCGGCACGATCGACGTTCTGCTCAGCCTGCCCGTCACGCGGATGAATGTGTATCTGGCGGAATCGGTCGTGTGGCTGGCGACGGGTTTGATTGTGATCGCCGTCGGCCTTTGCGGAAACGTCATCGGCGGGTGGTCGATCGAGGCGAAGATGACCGGTACCGTCGGGCAGCGCGTCTGGGTGTGCGCGAATCTCTATGCCCTGTACGTCGCCGTGGGCGGGGCGGCGTGGGTGGCGTCATCCGTGTGCGATCGTCGCGGCCGGGCGGTCGGAATTGCTCTCGCCATTCTCATCGCATCCTTTGTGTTGAACTTCCTCGCAGCATTCAACGAAACGTTCAAACGCCTGTCTTTCTTGAGCGTAATGGACTATTACCGCCCGTTGTTCGTCCTGCAGGGCGACGTGAAGCCGATCAAGGATATCCTTGTGTTGATCTCGCTGGGCGCGTCCTGTTGGATCGCGGGCGCGATCATCTTCGCCCGGCGCGATGTGCGCACCGTTTGAAGTGATTTGGCGATATGGTGATTGGGTGATTTGATGGTCCGGCGTCGACTCGCCAACCGCCATTCTTGATTCGCCATTCGACATTTGCTCTTGCCGGATGTACACCACTTCCCCAATGCGAGCGGGCTGGTCATCAACTCTTCGTTTCGACCGTGCCGAAGCCGGCGGGTCGCTCGGCGATCTGGGGACGTTCATTCCCCTCCTCGTCGCGATGGTGCACAAGTGCGGGTTGCAGCTCGGCCCGTCGCTGCTGGCCGGCGGGCTGATGAACATCGTCACCGGACTCGCCTTCGGCATCCCCATGCCCGTCCAGCCGATGAAGGCCATCGCCACCGTCGCCATCGCCGAGGGCATGAACGAATCGCAAATCCTCGCCGCGGGGATCGCCACCGGCGTCGTGATTCTCGTGCTCGGCGTCACCGGTCTGGTCGATTGGCTCAACCGCGCCGTCCCCCGCGCCGTGGTTCGCGGTCTGCAGCTCGCGCTCGGCTTGAAGCTCCTCACCGGCGGATACAGCATGATCGTGGGCACACAAATTTGGTTCGGCTGGGACAGCATCGGCCTGGGAATCCTGTGCACGTCGCTCGTGCTCATCCTGTATTTCTCGACAAGGGTTCCCGGAGCGCTGGTTGTTTTCGGGATCGGCCTGCTTGCGCTGCTCGTCGCACAACCGTCGCTCGTCGCCGGCACCACCCTCGGCATGTCATGGCACTGGCCCGATCTCGGACATTCGCGCGATTGGCTCACCGGTCTGTGGCGAGGCGCGCTGCCCCAGGTCCCGCTGACGACGCTCAACTCCGTGATCGCCGTGTGCGCGCTGTCGACCGACTTGTTTCCCAATCGACCGGCCTCGCCGAAAAAGGTCGCGATCTCCGTCGGACTAATGAATCTGATTTGCTGCCCGTTCGGGGCCATGCCGATCTGTCACGGTGCGGGAGGTCTCGCCGCTCAATACCGCTTCGGCGCACGCACCGGTGGCAGCGTGGTGATGCTCGGCGCCGCCAAGGCGATCCTCGCGGTGTTCTTCGGCGGCTCTCTGCTGCTTTGGCTTCGCCACTACCCCCAATCCGTGCTTGGCGTGCTGTTGCTCTTCAGCGGGCTGGAGTTGGCGATGGTCTGCCGCGACCAGAACCGCCGCGTCGACTTTTTCGTGATGCTGATGACCGCCGGGGCGTGCATGGCGGTCAACACCGCCGTCGGGTTCGTCGTCGGGTGGATCATCGCCGCGGCGTTAACCTGGGGTCTGTTCCGCATCGAGCCACCCACGAGCGCCGGCGAAACGCCGGCTTGATCGCCACATGCCGCCCCTTCCCGCAGCGTCCGTCGCACCCGCCGCCGTCAAGCGATCGCACCGCCAACGCCGATAAGCCCAAATAGGCCGTTGCCGTGAGTAGTGAAATGTACGGGGCGCCGCCCGACGTCGGCTTCCGGAGCCCCGGCATTAATGCCGGGGCTCAGAGGTGGATTTTCTCTTCATGCGCGTTTTGGTCACCGGACATCGCGGCTACATCGGTTCGGTATTGACGGGCGTACTCCGCCGCGCCCGCTACGACGTGGTGGGGCTGGACTGCGATTGGTATCGCGGGTGCGACTTCGGCCGGGTCCGCGAGCCGGTCCCCGGATTCGAGACCGACCTCCGCGACATCGAGTTCACCGACCTGCTCTCCTTCGACGCGGTGATCCACCTTGCCGCGGTTCCCGAAGATCACGACCTGCTCCTCGATCCGACGCTTACCGAGGAGATCAACTACGCTGCGACGATGCGATTGGCCGAGTGCTGCAAACAGGCGAAGGTGTCGAGATTCGTCTTCGCATCGACGTGCGCGGTTTATGGCGCAAACAGTCCGGAGTTAGTCGACGAGACCGGTCCGACGGCCCCGATCACTGACTATGCGCGATCGAAGCTCCGCTGCGAGCGCGACCTCGCCCGGCTGGCCGACGGCGATTTCACGCCGGTCCTTTTGCGTATGGCGACCGCCTACGGCGTCTCGCCGCGTATGCGTCTCGATACCGTGGTCAACGACTTCGTCGCATCGGCCGTCGCCCAGGGGCGCGTCAACATGCAAACCACCGGCCGGGCCTGGCGACCGCTGATGCACGTCGAGGACATCGCCCGCGCGTACGCCGCCATGCTCACCGCCGCGAACGACCTCGTCGCCAATCAGGTCTTCAACGTCGCCAACACCGCGGAGAATTACCGCGTCGCGGATGTGGCCGAATTGGTGAGCGAAATCGTCCCGCGATCGACCTACACGATCAACTCCGGCACACTCGATCGGCGAAGCTATCGCGTCAACGGGGACAAACTGGTGCGAACCAGTCCGGGACTCGCCTACCGGTGGACGCTGCGAAACGGGATTCGCCAGCTTCGTGACGCTATGGAGAATGCCGGCATGACGCCGGGTGAATGGCGCTGCGGCCGTTACCGCCGCCTGTTGCGATTGCGCACCCTCGTCGAACGCGGTGAAATTGACTCGTCGCTTCGCTTTCGCGAACTCGCCGCTGTGCGGTTAGGACTATAACACTGGGTTCGTTCGTTGATCGGCTACGATCCCGGCGCGCCGGGATTTCATTCCGCGCGCAACTCGGATTGATGACCGCCCCGCGCTGGCGCTCGGGGTTCGGATCGGCGTGCAAAGGCCACGCTACATGCGCCGCGGACGGGCCGCGACGCTACCGCCGGTCGCTTGCGGTCCACGCGCTGATGGGCCGTGCGTGAGGGCGGGGGGTTTGACAGACCGCTCCATATCTGTCGCGGTACTGATTGACGGGCAAAGGCCACCCTACTTCTGGCCGCCGCCAATCGATCGTGTGGACGTTCGGCGAAACCCCGCCGGTCACTTCGTCTCCCCTATGGCGAAGAGCGCACGACGGTTGGTGATGTACAGCGTGCCGTTGGCCGCGACGGGCGTGGTGTACACCGAGTTTTCCAAGTTGTTGACCGTGATCGGCTTGAGCTCTGAACCATGCGCGAGGATGTGCAGGTCGCCGTCCTCGGTGCCGAGCATCACCTTGCCGTCAACCACATATGGCGATCCCCAGACGGCCGACGCCACGTCGTAACGCCAGTGGCGCTGTCCGGTCTTCACGTCGAAGCAATAGAGAAAACCGCTCAGATCGGACGCATATAAGAGTCCGTCGGCGATCGCCACGGTGGACATGGTGCGGTGGAAGTCCTCCCCGCCGACGTGCCAAATCCGTCCCAACTCCGTGATGTCGCCCGTCTTCGTCGCGTCGATGGAATAGAGGTGCCCGGCGCCCTCACCGTGCTCCGGATCCTGTCCGACGGCCACGAACACCTTGTTGTCGAAGATCACCGGCGTCGCGATCACCTCGTTGGCCGTCCCGCGCCCGCCGAGAACATACTTCGCATCGGGCGGATTGAGATTGAACTTCCAAATCACCTCGCCGCTCTCGGGTTTCAGGGAATAGCACCAGCCGTCACCGCCCCCAAAGATCACTTGCGGTTTGCCGTCGATGATCCCATAGGCCGGCGACGACCACTGGCCGTGGAAGGTCTTCGAGCCGCAGGGGTTCGCGGTCCATTTGACCTTACCTGTTTTCTTGTCCACGGCGATGATGTCCGGTGCTTCGGGCGAGGGAAGGTTGAGGTGTCCCTCGTCCACGCCGTTGGAGGTGATGACGAAAATCGTGTCTCCGCCGATCACCGGCGACGAGGTTGCGAGGTTGTGCGGAAACACGCCCAATTCCTCGATCATGTCAAGAATCCAGACGAAGTCCGCATCCTCCTTTTCCTTCCACTTCTCATCCGTGAACGGCCCGTCGTTCTCATCGTCGTGGAAGCCCTCGGCGTCCGCGCAGACCAGTTCGCAGCGATTGCTCACGTAATATATCCGGCTCCCATCGACGAGTGGCGAGGAGCAGATGCCCTGTTCGGGCCAGTCGTTAACCTGCCCGGTCGGCAGTTTGTCGTGCGTGGCCTGCCAGAGCATCTTGCCGGACTTCTCCTCGAAGGCCAGCATGATTCCCTTGTCGCCCTTGCTGTGCGGACGAAACTCGCCGCGGTTGTTCGTCCCCACATAGATCTTGCCTTGGAATATCACCGGATTGCCATAAGTCTGTGACCCCAGCGGCGCAACCCACTTGATATTCTTCTTGGTCTTGATGTCCCAGGTGGAGGGGATGCCGGTTTCACCCGAAACCATGTTGCGGTCGGGCGATCCGCCCCACATCGGCCAGTCGCCCTTCTTGGCCTTCGCCAGCGGTTCGCCCCATGCTCGTTGCCCCAGCACGAGAGCGAGCAGGAGTCCGGCGCCCATCCATCGTTGCGATCTAATCATTTTTCATCACTTGTAAGTTGTCGAAGAAAACTTCCGGGCCCTTGCTCTTGGCCGTCGTACCGGGCGAATAGGCGTACAGGCCGGGACTCCCCTCACGGTTCGGAAACGGATCGACGACATCGACGGTCCACGCCTCGGGTTCCTTCTCGTCTCGCGGCCAGACTTTTCCGCGGATTCGGGCGTCCTTCTCAGAGACATCGACGCGACACTTCATGCGGTACCAGACGTCGGTCTTCCAGACGAACGGGACCTCCTCGCGGTAGCGCGGCATCGGCGACCACGATTCAACGCGAAGCGTTTGCTCGCCGCCCATCAGCATGAGGAAGTATCGCGTGTTAATAAGCCCCATTTCTGGCTTGAAGCGCTCGCCCTTGGGCGTGCCCAAGAGGTCCGCGACCATCGTGTACCCCCCCTCGATCGGCGGGGTCATATACGATCGAATCCGCATGAACGGAGCCGACGGCTTCTCGGCGAGTTTCTGAAAGACCTTGCTCCCGTCGCGTTCGACGATCTTCGTCTTGGCAGCCGCGCCCACCCAGCCCGGCGGTACGCCGTCCACCTTCATGTCGTCGAAGTTGACCGCAAAGGGAAGCGTCGGACTGATGCGCACCCGCGCGGTCCCCGTCAGTTCACCGATCTTGGCCGTCACCATCCCCCCGGAAAACACGTTATCCTTGGCTGCCGTGAACTCGCCTGACTCGTCGATGGTTCCCTTCACGCCGGCCACGGACCAGGTCGGCTTCTCGCTGGAGCCGTCGATCACTTGCCCCATTGAATCAAACGTCATCGTTCGAAATTGCATCGTCTGCCCGGGCGACAAGGTGATTTCACCCGGAATGGCGTGGACAACGGCGAGCTTGCCGCCCGGAATGGCTGTCACGCGCATCTTGGGCGCCGAATGCTTTTCGAGTCGCGCATCCTTTTTTGCCAGGCAGTACGTGTTGTAGCGGGTCATGAAGTACACCCGCCCGTCCGCGAATGCGGGCGAACCGTAAATCTCGTCGATCGTGTTGTCCGGCCCTTCGAACTCCTCGCGGTCGAGCGACACCGCCTTGTCACCTTCGTCCTTGATGATGTGAAACACGCCGTTCTGCTCCCCGACGTAAATCACGCCGTCTGCCGTGACCGTCGGCGACCCCTTGCCCACCCGGCCGAGATTGTGCTTCCAGTATTGTTTCCCTGTCTTGGCATCGAACGCGTACAAATCGGCCGAGTTGTCCACGACATAAAGACGCCCGTTGGCAAGGGCCGGCGAGGCGAATCCGGCCTTGATGCTCTCCGCCCGCCAGACCTCGCCCGACACGGTGATGTCGCCCGTTTTGCTCGCGTCGATGCAGATGACGCGGCCCATCTCCGTCGAGTCGATGTTCTCCTCGCCGTTGGTGATGTAAGCGTAATTTCCATCGACAACGGGTGACGCGTTGAGCCCCCGCACGCTGACCTTGAAGGTCCACAGTTTTTCGCCGGTCCGTGCCATCAGTCCATAGACGTTGCCGTCGCCATTGGGGGCGATGAGCATTCGCTTGTCGCCGATCACGGCCACGACGGGAATCGCGTAGGTGGTGTCGTAGGGCTTGTCGCCCGGAGCGGACCACCACAGGACTTCCCCCGTCTTCTTGTCGAGGGCGAGGTAGCGGTGCTTGGGTCCCGCCTGATCGCCCCAGCTTGAGCTCATAAAGCTGATGATGAGGCGGTTTTCGTCGATCATCGGCGTCATCAGGCGACCGCCGTACCCGCTCGCGCGCCCGAACTGCTCCGTCATCGACCACTTCCAGAGGACCTTTCCGTCGCGATCGAAACAGAAGAGCTCGCCGCCGGTCCCGTGGGCGTAGATGTTTCCCGTTTCGGGATCGCCCACGACGGATGTCCAGCCGACACGTTGCTGGACAACGTCGGAGTCGAACACGTTGAAGCGGTATTCCCAGATCGTCTTGCCCGTGTCGGCGTCGAGGCAGATCACCCGCTCCTGCAGGCTTGCCTTGTTCGAAACGTCTCCAGCGGGAACGATGACGTAGAGCCGACCTTTCATCAGGATGGGCGTCGACCGCCCTTCCAGCGGGATTTTCCACAGGACGTTTTCACCTTGCGGCGACCACGAAGTGACGACGGCCTTCTCCCAGACCATTCCGGCCTGCTCCGGCCCGCGCCACGACGCCCAGTCCGCCGCCCAAGCCCCGCAGCAGGAGAACCAACCGGCCCATCCAATCAAATGTGCGATGCGTAGCTTCATCATGCCGACCCTCATATCCACGCGTCCGCGCCGCCGCCCTCTGTCAACCCGTTCAACGGGCGGGCGATTTAGGAGCCGCAGTCCCCGAATCCGCATACACCACCCGACGCGCCTTCATTTCAAACCGCGGTAACGTCCCCGGCGTGACAATCGACACCTCCGGTCGAAAGTGCAGCCGATCTCGCACCGCGTCGCCGACCCGTTGTTCCAGTCTGACCGAATCCGCACCCGCCCGGGCTTCGACCTCAATGCGAAGCTGCGCCAAGGCTCCACCCCGATCAACCATCAGCCGGAATTCGACCGCCTCGTCGAAGCCGCGGACGATTTCTTCAATGGCCGAGGGAAATACGTTGTTTCCCCGGATGACCAGCATCTCATCGGTTCGGCCGAGGATACCGCCGTCCAGCCGGGCAAACCACCGTCCGCACGCGCAACGACGCCGTAACATGCGCACCTGATCGCCTGTGCGATAGCGGATCAACGGACTGCCCCATCGCCCGAGGTTGGTCAGCACCAGCTCGCCGATCTCCCCTTCGGGAACGGCGGCTCCAGTCGCAGGATCGATCACCTCCGGAATGAATTCGCTCTCGATGACGTGTACGCCGCCGGGCGCTTCGGCGCATTCAAAGCCGCACGACCCGATCTCGGTCATCCCCGTGTGGTCGAACACTCGCGCGCCCCAGGCCGCCTCGATGCGCGACCGCGTCGTTGGAATGTTGCCGCCCGGCTCGCCCGCAACGATCAACGCGCGCACGGGCGATCGCGCAATATCCAGCCCTTCCGCCGCCGCCACCTCCGCCATTCGCAGTGCATAGGTCGGCGTGCAGCAGATCACGGTGGCCGCATGGTCCAGAATCAGCCTAAGTCTCGCGGAAGTAGTCATCCCGCCCGCCGCGATAGACAGATTTCCGAGATCGACGGCGCTCTCAAACGCCGCCCAGAACCCCACGAAAGGCCCGAATGAAAACGGAAAAACAAATCGATCCGCGGGTTGTATGCCTGCGGCGTGGAACAGAATGGCCCAGCAGTGCTTGAACCACGCCCAGCTCTCGTGCGTATCGAGCCATCGAAGCGGCGCCGCGCCCGTGCTCGCGGATGTCTGGTGCATTCGCACGTAACGCCGCGGCGGATAGGTGAGGTTTGATCCGTAGGGCGGGTGCTCGGCCTGATTCTCTTGCAGATCGCCTCGCGTCGTAACCGGCAGTCGATCCAGCGCATCGCGCAACGGATCAAACCGCACGCCGGCGAGCTTCCGCGTGTAGAACACGTTGCTCGCCAGCACGACCTTGAGCATGTCGGACAGCTTGCGACGCTGGAGCCGGTCCAGCGCGTCGCGATCAAGCGTTTCTTCTTCGGCCGCGTAAAACGTCATTCGCTCCGATCCTTGCCGCGCCAGCCCTCGCGTGAGCGGGACTGCGCACGAGCCGATGGGTCAGCCCCGCGACTGACCCGCGATTTTAACATCATGGCGGTCGGGTGCGAATCCGGCATGCCCCCGACGAACGCTTCCGCATGACGTGTAAGAAGTTGTAACCGGCGGCGATTGCAGCGGCGATCGCGCCGGCATCTCCAGGAGGAAGCGCCTCACGGCGGGCCGAGGTAAGAAACTGTTGGGGCGATTCCGTCCCTTGTGTTTCCCCCCCGGTTTCGCTAGCATCCTCACTTCAGGGTTGGAGAAGAGTGTCACGCGGTGGCATTGCCCGGCGTGGAATGCCCCCGTGACCGGCTGCAGGGGCCGCGCGGACCCGGGCCGGACAAACCATACAAAAAAGGAGCAATCCGCATGCACACCGATCAAACGAACACCAGGCGAGGGGTTTCATTCCGGTCTGTCTTCCGTTTTCGCGGGGCCTCTCTTGCGGCCCTTGCGTTGTCCGCCCTCGCCGCGGCGCCTGCTCTGGGCGCACCGGTAAGGGTCGCGGCGGGTCAGGATCCGAGCGAGGTAAGCTCCTTCGCCCTCGACTTCGGAGGATTCGGAGGCGTTGCGAGCGCTTTAATTGCTCGAACCGATTTCGAACTTGAGATCGACACGGCGGCGAGGACTGCACGCTTCAACCGCTATGACCAGGACATCGACCCGCTCATGCTGCCCGGCGGAATCAGCACGGGCAATATCCATGTCGAGGTCGTGCCGAATTCCTCATCCGGCACATTCAACCCCGCCACCGGCGAGTTCGCCACCAGCGAGGTGTACGCGATTCACTTCGACGGTGATTTGAGCGCGTTCAATCTCCACTCCCCCGTCCTCCTCGAAAGCAACTCATCCGGAACCGTTGCTTTGGCGACCGAATCGGGCGGCAGCGTGGTGATGGAATGGTCCGGGGGCAGCGAACTGGCCAACCCATTCGACCCAACCACGTTGATTCCGTTCACGTACACCTGTGAGATCAACGCCGCCTTCGCCGCCGCCCCGACCAACATGCTCGAGCTTAATCTCAAGCCCTACGTATTGAATCTTACCCTCCCGCAGGGACTCGAAAACAGCCTGATCCGAAAACTCGACAAGGCTTCGGAACAGATCAGCGCCGGCCTGGAGCCCGGCGCAATTCGTAGCCTGGGAGCCTTCATCAACAAGGTCGAGGCCCAGCAAGGCAAGAAAATCGAGCAAGCAGATGCCGACTCCCTCATCGCGAGCGCCGAAGCGACGATCGCGCTCGTGCTGGAGAGCAACCTCGTCAACTCCGGCTCCTCCATAAACTCGCTCCCGCCCAAGCGGGCCGGAAGACAGTGATAGGCCGGCGTTCCCAGGCCACACATATGTCGACCACGGGGCCGCCGAAGCACGGCGGCCCCTTTGCGTTCCGCACCCTGGAATGCAGGGAAATACTCGCGACGATCCTTTCGGTTTTGCTAACGACGGAAGAAGCGCCGCCCTTCGGCTGCTCGAATCCATGAGCGAGCTACGCATCGCTTATCTTGCCGCCGGCGCGGCTGGAATGTATTGCGGAAGCTGCATGCGCGACAACCGCCTCGCGGCCGCCCTGCGCGCCGCGGGTCGCGACATCACGCTCATCCCTCTATACACGCCGCTTCGCACCGACGAGAACGACGTGAGCGAGTCTCGCGTCCTCTACGGCGGCATCAACGTCTACCTCGAACAGCGGTTCGGCGTCTTCCGACGATTGCCCCGGTGGCTTACTCGTATTCTCGATGCGCCGACCCTGCTCCGCGGTCTCTCTCGTTGGTCCGGCGCCGTCGAACCGGACTCGCTCGGCGCTTTGACCGTCTCGGTTCTCAAGGGTGAACACGGTGCTCAGCGGATCGAACTGAAGAAGCTCCTCGAAGTCCTCGCGGCGCTCAGACCCGATGTCGTCCACCTGCCGAATCTGCCGTTTATCGGAGTGGCGCACGAAATCCAGTCCGCGCTCAAAGCGACGGTCTTTTGCACCCTCAGCGGCGAGGACATTTTTCTCGACGGACTGCCCGAACCCCATCGCACGCGGGCGTTTGAATTGATCCGGGAACAGGCTGGCGGGATCGACGCTTATGTGGCCACGTCCGACTACTACGCCGACCATGCCGCCGCGCACTTCGGCCTGCCGCGTGACCGCGTCCACACCGTCCGCATGGGACTCCACGTTGACGATTTCGCGGATCCGCTCGACCCGCCAGATCGCCCGTTTACGATCGGCTACCTCGCCCGCATTTGTCCGGAGAAGGGATTGGCCAACCTCTGCGAGGCATTCGTCATGCTGCGCCGCGCCGGACGCGACTGCCGCCTACGGATCGCCGGCTACCTCGCCAGGGCACAACAGCCGTTCCTCGACGGACTGCATGATTATCTCCGCCAGCCCACGACCGATGGCACCGTTGACTTCGTCGGAGAAGTCACGCGAGAAGAAAAAATCATGTTTCTCCGCTCTTTGAACGTCCTCTCCGTCCCGACCGTATACCATGAAGCCAAGGGACTGTATGTTCTGGAGGCGCTGGCCTGCGGCGTGCCCGTCGTCCAGCCTCGACACGGCTCGTTTCCGGAGCTGATCGAGGCGACCGGCGGCGGCATCTTGTACGATCCCGAGGGCGGCATCGATGCACTGGCGATCGCAATCGCCGAGCTGATGGACGACCCCGCGAAGCGGCGCGACCTCGCGTTGCGGGGTTGGAAGTCCGTCCATGCATTGTTCACGGACAAGATCATGGCCGAGCAGACGTGGGCGCTGTATGAACGCTATCGCAATGAACGCCGCTCGATCCGCTGAGGGCGCGTCCGTCGTCGACGGCGCTCTTCGCGTCGAATCAATCGGCAAGACATACCCGGCCCGCGGGCGCGAACTAGTGATCCTGCGCGGAGTTTCGCTGACGATGTCCGCCGGCGATTCAGCCGCCGTCATGGGTCCGTCCGGTTCGGGCAAAAGCACCCTACTCAATATCCTCGGCACGCTCGAACCGCCGACGTCGGGGCGCGTGACCATCGGCGGCACCGACCCCTTCACACTCGACGAACGCGGGCTTGCCCGCTTCCGAAACCGGACGATCGGTTTTATCTTTCAGGAGCACCACCTGCTGCCGCAATGCACCGTGCTCGAGAACGTGCTTCTGCCGACGCTCGCCGGTCCGCGCGAAGGCGGCGCTAGCGCGCTCGATCGCGCGAGACAACTGCTCGATCGCGTCGGACTTTCAGACCGTCTCGATCATCGACCGTCTGAACTCTCCGGCGGCGAGCGACAGCGCGTCGCGATTGCCCGCGCTCTCATCTGTCGGCCCGGCGTCCTGCTCGCCGACGAGCCGACCGGCAATCTCGACCGCACCACCGCCGAGGCCGTCGGATCGCTCCTGCTCGACGTACACCGCGAGCAAAGGGCCGTCCTCGTCGTCGTCACCCACAGCGATCGGCTGGCCGAACGATTCCCGCGACGTTGGGAATTGAACGACGGCACGCTGGTCGCGCATTAGGAGCCGCCCGGTGCGCTGGCTTGTCTACCATATTCGCTCCGCGACGTATCATCGTCGGACGAATCTGGCCGTCACGCTCGGCGCGGCGATCGCCACCGCGTCTCTCACGGGCGCCCTCATGGTCGGCGATTCCATGCGCGGCAGCCTGCGCGAGATCGCGGTCGGTCGTCTCGGTCGGGTCGATCACTCGCTGGTCGCGCAGCGGTTCTTTCGACAAGCATTGGCCGACGAACTGGCGGCGTCGCCGCAAACTCAATCGCCGGGCGATTTCACCGGCGTCGCGCCCGCGATTCTTCTTCGCGGTGGCGTCACCCACGCCGAACTGCATACGCGCGTCGAGCGCGTCAATCTGCTCGGCGTCGATGATCGCTTCTGGCGGCTCGATTCCGTCGAACGCCCCGCAAGCGTCTCCCGACTCGCGGATCGCTACGTTATTCTCAATGAACCGCTCGCGGCCGAGCTGAACGCCAACATCGGCGACGACGTGCTCATTCATACGGCCAAACCGAGCGCGATCTCCACCGAAACTCTGCTCGGCCGCCGAGACGACGCCACGGCCGCATTGCGTTTGACCGTCGCGGCAATAGTTCCCGCCGAAGGCCTGGCGGCGTTCGACTTGAATCCCCGGCAGGTGACGCCCAAGAACGCCTACATTCCGCTCACAGTTCTCCAACGAACGCTGGGGCGGCAGGATTTTGTCAACACGATTCTTGTGTCCGAGAAATCCGCCACCGACACCGGCGTGCCCGCGGCATCGGAACAGCTTTCCGAACGCCTCCAGGAGGAATTGCAGCACCACGTATCGCTCGCGGATGTCGATCTCAAGTTGCGCCTCGACGAGACGCATCGCTACGTTTCGGTCGAAAGTGAAGCCGTGTTGATCGAGCCTGCTCTGGAGGATGCCTGCATCGCCGCCGCTCGCGCTATCGGGTTAGAGGCGTCGCCCGTCCTCGTGCACCTTGCCAATACCATCTCGCTCGACGCCTCTTCCGAGCCGCGGGCTTCAGCCCACGCGACCCCGCAGATTCCCTCTCCCTCTCAGGGAGAGGGTCAGGGTGAGGGTGATCGAAATCCTCCAAAGGTGATCCCCTACTCCACGGTGGTGGCGATCGATCCGAACTCGCCGGCAATGAAAGAACTCGCCGAAACCGCGAGTGTCAAGAGCATGGCACTCGCGCCCGGCGATGTCCTGCTTAACCAGTGGGCTGCCGATGACCTGCACGCCAGGCCCGGCGATCGCGTGACACTGACCTACTATGTCTCCGGCGATCAGGGCAAGCTCGAAACACGCTCGGCCACATTCGCGCTTCGCGGCGTCGTGCCGCTCAGCGGTTCGGCGGCCGACCCCGGTTTCGTTCCCGAGTACCACGGGGTCACCGACGCCGTGAGTCTCGCCGACTGGAGCCCGCCCTTCCCGATCGACCTCAAGCTCATCCGCGACCAGGACGAGGCTTACTGGAAGCAATATCGTACCACGCCCAAGGCGTTCGTCTCGCTCGCCGACGGTCAACGCCTCTGGGGAAACGAAGGCGACCGCTTCGGGCGAATCACCTCGATCCGTCTCTCGCCGCCGAACAATGGCGCCACGACAAGCGACGCCGATCCGCACGCACTCGCGGACAAGTTTCAGACCGAACTCCCGCGTCACCTCAACGCCGCCGAGCTTGGCCTGCGGTTCCAATCGACTCGCAAGCAGGTCTTGCAGGCCGCAACGGGCAACACCGATTTCGGCGTGCTCTTCGTCAGCTTCAGTTTCTTTCTCATCCTCGCCGCCGCCATGCTCGTCGCCCTGCTCTTTCGGCTCGGCGTCGAGCGCCGCGCGTTTGAGATCGGTTTGTTGCTCGCATCGGGCTTCACGCCGCGTACGGTCGCGCGGGTTTTGCTTTGGGACGGCGCTCTTGTCGCATTGGTCGGTGGTCTGGTCGGTGTGGCCGGCGCATTCGGCTACGCATGGTTGATGCTCGCGGGTCTGCGATCGTGGTGGTCGGCTGCGGTCAACACGCCGCTGTTGCGCCTGCACGCCGAGCCGATGACCGTGACCATCGGCTTTGTCGCCGGGCTTTTCGTTGCGACGGCTTCGATCGCGTGGTCCGTCCGCGGACTCACCCGCCGATCGACTCGATCGCTGCTCGATGGAAACGTGGGCGATTCCGGCCTGAGCGGCGTCGTGCGACGCGGCCGCACAGCCTCAATTACCGCCGTTGTTACGCTCACAATCGCCGTCATCCTGGCCGGCGTCGCATTCTCCGCCGACACGAGCACACAGGTCGCCGCCTTTTTTTCGAGTGGATCGGCCATGCTGGTGGCGTGCCTGGCCGCGCTGACCCGCTGGCTGCGCGCGCAGCCGCACGGCATCATGCACACGCCCGGCGTCGCCGCCGTGATGCGAATCGGCGCGCGCAACGCGCGGCGCAACGTCGGACGAAGTCTCTTGACCGCGGGCCTAATCGCATCGGCTGTCTTCGTAATCGTCTCGCTCGAAGCGTTCCGCCTCGATTCCGATATCGGCGGCAACGACAAGCAATCCGGAACGGGCGGATTCACGCTGTTTGCCGAGTCGGCCGTACCGCTTCCTTACGATGTGAACACGCGCGAAGGTCGCGACGCCCTCGGCCTTACGAACCCGCTCCTCGACCCCGCACGCGACGTGCGGTTCGTCCCGTTTCGCCTGCGACCCGGCGATGAGTCGAGCTGCCTCAATCTCTACCACCCGACTCAGCCGAGGATCATCGGCGCGCCGGACGCGATGATCGAGCGCGGAGGTTTCCGCTTCGCCGATTCGCTCGCTGAGACCGAGGAAGAAAAGCAGAACCCTTGGACACTGCTTCGACGAACCTTTGCCGACGGCGCGATCGCTGCCATCGGTGACGAGAGTGCCGTGATGTGGCAGCTTCACCTCGGACTCGGCAAGGACCTCGTGATCAAGGATGATCGCGGCCGCGAAGTGAAGCTGCGTTTCGTCGCCTTGCTCAAGGGGAGCGTTATGCAGAGCGAGATCGTCGTCTCTGACGCGCAGTTCGTGCGGCTTTTCCCGTCCCTCGGCGGCCGCTCCTTCTTCCTGATGGACATGCCATCCGCCGACACCGTCGAGGTCGAACGCACGCTTGAGAAGGACCTTTCGAGTTACGGGTTCGACGCATCGCGCACCAGTGACCGGCTCGCCGAATACTTCGCCGTGCAGAACACCTATATCTCGACGTTTCAAACGCTCGGCGGGCTGGGCTTGCTGCTCGGAACCGGCGGCCTCGCCGCGGTACTCTTGCGCAATGTCTGGGAACGCCGCCGCGAACTGGCCCTCATGCGAACAGTGGGATTCTCGCACGCGACCCTGGCGGTCATGGTGCTCGTCGAAAACGCCGCGCTGCTCGTCGCCGGCGTACTTGCCGGGTTGCTCTCAGCCGCTCTTGCGATCGCGCCGGTGATTCTCAAAAACGCTTCGTCAATCCCGTGGTCTTCGCTTGTGCTCACCGTCGGCGCCGTTGTCGTGGTCGGCATGTTGGCCGGCCTCGCCGCCGTCGTCCCCACCCTCCGCGCGCCGCTCATCCCCGCGCTGCGCAATGAATGAGCACAGGGTCCTCGATTTAACTGTCGCGGTCTACGACGCGTTCCAGTTCTGTGATCAACGTCGGAACATCTTCGGTGACGATCTTCCCAAGTACGTCAAAGTCCACTTCGTCGTAACCGTGAATCAGTCGATTCCTCAACCCTACGATCCGAGACCATTGAATGCCGGAATACCTATGATGGGTCGTCTCTCCGACTCGCGCTGCCGCTTCTCCGACGATCTCCAGAAGACGAACGAGTGAAAGATTAAGCGTCCTGTTCGAGTCCAGCTCTTCTCGTCGCCGACCGCGGGCCATTTCCATCGCCTCGCGAGCATGATCGAGCATGTGGTGCAAACTTACCTGATCGTCATGCCGGGCCATAGATCACACCGGCCTCTTTGATTACTTGATCGCGGAAATAGCGGCTGAGAAAACCCGGCGTGTTCAGATCAACGGGTCGACCGAGCAATGCCGAGAACTCATCCTGCATCCCAAAGAACGCCAGCCCTGGCGTATGACCCGGTTCGAATTCGACCAGAACGTCCACATCGCTATGCGGTCCGAAGTCGTCGCGAAGAACCGAACCGAACAGCGACATCTTGCGGATGTGATGTCTCCGGCAAAAGTCAGCAATCCGATCCTTTGGCACGTCAATGTTTTGAGCGACCATGACCCAACTCGTTGCAAACGCCTACAAACGCCGTCATGGTTAATCGCAACACCGCACCATTCCGCCTTGAACTCCCGTCAAGTTCGTTCGGATCGGACCGCCGTCGCGACCATTTCGCGCACCATCGCCACCACGCGGTCCGGTGACACCTTCCGTGCTTCGCCCGTCTTGCGGACTTGCAGATCGACCGTCCCGTCGGCCAGGCCCTTCTTGCCCACCACGATTCGCAGCGGAAATCCGACCAAATCCGCATCGTTGAACTTGAATCCCGGCCTCGCGTCGCGGTCGTCAAGGATCACTTCGACGCCCGCCGCTTCCAACTCGTCGTGCAGCTTCATCGAAAGCGTCGTGACCGCCTCGTCGCGAACGTCCAGCGCACAAATGCAAACGTGAAACGGCGCGACCGCCATCGGCCACTTGATCCCCTTTTCGTCGTGAAACGCCTCGATCACCGCCGCCATCGTCCGCGTCACGCCGATCCCGTAGCAGCCCATGATAAACGGCCGGGCCTTGCCGTCGTGGTCCAGGCACGTCGCCCCCATCGCCTCCGAATACTTCGTCCCCAGCTTGAAGACATGCCCGACCTCGATGCACTTCTTGAACGCCAGCGGCGAGCCGTTCGGCGCTCGATCGCCCTCGACGGCCGTACGAATATCGCCCCATTCCACGATCGCAAAGTCGCGGCCCGGATTCACGCCCGCGATGTGATAGTCGGTCTTGTTCGCCCCGGTCACCGCGTCGTGCATCAGGGTTACGGCCTGGTCGGCGATCATCCGCGCCTTCAATCCGACCGGCCCGGCGAAGCCGACCTCCGCACCGGTGACTCTGCGAATCAGTTCCGGACCAGCCTGTGCCAATTTGATGACACCGGCCACACGCCGCAACTTGGCCTCGTTCACCTCATGGTCGCCGCGAACCAGCGCCACGAGTGCCTCGCCGTCGCCTGTTTCATAGATGATCGTCTTGATCATCTTGACCGGCGAACATTTCAAGAAACCCGACACGTCATCGATCGTCGAATGCCCCGGCGTATGCACTTCCTTCAGCGCCGCATTGGTTCCGTCGCGCGCATCCGCCACCGGCGCGACCGACGCCCGTTCGAGGTTGGCCGCATACGATCCGTCCTCAGCCTGTACGAGATAATCCTCGCCCGCGTCGGTGGGCACCATGAATTCGTGCGACGCATCGCCGCCGATCGGCCCCGACTCGGCTTCGACGATAACATACGGCAGCCCACAGCGCCCGAAAATCGCGCGGTAGGCGTCGTACATTTTCTGGTAGCCCTCGTCGAGTCCGCCCGGCCCTTCCTTCGTCAGGTGGAACGAGTACGCGTCCTTCATCAGAAATTCGCGGGTCCGCAGCACGCCGCTCTTGGGCCTGGCCTCGCCGCGAAACTTCGTCTGAATCTGATAGAAGTTGACCGGAAGCTGTTTGTAACTGTTCAGAAACGCCCGCGCGTGTTCGGTGATGACCTCCTCGTGCGTCGGACCCAGCACCGTCCGCGAACGCCAGTCGTCATGCGAGACGCTCCCCAGTCGGATCAACACGTCGCCCATCGCCGCGACGCGGCCCGTCTCCTCCCACCACTCGATGGGGTGCATCGCGGGCATGTGCAATTCGATCGCCCCGGCCCGGTTCATCTCCTGCCGGACGATCTCCTCGATCTTCCGCAGCGTCCGATACCCCAGCGGCAAATACGTATACGCGCCCGCGACGACTTGCCGGATCAGCCCCGCGCGGATCATCAACTGGTGCGACGGAACCGTCGCCTCAGCCGGTGATTCCTTCGAGGTCGGAATGAAAAATTCGCTCCATTTCATGCAGCGTAGGAATACTCGTTGGTGCGCGCTTCCGCAAGCCGAACGCCCTCCCACCCGTGTCTCGACGCACCCCCACCGAAGCGATCAGAGCCGCGAGCGGCAGCGAGCGGACAGCCGCCGGCCCAAGCCGCCAAAAACCGCAACTCGCGCCGCCGTTCATCCGCAGCCCGCGATACGGAATGGGAGCAAAAACAGTCCGTTGAGGACCGGCGTGAAGAACGAGAATCCGAAGGGTCCGGGCAGTATACTGGCCAGCGCGACGTCGGCCGTCGCCGCCACGAAGCCGATCGCCAACGCGACTTGAAATACCACGCGGGCGAGCGACTTTCGTCGAACGCGCCGTCGGCCCGACTGGTTCTTTGCGGTATCGTCCATGACTCTCGTTATCGACCCAACCATGCTTGATACCTTAGTCGCTCACGCCCAGCGCGACTATCCCAACGAATGTTGCGGAATCCTCGTCGGCGTGCGATCGGGACCGGATCGTTTCGTGCATCGCGTCATCCCCTCCGCCAACATCGCCATAGGTGATCGCCGCCGAAACTACCAGATTGACTGGAAAACGCTGCTCGCAACGCAACGCGACGCGCGCCACGCCTGCCTCCAGATCGTCGGCTTCTACCATTCCCACCCCGACGGTTCGACCCGACCGACCTGGCGCGACCTTGAAAATGCCTGGGCCGACTGTTCGTACCTCATCCTTGCCGTTTCAGCCGGGAGATACATCGACTCGGCATCCTGGCGCACCAATGCCCCGCGCCGCTCTTTTGAGCCCGAATCCGTCACCGACCATCCGCTTTGGGGCAACCCGCATCATTGACATTGGACGTGTGTTTTCATAAGCTTAGTGTTTCCGGTTCGAAGGACCGCGTTTTTCGTCTGGAGGTAGAGTCATGGGACAATCGTTCGGCAACATCATCGGCGCAATCGGACGCACTCCGCTCGTCAGGATTAACCGCATCATCCAGGCCCCCGCCACGGTCTACGCCAAGCTCGAGTTCAACAATCCGCTCTCGAGCGTCAAGGATCGCATCGGCGCCGCGATGATCGAAGCCGCCGAGCGCGACGGAAAAATCAACCCCGGGTCCACGATCGTCGAGCCGACCTCCGGCAACACCGGTATCTCCCTCGCCTTCGTTTGCGCCGCCAAGGGCTACAAGCTCACGCTGACCATGCCTGAGAGCATGTCCATGGAGCGGCGCGCGATCCTCAAGGCGCTCGGCGCCAACCTCGTGCTCACGCCGGCCGCCGAAGGCATGAAGGGCACCATCGCCGCCGCCGACAAGATCGTCAAGGAGACGCCCGGCGCTTTCATGCCGCAGCAGTTCGAGAACCCGGCCAACCCCGAGATTCACCGCCGCACGACCGCGATGGAGATTTGGAACGACACCGACGGCAAGGCCGACATCCTGGTGTCAGGCATTGGCACCGGCGGAACCATCACCGGCGTCGGCGAGGTCATCAAGAGCAAAAAGCCCTCGTTCAAGTGCTACGCCGTCGAGCCTGGGGCCTCGCCCGTCATCGCCCAGTTCCGCGCGGGCACACCCCTCCAACCCGGCAAGCACATGATTCAGGGCATCGGCGCCGGGTTCATCCCCAAGATTCTCAACCTCGAGGTGATCGATGACGTAATGCACGTGACTAACGAGGACGCGTTCGCCTGGGCACGGCGCGCCGCCAAGGAAGAAGGCATCTTCTGCGGAATCTCCTCCGGTGCGGCCCTCTGCGTCGCCAACAAGATCGCAAACATGCCCGAAAACAAGGGCAAGGTCATCGTGGCGATTCTGCCCAGCGGCGGCGATCGCTATCTCTCGACCCCGCTATTCGCGGAATGACGGGCGGCCCAGCCAACCCTCTCTCCCTCGGAGAGCGTCCGGATGACGGATTGCACCAAAGACCGCGCCCCACCGGGTCGTCCGGGTCAAACGGCGAGATTTTCTACACTTTACCCTTGAATTCCGATAACCTTGTGCTACTAATGAGATTACACGGATAGTTATCTGTTTGTTCAAGCCCTTTCGCAAACGGAATTCGGGGCGAAGCGGTCCATTCTTTTACTCGTCGGAACGGCCTGTCTTGCATTCTCAACCCCGTCGCACGGCGCGGTCGTTGACGACGGGCGAATGATCAAAGCCGACCGCGCTGAACCGCTTCCCTTGCGTCTACTATCGGATGAGGGCGTGTTCGTGGTGTACGACGCGGCGTTGCCGTGGATCGAGCGGGACGCGCGCGCCCGATACGTCGGCTGGTGGCTGGGGGGCGATGACGAGCAGGTCTACGTGTATCCCGCACTTCTGTACAACAGCCACGATGCGGTCGGGGCGCTGATCGACTTTGCGGAGCAATTCGCCCTGGACCTCGATCCGCTGACGGAAGGCGTGCCGGAAATGGCGAAGCGCGTGGTTCGCGAGCTCGAACAGCGGGCGGGTGATCCGAGCCGGGAGCCCCGGCGCGCCGGGGACCGGTCAATCAGAACCGCGACCGCGAGGGAGCGGAGCGCCTCCCCCCTTCACCAAGGGGGGGCGCCATCCGAGGCCGGCAGATGATACGGTAATCGGAACCTGAGAAATGTTCTCGATTGCGTATGCAGCCGGCGCAACTACCGCCCCGCCGCCAGCGCGTCCGAATCCTTCGCGAAGCGCCGCGCGGTTTCGAGGCTGATGCCGCCCGCGGAGACGAGCCGTGCAAGGTCCTCGTCCAGCGGAATCATCCCCTCGCGTTTACCGGTTTGGATGGCCGACTCGATGGAATCGATCTTCCCGAACTTGATCGCCGCCCGAACGGGTTGATTGACGTGCAGCACCTCGAGGGCGAGCGCCCGCCGCCGGCCCGGCTTGACGTGCAGCAGCAAATGCTGGCTCACCACCGATCGCAGACTGAGTGCGAGCTGCGCCCGAACATCGTCCTGCGCATCAGGCGGAAAGAAATCGACAAACCGCGACACCGCGCCCTTGGCATCTCGCGTATGCAGGGTGGTAAGGATCAGGTGGCCGGTCTCGGCCGAACTGAGCGCCATCGCCGCCGTTTCGCGGTCGCGGATCTCGCCGACGAGGATGACGTTGGGATCCTGCCGCAGGCCGTACTTTAGTCCGTCGTAAAATGACTCCACGTCGCGACCGACCTCGCGCTGCGTGACGATCGTCGAACTGACCCGCCGATGCACGTACTCGATCGGCTCCTCGACCGTGATGATGCGAAAACCCCCGCGAACGTTCATCAGGTTGATCAGGGCCGCCAGCGTCGTGGACTTCCCCGAACCCGTCACCCCCGTGATGATGACCATGCCGTTGTTGTGGGTGATGAGTCGCTCGGCCAGCGTCTCCGGAAAGCCCATCCACTCAAACGTCGGAATCTCGTTGGGCACGTGCCGCAGACACGCGCACCAGTGTCCGCTCGCCAGAAACACGTTCGCACGAAACCGACAGGACGCCCCCTTGTGCGTCAACTCCAGCGAACAATCAAAGTTCGTGCCTCCGTCGAGCCGGGCGACGAGCGGTTCCGGCAGGATCGACGCGACAATTTGGCGGACCTCCAAACCGGACAGCAGCCCCTCGCCTGCGGGTGTAAGCTGTCCGTGGATCCGATACGTCGCCGGGAATCCCGGAATCAGGTGAACGTCGGAGGCTTCTCGATCGACCGCTTCATGCAGCAAAGGGTGCATGGCGGACACGGCCTGCGGATCGGGATGGAGCAGCGGGGTACTCATGGACGAACTTGTACCCGAAACCGGCCCTGGGTGTTACACCGTTCAGATTAGGTGCTCGCAAAGCCGATAACCACGCCGCTTAGGCGGGTTATCTTTCGAGGGGGGGATCATCGAGGCCGACGGGATTCGAACCCGCAACCACCGGCGTGACAAGCCGGTACTCTAACCAATTGAGCTACGGCCCC
>ERZ1292633.1139-Hain-H41-02um-R1-1139-length-29165-cov-6_pt1 | contig 29165 bp, 30 predicted proteins | sample MGYA00564406_ERZ1292633 | MGnify/ENA primary metagenome ERZ1292633 (study PRJEB36523, sample SAMEA6512639) | groundwater metagenome | collected 2019-01-08 | study: AquaDiva: Metagenomics assemblies of 32 groundwater samples
TAAATTTTACATAATATATATTATCGGACTTATGGATATACGCGAATGAATCCACCCTCAGACCCCCCTCACGCTGATATTGCGCCGTTAATTGCGATTATGGCGCGGCTGCGTGATCGGCAAAATGGCTGCCCGTGGGACGTTGAGCAAACCTTCGCGACCATCGCGCCCTACACAATCGAGGAAGCCTATGAAGTCGCGGATGCGATTGAGCGGCTTGATATGGCAGCGCTAGTCGATGAACTTGGTGATCTGCTGTTCCAAGTCGCGTTCCACGCACGCATGGCCGAGGAAGCTGGGTATTTTGATTTCGCCGATGTGATCAATGCAATTTGTGACAAGATGATCCGCCGCCATCCGCATGTCTTTGGTGAGAATAAAGAAAAACCCGATTGGGAAGCCTTGAAGGCAGCTGAACGCGGCACTTCAGTCGACCCAAGCGCAGTTGGTGGCGTTGCACTATCGCTGCCGGCTTTGATGCGTGCCGAAAAGCTCCAAAAGCGTGCAGCGCGTACCGGCTTCGATTGGCCCGATGATCGCGGCGCTCTCGATAAAATAATAGAGGAAATAGAGGAGGTTAAATCAGCTTCCTCAGATATTCACCGTGCTGAAGAAATCGGTGATCTGCTCTTCGCAGTCGTCAACTGGGCACGTCATCTTGGCGTCGAGCCTGAAGATGCGCTGCGCCGCGCCAACGGCAAATTTGAAAAACGGTTTCGCGTTATGGAAGATATTGCTGGCAAAGCATTTGTGGCGCTCAATCTTGACGCCAAAGAAGCACTTTGGGTTCAGGCCAAACTCCGCGACTGAAAGCGCGCGAAATCTTCGTCAGATAGCCGCACCTCAATCACCATCTGATCATCCTCTACGCTTTCATCAACAACGCTGCCATGTGCATGAAGCCACGCAATTGTTGCGCCGTCGCCTGCCCCAACATTGATATGATGGATCCGCCGCGTCTTGGTCAAACGGGTTGAAAGCATCCCAAGCAATGGGGCCACCCCCTCCCCCGTCAAAGCTGATAGCGGCACGACATCATCGCGCCGGGTGGCTTCGGCCTTGTGAAATGCCTGTGCTTCGGGGGCTAGCAAGTCAATCTTGTTCCAGGCCTCAATGAGTGGCGCGCCATTTTCGCCGCTGATCCCGATATCACCCAGCACTTTGATAACGTCATCACGTTGGGCGTCGCTATCTTCATGCGATATGTCTCTGACATGAAGGATCAGGTCAGCGTCGATGACTTCTTCAAGCGTCGCATGAAATGCTGCAACCAATTGCGTTGGCAAATCAGAGACAAAGCCGACCGTATCCGAAAGAATGGCCTTATCAATACCGGGCAGGGATATATGTCGCATCGTTGGGTCAAGCGTGGCGAACAGCAGATCCTCCGCCATTACAGAAGCGCCAGTTAACCGATTGAAAAGTGTTGATTTTCCGGCGTTGGTATAGCCGACCAGCGCAATCACCGGCCACGGCGCACGCTTGCGTCTGCTGCGGTGGAGCGTCCGTGTACGGCTCACGTCAGCAAGTTCACGGCGCAGCTTGGCCATGCGGTCACGGATCATCCGCCTATCGGCCTCAATCTGCGTTTCACCCGGCCCGCCGAGAAAGCCGAAACCGCCGCGCTGCCGCTCAAGGTGAGTCCAGCTTCGCACCAGCCGCCCCGCTTGATAATCAAGATGGGCAAGCTCGACTTGTAACCGACCTTCAGCACTCGCTGCACGTTCACCAAAAATTTCGAGGATCAGCCCGGTTCGGTCAATCACCTTGGCCTTGAACGCGGTTTCGAGATTGCGCTGCTGCACCGGGGTAAGCGACGCATCAACAACCACAAGCTCAGCTTCGTGCATGTTGACGTTCGCACTCAAACTATCGAGTTGCCCCGTGCCAAACAGGGTTGCTGGACGGACGTCACGCACTTTGACACTTATCCGGTCAACAACATCAATGCCAATGGCCGCAGCCAAGCCTGCCGCTTCTTCAAGCCGCGCATCTGCACTGCGCAGTTTTGATTTGCCGGTTTCGGGACAAATGACGATAGCGCGCGCACCGCGCGCGACACCATCATCACTGCTTCTGGAAAAAACGCTCAATCGTCGCCCGCATCATCTTCTTCGGCAAGATTAAGCGGATTGGCTGGCTGAACCGTAGAAATGGCATGTTTGTAAACAAGTTGCACCATGCCGTCGCGCTGGAGCAGCATACAAAACAGATCATAAGCCGCAATTTCGCCCTGCAACATCACCCCGTTAACGAGGAACATCGTCACCGGATTAAATGTTTTTTGGACATGTGAAAGGAACACATCCTGCAAATGGCGTCCTTTGCGCTCGGCTTGTTCAAAGGCGGCCGCGATTGGAACAAGATCGACCGCAGAACTTGGCATCACGGTCGATATTGCATGCTTGTAAATCAATTGCGATTGCCCATCACGGCGCAATAGCACAGAAAAATTATCAAACCATGTTATAATTCCCTGCAATTTTACACCTTTAACCAGGAACATCGTCACCGGGGTCTTGGTTTTACGAAGGGCATTGAGAAATATATCTTGAAGGTTGTTTGACTTCTCGGGCATTTCTAACCTCTTATACTATTGGCGGGTCATCGCCCGCTCCTGCGCCGTTACGCGGCGTCGTGTGTGCAAATGTGCTTTACAACGAGATTGGGCTAGCATGTAAAATGGCCTGCGTCAGCAGCTTTCGTCATCTTCGTGACGTAGCTCTGCCATTCCCAAAATTTTTAGTTTCCGGTGCAATGCCGATCGCTCCATCCCGATAAAGGTCGCGGTACGTGAAATATTGCCTGAAAAACGGCGAATTTGAACACGCAGATATTCGCGTTCGAATGTTTCGCGGGCTTCCCGAAGTGGGACACCCATCATCGCATTTACCGTGCCATTGCCTGAAGCGTGGGTTTCATTCACGATCTCTGTCGGCAGCATGTCAACATCAATCCTGCCAATCCGTTCGCCAGGCGCAAGAATGATCGTACGCTCAACAATATTGCGCAACTGGCGAACATTGCCGGGCCAATCATAGGCCTGGAGCGCTGCAATCGCCTCGGTGGCAATCGCCGGGGTGCGAATACGCCGTTCGGTGGCAAAGCAGGCCACAAAATGATCGACGAGCGCCGGAATGTCCTCACGCCGATCGGTGAGCGGAGGCAAGTGGATCGGCACAACGTTCAGGCGGTAAAAGAAATCTTCGCGGAACCGGCCAGCACGAATTTCCTCGATAAGATCGCGGGAGGTCGCTGAAACAACGCGGACATCAACTTTGACCATACGGGTGCCGCCGATCCGCGCAAAGCTTTGATCGGTCAGGACACGTAGTATCCGTGCCTGTGTATTGAGCGGCATGTCCGCAATTTCATCAAGAAATAATGTCCCACCATGGGCGCGCTCAAGCAGGCCGGGCTGAATGTCATCATCGCTCAATTCGCGTCCAAACAGGATTTCCTCGACCTGCTCGGGTGTCATGCGCGCCGCGCTTGCAACAACGAACGGCGCAGCAGAGCGACTGCTCCACTTGTGCAGCAACCGCGCAGCAACCTCCTTGCCAACGCCTGCGGGGCCGGTAAGCAATACACGGCTGCCGGTTGGAGCGACACGTTTGAGAGTTGCGCGGATTGTGTTGACTGTGCTTGACGTGCCAGTCAGCTCATCATCAAGCCCGATTTGCGCGCGCAGATCGGCATTTTCGCGGCGTAAACGCTCGGTTTCGGTTGCCCGCGCAACGAGGTGAAGCAGGTGCTCGGCTTCAAACGGTTTTTCAATAAAATCAGCCGCACCGCGCCGGATCGCAGCAACCGCAGTATCAAGATTGCCATGGCCGGATATCACCAATACCGGGATAGACGGATCGCGCCGCTTGATTTCGTCAAGCACTTCAAGCCCGTCAAGTCTTGACCCCTTAAGCCAGACATCAAGCAATACAAGCGAAGGGCGACGGTCGGCAATTGCGGCGAGTGCAGAATCGCTATCGGCGGCGCGGCGTGTTGCATATCCGTCATCCTCCAGAACGCCTGAAACAATTTCGCGGATATCGCTTTCATCATCAACGATTAGGATATCAAGGGCCATGGGTTCAGCGGCTCACTATTCTGGTTAGGTTGCGGGGCGTTGCTTCGGAGTCTTGGTTATGATCGTCGGCGAGTGGCGCTGCAAAGCTCTGATCAAAAGCAAGCGTGACAATCGTGCCGCCGCCATCACGGTCACAAAAGCACATTCGCCCGCCATGCTCTTCAACAATTTTCTTGACAATGGCGAGGCCAAGGCCAGTCCCCCGTTCACGGGTAGTCATGTAAGGTTCGGCTAGCCGCTCACGCTCAAGCGGAAGGCCGATGCCGTTATCAGAAACAGACAGCACCACCCCGACATCAGGATCATGTTGCAATGCTATTCTGACATTGCCGCGATGTGCGGCGTTCAGTTCAACGCCCGAGTCAATCGCTTCGATCGCGTTTTTGACGATGTTGGTCAGTGCCTGAGTCAATTGGCGGCGGTCACAAACCATCGAAATGGATGGATCATCGGTGACGATCTGGAAGTCAATATCGGGGTGCGCAACCTCGTGAAGAAAGACGGCCTGCCGACAAATATCAATCATCGCTTCTTGACGGAATACCGGCTTTGGCATCCGCGCGAAGGATGAGAATTCATCAACCATCCGCCGCAAATCACCAACTTGACGAACAATCGTATCGGTCAGTCGTTCAAACATCGCGGGATCGGTTTGAATCTCCTTGCTAAATCGCCGTTTCAGCCGGTCAGCCGCAAGCTGGATCGGGGTCAGCGGGTTCTTGATTTCATGGGCAATCCGACGCGCCACATCGGCCCAGGCGGCGCGGCGTTGATCAGCCAATTGTGCCGTAATGTCATCAAAGGTCAGCACATGGCCACGTTCATCACGGGTGATTTTAACCGCAAGTGTCCGCGCGCCATTTGAATTTTCGATTTCGACAATCTCGTCTTTAAGATCGCTCTGCAAAACGGCGTCAAGCCGGGGCGCGATGATTGAAAGTGGTTCACCCACGGCGGACTGCGTTTCAAGCAGCACCATTGCCGAGCGGTTCATGATGCGGATAGTGTGATCCTCACCAACGGCAACGACACCGGCCGTCACTCCAGTGAGAACAGCCTCGATAAATGCGCGCCGACGCTCAATTTGATCCGAAACATCAATCAACTCTCGGCGCTGCCCTTCAAGGCGCTCGGTCATCCGGTTGAATGCGTTGGCGAGCGTACCGACCTCATCGCGGGATTTGGTTGGCGCAACGCGCACGGTAAGATCGCCTGCTGTAACACGCCGGGCCGCATCAACAAGTTCACCAACAGGCTTCACCAATCGATCCGCAAATTGCAGCGCCACCCAAACCGCCAGCCCAACGATCAGAAGCGTAATTACCATTAAAGCTGCATGAAATTGCAGTTGGAGATTGCGTGATCGTTCAACCAGATCATTGTAGTTTTTGAGGACAAGTGAAAAGCGCTTGGTCTGCGCGAGCGCCTGCTCGTCGCTTACGCGTGCGGCATAAACATAGGCATCGGCAACCCCCGGGAGGGGCGTAATGGCCTGCATCCTCCCCGAACGATCCTGAAAGACTGTCCGCTTTGATTTGCGCAATTGCTCTATAACGGCTGGCGTCACCCAATTATCAGTCGGGCGGTCATAAGGATTAACCAGCGCGATCGACTGGGATCCGCCTTTGGGTGTAATCTTGACAATCGCCGCTTCCGAAAGCTCGCGCACATACACCTGATAGGCGAAGTTCTCATTAAACGCTTCGCTCTGCACCGGCGCGATCGACAGGTTGAAACTGAGGTCGCTCGCCATCAATTCGGTTTCCCGGATGATACGCTGTTGTTTCTCCGAATAAAATGTCTGTGCCAGCGTATTCGCATTTTCAAACATGCTGCGCGCACGATCTGAATACCAGAATTCAACGCCGTACTGAAACAGCAGCGATGCGAATACTACCAGCATTAGCAGCGGAATGCTCGAAATCATCGAGAATAGCGCAACAAGCCGCACATGGAGGCGGCCATTGCCCCCGACCGGAGAAAGCGCCGCACGCTGCTTGGCAACGCGTCGCCCAAAAAGAACGATGAGAGCAATAGCGGGAATCAGATTCGCAACCAGAAGAAGCGCAACCATAGGCGGTGTAACAGGCTGAGCATTGTTGCCGCTTGCGGTAAGGATCATGTAACTGATGATCGCAACAACGATCATTATCAGGAAGGTGGCCAATTCAATCCGTGGCAGCAACCGGCGACGTCGTGCCATAATTGACAGGCGGCGAAACCATTGGCTGAGCACAGGTGTTACTGGATTTACCATTAATCCGACGCCTACGCTATTTTCGTGGCATTTCCAACACAGTGTGTGTTTTTTTGGCCGCAAAACATCTCAAAAAGGGATCAAATCTTTGCGCTTCGTCCATGTGATGGATCAATCCCAAGGTCGGCCAGCTTCTTTCTAAGCGTGTTCCGGTTAATCCCGAGCAGCTTTGCGGCGCGAATTTGGTTGCCGCGCACTGCCGTCATGGTGGCTGCCAGCAACGGGCGTTCGATTGCCTCGGTCAGTCGCTGGTGAAGCCCGTTGGGCGGCAGACTTGCCCCAAAACTTGAAAAATAGTCTGCCAGATGTTGCTGCACCGCGAGTGAAAAGCTTTCGTCGGCGTATTGGAGTGTCGCTGCGGGAGGGCTGTTTTCGGTGGCATGATCAAGCTGATGGTCAACCAGTTGGTCAGTGATCACTGCATCTCGCGCCAACACAGCAAGACGCCGCATCATATTTTCAAGCTCACGGACATTGCCGGGCCAATCATGGCGGGCAAGTCGCGTGCCGCCGCTTGGATCAAGGGTTTTGCGGGGCAGGCCATCGCTTGCTGCACGATCGAGAAAATGACGCGCGAGTAACATAATGTCATCGCCCCGATGACGCAGCGGCGGCACCGAAATCGGAATGACATTGAGACGGTAATAAAGATCCTCGCGAAAGCCTCCCCGGGCGATCAAATCGACCAAATTCTTATGCGTCGCGGCGATAATACGGACATTGGCGCGAATGGCGCGGCTGCCGCCCACAGTCGTAAACTCGCCTGACTGGAGGACGCGGAGCAATCGCGTTTGTGCCTCCATTGGCATATCACCAATCTCATCGAGGAATAATGTGCCCCCGGCGGCTTGCTCAAAACGACCGGAAACGCGTGTTGCTGCGCCCGTAAATGCACCGCGTTCATGCCCGAAAAGTTCAGCTTCAATCAAATCGTGTGGAATTGCGGCCATATTAACGGCCACAAATGGCCGGGATTTGCGTGCGCCAAGGTCATGCACCGCGCGCGCCACCAATTCCTTGCCGGTGCCCGATTCTCCAAGGATGAGCACCGTCAGATCATTGGGCACCACGCGTGCGATCGTCCGGTACACATCCTGCATCGCCGGTGAGCGCCCAATAAGCGGCAGGTTTCCGTTATCGTCAGCGACAATCGGGGTGGCGCTTCCTGATCTACGCCGCCGCAGACCATCACGGACTGCACGACATAATTCATCCAGATCAAACGGTTTGGGCAGATATTCGAACGCGCCTTGCTCGGTCGCGCGGACGGCGGTCGACAGCGTGTTTTGCGCCGAAAAAATGATGACCGGCATGTCGGGATATTGCGCGAGCCATTCAGGCACGAGATCAAGCCCGTTGCCATCGGGCAAGATCACATCAGTAATCAACAAATCAGGGGCAAAGCTTTGAAAAAGGACGCGTTGCTCGGCTACACTTCCTGCGGTCGCAACCAGATGACCATCGCGTCTCAGCGATTCCGAAACGACCGTGCGGATCGCCTCGTCATCATCGACAACCATTATGCGCCCAGCGGTCATAGCGGAGCCATGTCCACGTCTGCCCGTGGAAGCAATATTCGGAAAACAGTCATTTCTGGTGTTCCTTCACGAGCGTATTGAATAATCCCGCCCATATCACGGACAAGCTTATCCACCAGCGCCAGACCAAGCCCTCGCCCTGCCCGTTTTGATGATACAAAAGGCCCAAAAAGATTTTCGGCAAGTTCGGCTGGCACCCCCGGCCCATCGTCAATCACACAGAGCTCAATCGGCAATACCAACCGCTTTTTGCCGTCATTCGTCGCAACCGATACGCCGTGGCGATAACGTGTGGTGAGGCGGATTGTACGTTGCTCGCCACCTTCGACCGTTTCCGCAGCGTTTTTAAGGAGGTTGAGCAATATCTGGATCATCGAATCACGGTGGACGCGTACCATCGGCAATGATGGATCATAAACCTCAACGATCTTGATCTGCGCCCCAAAACCGCTTTGCGCGACGTTGCGCGCGTGGTCGATCATCTGGTGAATATTGTCCGCAGTAAAATCCATCGGGCGCGTGTCGGTAAAGCCCTGCATCTGGTCGATCAAATCCGCGATACGATCAACCTCGGTGCGGATGAGCTTCGTCATGACAGCACCTTCGGCCGAAATACGCTGGTCAAGTAGCTGGGCAGCGCCGCGAATCCCCGAAAGCGGGTTTTTGATTTCGTGCGCCAGCATCGCTGCAACGCCAATCGCCGTGCGTGCGCCGTTCCTGCGATCAAGCCTTTGATTGCGGTGCTGGACGCCGGCCACAGCGCTCATCGAAATGATGTACCACCCGGCATAGTCACTCAACGGATTGGCGTGATAGTCGCCACGAAAGCGCCCGCCTTTGCGGGTTATCAGATCAACATCAAACGCCGCCAAGACGCTACCGTCAACCGGCAGATAGACCTCGGGGACTTTGACCACATCAACAAGGCGGTTGCCAATCAAATGCGATGCGCTTTCATTGAGCAACACTTCGGCCGCCGCGTTGGTGCGTACGATCAACCCTGACCGATTAATCACAATCAAAGCGATATGAAGCCCGGCAAGAAGCTCATCTGCCGACGGCATGGCTTCGCCAAGCGTCAAGCGGCAGCCTTTGATAGCCAGGGTGCGTAGAATTGCGCTAGCATATCAAGCACAATCTTGGGATCAGGCACTTGGTTGACTGCGTTCCGAAATTCCGCCGATCCAGTCAGCCCCTTGGTGTACCAGCCGATATGCTTTCGCGCCATATTGACGCCAGTAATATTATCATAATGCTCTAACATTGCGTTATAATGTCTTGTAATCAGGTGATATTGCTGTTCAAGGCTGGGGTCTGGCGCCACCGCCCTCCCCGTAAGCGCCTGCATCACCTGCGCGAGTAGCCAAGGGCGGCCATAGGCACCTCGTCCAATCATCACACCATCGGCACCTGATTGTTCAAGCGCGGCCTGTGCATCTTCCACCGAGCAAATGTCGCCATTTGCGATCACGGGAATCCCCACAGCCTCTTTTACCGTCCGAATAAAAGCCCAATCGGCTGAGCCTTTATACATCTGGCACCGTGTGCGGCCGTGAACGGTGATCAATTGTGCGCCCAAATCTTCGGCAATGTGCGCAAGCTCGGGTGCATTGAGGCTCGAATGGTCCCAGCCCATGCGCATCTTTACCGTCACCGGCACTTTTACGGCATCCACCGTAGCTTTGATGATGCTCGCCGCGAGCGGCAGATCACGCATAAGCGCTGAGCCCGCATCGCCGCTCACCACCTTCTTGACCGGGCACCCCATGTTGATGTCAATAATCGCCGCGCCCCGGTCTTCATTGAGCTTTGCCGCCTCACCCATCTCATAAGGCGCGCAGCCGGCAAGCTGCATTGAAATCGGTTCTTCAACGGCGTCCCAGGCCGCTTTTTGTAGCGATTGTCGCGTTTCGCGAATCATCGCTTGGCTTGCGATCATTTCGGAAACATTGAGGCCCGACCCATATTGACGAACGATCTTACGAAACGGCATATCCGTAACGCCCGTCATCGGCGCAAGGATAACGGGCGTTTCAATCGTGATTGGGCCGATAGTGATTGGCTTGATGCGAGTCATAATATTGCCTAAAAAACAGGCATTTTCCTACATCGCTTTATGCCGCAGCGCAACAATACTATTCGCGCGCCTCCAAATATGCAAAGGCGCGCTTCCAATGGCGATGATTCGACCCCGTCATAACAGGATTGCAGCACGTCATGCCTGAACATCGTAACGTCGCACTCATCGTCGCAGCCGGAAAGGGCGTGCGCGTGGGCGGTACGATGCCTAAGCAATATGTACCACTGGCCGGAGTCGCGATGATCGCCCGCGCGGTGGACGCCTTTGCCGCCCACCCGGGCATTGATGCGATCTATGTTGTGATTGGTGCCGGGCAACAAGCCCATTTAGACTCCGCGCTTGTCGGCCGTCGTATTGCTGCCGCAATCGAGGGCGGTGCGAACCGGATCGATTCGGTGCGTGCCGGGCTTGAAGCCATTGCATCGGTGGGCGGCGCAGATCGGGTCTTGATCCATGATGCTGCGCGTCCACTGCTTCCACTGACTGTGATTGATCGATTGATTGCAGCATTAGACGATGCGCCCTGCGCGGTGCCCGTTTTGCCGGTTAACGATACGCTTGCGCAAAGCGGCGAAACGCTTGGCGATGTTGTTGACCGCAGCCTGCTTGTTCGCGTCCAAACTCCGCAAGCGGCTCACTTCGATGCAGCCATGACGTCACATCGCGCTTGGAGCGGCGGCGTCGCGACTGACGACGCCCAAATATTCCGTGCAGGCGGTTATATGGTGGCCACCGTACCGGGAGATGTCATGCTCGAAAAAATTACCCATGCCGATGATTTTGCAGTTGCCGAGGCGCGGCTTACGTCCAGGTTGATCAGCCGCACTGGGCTTGGTTTTGATGTTCATCGGCTAGAGAGTGGGCGGCCGCTCTGGCTGTGCGGCGTTGCTGTACCTCATACGCATGGTCTCGCCGGGCACAGTGACGCCGATGTCGGGCTTCATGCGCTTGCGGATGCAATTTTCGGGGCGATTGGCGCAGGTGATATTGGCGATCATTTCCCTCCCTCTGATCCGCAATGGAAAGGAGCAGATTCGGCCCTGTTCATAGAATATGCCCGTGATCTTGTCGGCAAACGCGGCGACATTATCGATCATGTTGACATAACAATCATATGCGAAATGCCCAAAATCGGGCCTTTTCGTGAACAGATGCGGGTGCGGGTGGCAGAATTGTTACAGATCGAAAAGATGCGTGTGAGCGTGAAAGCAACAACAACCGAAAGGCTCGGTTTTACCGGGCGTGGCGAAGGTATTGCGGCACAAGCGGTTGCCACGATCAGGAGTGTATTATGATATTTGCAAAAAATTGCTGCGTGCTGCTCTCGCTTGCGCTTGTCACTGCGCTGCCTGTCAATGCAGTTGCGCAGACGTCTGCAAAAGCCTGTCTTTCGTCCGACGAGGCCGAAGGCTTGGTGACCTATGCGTTGCCCGCGACGGTGCGCGCGCTTTCGGCGCATTGCGCTAAGACGCTTCCTGCGACAGCGCCGCTGGTTCAATCGGGCATCGTGACTGCGGCGCGCTACCAAATTGACGCTGATAGGGCTTGGCCGGTGGCAAGTAGCGCCTTTGATAAACTGTCGGGCTTGCCCGTTGCCAAGCTTATGGGAGAAAAGGCGCTTAAACCCTTTATTGAAAAGACTATTTCGGGCGGCGTTACTCAGAATTTTCAACCTCGGGACTGCGTAAAGGCTGATCATTTTATCAATATTTTACAGCCTCTGCCGACGCGGAACATGGCGTTGCTGATCACCGCTCTTGTCGAAATAGGTAGCCCCGCAACCCGCGCAAAACTGCCAATTTCGCTTTGCACGGCTCCGGTATCAAACGCACCTATGGAGGCAAGCAGCAAATGAGTGACGGGATTGATCCAAGCCTGGTCGCGCTTGCCGCCAAAGTGATTGCGGCAAACCGGGCGCTCGGAAAACGCTTGGTTGTCGCCGAAAGCTGCACTGGCGGGCTTGTGTCAGCGGCGTTGACAGCAATTGCTGGCTCTTCGGATGTTTTCGAGGCTGGGTTTATAACTTATTCTAATAGCTCGAAAATATCTATTTTGAAATTGTCAACCGACATATTGGAAACCTTTGGTGCCGTCTCAATTGCGACGGCTTGGGGCATGGCGCAGGGCGCGCTCGATAGGTCTGAAGCTGATGTCGCAGTGGCAATCACCGGGATCGCCGGCCCGGACGGTGGCAGCGTGCAAAAACCGGTCGGAACAGTCGTCTTTGCGCGCGCGAAACGTGCCGAAAATCCTCAGGATGTTGTTGCCGATACCAAACAATTTGGAGACATCGGGCGCGGCAATATCCGGATTCAGGCGGCGCTGGTTGCGCTTGAATTGCTGATGCCGGGCACTGAGCCATAAAGCACTTCGGCACGGGCCACAAAAGCATCGGTCATCTTGTTGAGCGCGCGTTCAAACACCTGCCCCGCCAGCGCTTCAAAAATCTTCGATTTGAATGCAAAATCAACTGCAAAATCGATATTGCAGCCGCCTTCGGGGCGATCCGAAAAATACCATTCATTGCGCAAAAATTTAAGTGGGCCATCCACATAGTCCACTTTGATGCTCGTCGGCCGCGTTTTGGCGACGCGTGATGTGAAATTCTCGCGCAATCCCTTGAAACCAACAATGACATCAGCCGTCATCTCGTAATCACTATTTGACCGGATGCGCACTGCGCTGACCCAAGGCAAAAACTCGCCATAGCGACCGACATCGGCGACAAGATCAAACATCTGACCCGCAGTCCAAGGGAGAATACGGGTTTCGCTATGCTTTGGCATGTGCGCCATTTTTGGCGGCAAGCTGGGCTGAACGTGCGCGTCGCATCGATGCAAAATCGCGGTCAGCATGATAGCTTGAACGGGTCAAAGGCGTCGCGGCAACCAGCAGAAAGCCTTTCGCGCGGGCAATCGCTGCATAGGCATCAAACGCGCGCGGCTCCACAAATTCAATAACCTTTGTATGCTTTGGCGTTGGCTGGAGATATTGCCCCATCGTCAGGAAATCGACATCGGCCGAACGCATATCATCCATTACCTGATGCACCTCCAACCGCTCTTCGCCAAGTCCAAGCATCACACCTGATTTGGTGAAAATTGATGGATCATGCCGCTTCACACTTTCGAGCAAACGAAGTGAAGCATAATAGCGTGCACCAGGCCGAATGGTCGGATAAAGCCTTGGAACGGTTTCAAGGTTATGGTTATAAACATCTGGTCTAGCAGTAATAATTGCTTCAACTGCCGCTTCGGCCTTGTTGCGAAAATCGGGCGTAAGTATCTCGATCGTCGTGTCCGGTGTCGTTCGCCGCAGCGCGTCGATAACCTTCACAAAATGCGATGCGCCGCCATCAGGCAGATCGTCACGGTCAACACTGGTCACAACAATATGCTTCAGGCCAAGTTCTGCCGCAGCGTCTGCAACATGCTGAGGCTCGCGCATATCAAGTGCGCGGGGCATTCCCGTTTTTACATTGCAAAAGGCACATGCGCGTGTGCACGTATCGCCCATAATCATGACCGTGGCGTGCTTTTTCGTCCAGCATTCGCCGATATTCGGGCAAGCGGCTTCTTCGCATACCGTCGCAAGGTTGAGCCGACGCATGATCGCTTTGGTTTCGGCAAAACCAACGGAAGTTGGCGCTTTTACCCTGATCCAGTCAGGCTTACGAACGCGGGCGGAAAGTGCAATTTCAGACATGACACGCCCATAGCGCCTGTTCGCCTGCGGTTGAAGCAATTTATGCTTTGCCCATATGCACGCAAAACTTGCCAGCCGCCCCGTCTGCCCGCTAGCAGGCCAGTGATGACTGATTTTGCAACACTCATGTCTGGCTATCGCCGTTTTCGCGCAACCGGCTGGCGGCATTCGCGGCAGCGTTGGGCTGAGCTCGCGCAGAGCCAATCCCCCAAAGTAATGGTTATCGCTTGCTCGGATAGCCGTGTCGATCCGGCGACAATCTTTGATTCATCGCCTGGGGAGATGTTTGTCGTCCGCAACGTGGCTAATCTGGTTCCACCTTTTGAACTCAGCGCAGGGCGGCACGGCGTTTCAGCAGCACTTGAATTCGCAGTAACCCAGCTTGAGGTGCCCGAGATTGTCGTCATGGGCCATGGAGGCTGTGGCGGCTGCCATGCGGCACTGACGCAAGATTTTAGGGATGCAAGGCCTGGCGAAGGTGGCTTTATCGCACGTTGGATCGACATGCTTGACGATGCTCGTGCAAAAGTCGTCAGTGCTCATGGCGACGATCAGAATAGCGCCGCAATCCGCGCAATGGAACATGAAGCGATCAAGGTAAGCCTAGCCAATCTGCGCACGTTCCCATGTATTCGCGCGCGCGAGGCAGAAGGGCAGATTACGCTTCACGGCGCATATTTCGCGATTGATGATGGCTTACTGCATATCCTTGACGAAGAAAGCGGAGCGTTTGAACAGGCGGTCTAGTTAGGCGGTGGCGGCATGAGAAGCCGCACGTCCAAGCACATCTAGCGCCTTCATCCGGGCAAATTCGACCACTTGACCCGCAAGAATATTTAATTGGCTGGCGATCCCGGCATCAATTAGAGCACCGTCATCGCTAAAAACAGGTTGTGCAGAGTTGATTGCAACCGCCATAGGTGTCGGCCAGCCGCGCAGGGCATGGGTGATGCTGCGCAGCGTCGCAAGCGTTGATCCCGTCGCCTGCCAACCGGCCGCTACCGCGATCAATCCAACCGCGCGGCCCTCAAAATACACGCGCTCGTCCTTTGCCAAATCCTCAACATAGTCGAGCGCATTTTTGATCAGCCCTGATACGGTGCCGTGATAACCGGGCGAGGCGATGATAACCCCATCGGCGCGACGCAAAGCAGAAATTAGCGCAAGCGCAGGTTCGGTACGCAGCCCGCCATAACTGTACATGGGCATATCGAGCGCTTTGCCATCGAAAAAGAGCGTTTTGGCTCCTGCCATTTCGGCCGCATTCAGTGCTTCACGCAGAACCCGTTCGGTGGCCCCGGTTGCGCTGCCGGTGCCGCCTAAACCGACGATAAGAGGAGGTGCATCATCCATGTGAAATCGATTAGACACCCAGCAGCATCCCCGCAAGCGCGGCGCTCATCAGATTGGCAAGGCTGCCTGCCACCAGTGCCTTGATACCAAGCTTTGCAATCATCGGGCGTTGGTTGGGGGCAAGGCTTCCCGTTACCGCCATCTGGATGGCGATAGAACTGAAATTGGCAAAGCCGCAAAGCGCAAACGTAACGATTGCAACGGAGAGTGGCGATAGCACGGCGTTTTGACCAAGGCTGATAAAGGCGACAAATTCATTGAGAACAACCTTGGTGCCAAACAGGCCACCCGCATCGCCTGCCTCATTCCAAGGCACCCCGATCAGGTACATAATAGGTTTGAAGACCGTTCCAAGGATTGCCTGAAAGCTGAGATCGGGGTAGCCAAGCCAGCCCCCTACCCCGCCGAGTATTCCGTTGGCGAGCGCAACCAGAGCAACGAACGCAAGCACCATCGCGCCGACCGCAACTGCCAGCTTGACGCCAGTTTGCGCGCCTTGTGCTGCTGCCATAATCACATTCGCCGGCTTTTCCTCGTCATGGCTGGCGTCGGCAAAGACAACAGGATCAATTTCTTTATCATTTGGATCATCGGGCATCATGATTTTGGCCATGAGAATCCCGCCCGGTGCCGCCATAAAGCTCGCTGCGAGGAGATAGTCGATCTTGATCCCCATTGAGGCATAGGCCGCAAGGATCGTACCCGCGACACCCGCCATGCCTGATGTCATCACGAGGAAGAGCTGCGAAGGTGTAAGGCTCGCCAAATAGGGGCGAATAACGAGCGGGCTTTCACTCTGCCCGACAAAGATATTGGCCGCCGCACACAGCGACTCCACCTTCGAAACGCCCGTCACTTTCTGGATGCCGCCACCAACCCATTTAACGATCAACTGCATGATGCCGAGATAATAGAGGATCGAAATCAGCGATGCGAAAAATATGATGACGGGAAGCGCCGCGATCGCAAAACTGTTGCCGCCGATTTCGGGTTTTGCCAGCGGGCCGAACAGGAAATCAATGCCGGCCTGAGCATAGCCGAGAAGATTTGAAACGCCTTGAGACATCGCGGCAATGATGCGCTTGCCAGCAGGGACATAAAGCACAAGCACGGCAATCCCGGCTTGCATTGCGAATGCGGCACCCACCACCCGAAGTTTAATATGTTTGCGGTTTGATGAAAGCGCAAAAGCGATCGTCAATAACAGCGCTATCCCTGCGGCACTAATCAACAAACTCTGCATAACCGGACTGTTCCCTGTTTCTTACCCAATTGATAACCACGATACAGCGTTAAAGCGATTGAGCCACCCCTTGGCCGACGATTTTTCGCATTCGGTGGATTAGCGGTAGCCACTGTTGTTTGTGACCGGAAGGCGCTAAACAGCGAGCAAAATTCATCAAGAGGATTTCAAATGCGCACGATCTTATTTTTGGCGAGCCTGTCAGTCTTCGCCGTTCCTGCCCTTGCCGATGTTCCAAAACCGGCAGCCCTCGTCGCCGATGGCATTCCTGCAGTACCGAATGATCTTGCTGTGAAAACCCGGCCCTATATGGAGTTTCGCACTGCGAGCTTCGCCGGCTGGCATCCCACTGACAAATCGATGCTCATTGCTACCCGCTTTGGCAACACCGCACAGCTTCACCGCGTTGCCGGGCCAATGATGGCGCGCAAGCAAATCAGCTTTGAGGCCGAACCCGTTGGCAATGGAAGTTGGGCACCCAAACGCGGGGATGTTCTCCTTGTCCAGAAGGACGTCGGCGGCGGCGAGTTTTTTCAACTATTCGCGCTCAAGGATGGTCAGCTTACCCTCCTGACCGATGGTAAAAGCCGCAACAGCCTAGACGCATGGAGCGATGATGGTGAGTTAATCGCTTATAGCTCAACGCTGCGCAACGGCACTGATAATGACCTATATATCATGAACCCGCGTGACCCGAAAAGCAGCCGTATGGTGGCTGAGGTGAAGGGCGGCGGCTGGGCAATTACCGCGTTTGCACCAGACAAAAAAACAGCGATTGTTGCGCAATATGTTTCAGTAACCAAGGTGAACCTCTCGCGGTTAGACCTCGCTAACGGCAAAATGACGCCGATTGGCGATCATAGCAAAAATATTGCCTATGGCGGGGGGCAATTTGCACCCGATGGGAGCCTGTGGGTCACATCGGATGAAGGATCGGATTTTCAGCGGCTTGGCACCCTTGATCCCGCAACCGGCAAATTCACACCGCGCGGGCCAGGTGAAAATTGGGATGTTGATACGTTTGATATATCGCCAGACGGCAAATTTATTGTCTATGTGACTAATGAAGCCGGGGTCAGTAAAGTCAAATTGCTTGATCCAAAAACAAATTCGACGCGGGTTATATCGGCCTTACCGCCCGGCATTGTTGGCGGGCTTGAAATCGCCGAATGGGGCGATATCGGTATCACCTTCACCTCGGCGCGCAGTGCTGCGGATGCCTACAGCGTCAATCCGCGCACCCTAGCGATTACGCGCTGGACGGAAAGCGAAACGGGTGGGCTGGATGTAAAGAAAAATGTTGAACCCGAATTAATCACTACCAAAAGCTTTGACGGACTCTCGGTTTCGGGATTCCTCTACCGTCCCGATCCAGCGAAATTCCCTGGCCAACGCCCGCTGATCGTCAATATCCACGGTGGGCCAGAGGGGCAAAGCCGCCCCGGATTCCAGGGGCGGAACAATTATTTGCTCAACGAACAGGGCATCGCGATTTTTTATCCCAATGTACGCGGCTCAACCGGCTACGGAAAAACCTTTGTCAGCCTCGACAATGGGCCGTTCAAGCGCGAAGATTCGGTCAAAGATTTGGGCGCATTTCTCGATACACTTGGCAAAGACGCCGGGTTTGATCCAAAACGCATTGCGGTGACTGGCGGGTCATACGGCGGATATATGTGCTACGCCGCTGCTATTCAGTACCGCGAAAAATTGACGAGCACCAATTGCATCGTGGCGATTTCAAACTTCGTCACCTTCCTTGAAAATACCCAAAGCTACCGCCGCGATCTCCGCCGCCCCGAATATGGCGACGAACGTGATCCCGCACAGCGTGCCAAGTTGCTCGAAATCTCGCCGCTTACGCGCGTCGGTGAAATCACCAAGCCAATGATGGTTGTCACCGGCGGCAACGATCCACGCGTGCCCGCATCAGAGGCCGATCAGATCATCAAGGCCATCCGGGGCAAGGGCGGCATCGCCTGGAGCTTGCTCGGGCAGAACGAAGGCCACGGCTTTGCGAAGAAGGAAAATATTGATTACCAATTCTGGGCAAGTCTGATGTTCTGGCAAAAAACGCTGCTTGGGGAAGGCCAGATAGAATAATCTGGAATTGACGTGCCGCGCAAAATAGGCGTTAACGCGCGGCATGACTCTTCAAAGCCCGACCACAAACAGCTTCATTTCGCAGCGGCTCAAGCTCAACTATACCGATTGGGGCAATCCTGATGCCCCGCCGCTACTGCTCATCCACGGCGGGCGCGATCATTGCCGAAGCTGGGATTGGGTTGCCGAGGAACTTCGCAACGATTGGCACATCATCGCGCCCGATTTGCGCGGCCACGGGGACAGCGCATGGTCACCCGACGGCAATTACGAAATGTCGGCATTTGTTTATGATCTCGCACAACTCGTCCATCAGTTGAACCTCGCGCCTGTTACAATCGTTGCGCATTCGATGGGTGGGAATATCGCGATACGTTACACCGGGCTTTATCCCGAAAATGTCCGTAAGCTCGTCGCGATTGAGGGGCTTGGCCCCTCCCCCAAAGTCGAAGCCGAACGCAACGCGATTGGCATTCGCAACCGCTTTCGCAAATGGATTGACGATAAACGCAGTGCGGCAGGCCGCCAGCCAAAGCGATATCCCTCGCTTGAGGCGGCGCTTGAACGGATGAGAAGCGAAAACACCTATCTCTCCGATGGGCAGGCGCGCCACCTTACGATCCACGGCATCAGCCGGAATGAGGATGGCACATGGAGTTGGAAATTCGATAATTATCTCAACATCTGGGCCGCGTTCGATATGCCGCGCGAGGATCTGCACGCGATCTGGGCCGCCATCACTTGTCCCGTCCTCATGATGTACGGCACCAATAGTTGGGCATCCAACCCTGAAAAAGATGGCCGTATCGCGCATTTTGGTAGCGCCCGCGTTATTGAATTCGAAAATGCCGGGCACTGGCTGCACCACGATCAATTTGATCGATTTATGGCTGAAATCAAAGCCTTTCTCTAAGATCAGGATGGCAATCATGGCCAACACCGGAATGGATAGTGAAACCTTTGCTATCTTTATTGACCAGCTTCAGCGCTATGTTCGTGAACGGCTTATTCCGGCAGAAAAAGCGATCATTGAAACTGATCTGATTCCTGACGCAATCCTTGCCGAAATGCGCGATATGGGTCTGTTCGGGCTGACCATGCCAGAAGAATATGGCGGTTCAGCCATGAATGTATCGCAATATATCGAAACCATCCGCCAGCTTTCCTACGCGATGCCCGCGTTCCGTTCGATCATTTCAATCAACATCGGGATGACATGCTCTGCGATCGTCAAAAGCGGTACGGCTGAACAGCGGGCACAGTGGTTACCGCGCTTGGCATCAGGCGAAATTGCGTCATTTGGCCTCACCGAACCGGGCAGTGGATCGGACAGCGCTGGGATGCAGACGAGCGCGGTACGCAGCGGCAATGGCTACATCCTCAATGGCACCAAGCGTTACATCACCAATGCGCCCTTTGCGCGCAGGGCCTTGATCATGGCGCGCACCAATAAGGAAGCACTGCCCAAAAATGCGCATGTCAGTGCCTTCCTCGTGCCAATGGATACGCCGGGAATTAGTGTTGGCAACTCAGACAAAAAAATGGGTCAGGCCGGGTCGCACATTGCCGATATTATCATGGAAGATGTCCATGTCTCGGGCGATGCGCTGCTTGGCGGTGAAGAGGGCAAAGGCTTCCAGACCGCGATGCAAAGCCTTGATAATGGGCGGCTATCGGTCGCTGCTGCTGCAACAGGCTATGCGCGGCGGATGCTTGATACCGCAATTCGCTATGCCGGTGAACGTAAGGCATTTGGTGAACCCATCGCCAATTTTCAGCTTATTCAGGCAATGCTCGCCGATAGCGAGACAGAGATTTATGCCGCCGAATCTATGATTGCCGATGCAACGCGCCGGGCGGATGCGGGAGAGAATATCCTGCGCAAGGCCGCTGCTACAAAAATGTTCGCTTCCGAAATGTGCGGAAGAGTTGCCGACCGCTGTGTCCAGATTCACGGCGGCGCTGGCTATCTTGCCGAATATGAGGCCGAGCGGTTTTTCCGCGATGCCCGCATTTACCGGATTTATGAAGGCACAACGCAGATCCTTCAGCTTGTTATTGCAAAGAATATGCTCCGCGAATTTGGCAACGGGCTTTAGGCTCATCACCATCGCTGGACTTCATGATAAAAGATTGGTTTTCAGGCATGACCCACGATTACACCGCAATTCGCGAAGAAGTTGCCAAGCTCTGCGCAAGCTATCCCGGCGAATATTGGCGCGCCAAAGACCGTGCCCGCGCCTACCCGACCGAATTTGTGACCGCGCTTGGCGAGGCTGGCTATCTCGCCGCACTTATTCCTGAAGAATATGGTGGCGCTGGGCTGCCGCTTTCGGCCGCCGCTGCAATCCTCGAAGAAATTCAGGCGCAGGGTTGCAATGGCGGTGCCTGCCATGCCCAAATGTATGTCATGGGCACCGTTTTGCGCCACGGCAGCGATACGCAAAAGGCAATGTATTTGCCCAAAGTCGCCAGCGGTGAGCTTCGTCTGCAAGCCTTTGGCGTGACTGAGCCAACAAGTGGCACCGATACGCTTGCGCTCAAGACGACGGCCAAGCGTGATGGCGGCGACTATATTATCAACGGCCAGAAGCTATGGACAAGCCGCGCCGAACATAGTGACCTCATGATCCTCCTCGCCCGTACAACCCCGCGTGAAAATGCTGCGAGCCGCACCGACGGGCTGTCGGTGTTCATCGTCGATATGCGCGATGCGGTGGGCAACGGCCTCACAATCCGCCCGATAGAAACAATGATGAACCACGCAACAACCGAGATATTTTTCGACAATCTTCGCGTGCCTGCCGCCAATTTGATTGGCGAAGAGGGTAAAGGGTTCCGCTATATTCTCTCAGGCATGAATGCAGAACGCCTGTTGATCGCGGCCGAATGTATTGGTGATGCAAAATGGTTCATCAAAAAAGCAACCCACTACGCCAATGAACGGGTCCTGTTCGGTCGCCCGATCGGCCAGAACCAGGGCGTCCAATTCCCGATTGCGCGCGCCTATGCCCAAATGCGCGCAGCCGAATTGATGGTGCATGAAGGTTTGCGTAAATATGAAGCTGGGGAGCCCGTCGGCGAAGAGGCTAATATGTCCAAAATGCTTGCCGCCGAAGCAAGTTGGGCCGCCGGTGAGGCCTGTATCCAAACGCACGGCGGCTTCGGTTTTGCGGTTGAGTATGACATTGAGCGCAAATTCAGGGAAACGCGGCTTTATCAAGTCGCCCCGATCAGCACGAATATGATACTCTCCTTTGTCGCCGAGCATGTGCTTGGCTTGCCGAGGTCATATTAATGGCAAATTGGAACGACTGGATTGGGCGAACGCAGGCGCAGACCGATGTGCTGACCCCGGCCCTGCTCACACGTTTCCGCGCGACCATTGATAGCAATGAAGTCGGCGATGTCGCACCACAGGGCATCCATTGGTGCCTATGCGTGCCAGATGCAGCCACATCCGAACTCGGCGAAGATGGTCACCCGCGCAAAGGCGGATTTCTTCCACCAATTCTACTTCCCCGCCGAATGTGGGCATCCAGCACCGTCGGTTTCCATGCCCCGATAAGCGCCGGTGATGTCATTACACGCGAGTCGAGCATCGCGAGTATTTCCGAAAAGACAGGTGGCAGCGGCCCGCTCATCTTCGTCGGTATCGATCATCAGACCCATGCGAATGGCAGAATGGCCGTGACCGAGCACCAAACCCTTGTTTACCGCGAAGCAACATCGGCGGCCCCCACGGAGCGCCCTGCCGATTGCGCGCCGGATCTGTCACAGTGGCAATGGAGCCGCAACCTAGCGCCAACTGAACCGCAGTTATTCCGCTATTCTGCACTGACCTTTAACAGCCACCGCATCCATTATGACCGACCCTATGCCGTCGAGGAAGAGCATTATCGCGGGCTGGTCGTCCACGGGCCGCTGACAGCAACGCTGCTGCTTGCTATTGCGGCACAAGCGCTTGGCGCGAATATGCTCAAGCATTTTGCTTTTCGTGGCCAGTCTCCCGCTTTTGCAGGCGAGCCGCTTCACCTTGTCGGCAAAGCCAATGAAGGTGCGATTACACTTGCTGCGCTTGGAGGCGATGGCCGCATCGTCATGTCAGCCGAAGCAGGTCTATAACGAAGTGGTGCACCCGACGGGATTCGAACCCATGGCCCCCAGATTAGGAATCTGGTGCTCTATCCTGCTGAGCTACGGATGCACGTTTTTGGTCTAGGCGGTTTAACCGGTGCGGGTCAATTCGATTGATTTGGCGGAATAACGGGAAGCGGCAGCGGCGCGACTTGTATGCCATCATCAATCAGTGATTTTACCTCGGCATGGCTGGCCTCGCCGTGGATGCTGGTTTTATCAATTTCACCTGCATCCATCGCACGCGCCTGAGTGGCGAAATCGCGGCCAACCCAGCTTGAATTTTCAAGCACCGCCGCCTGTGCCTGTGCAAGCGCCGCAAGCATCGTCTTGGTATCGGAGTTGTCGACTCTACCGGCGGTTAGGCTCCGTTGATTTGATTTTGACGCAATATTGGGGGCCATCAAAGCCTTGCCGACATCGTGACTCGAGCAGATCGGACAGCATACCATTCCCCCCGATTTCTGTGTTTCAAAAGCATCCGAGCTTGCGAACCAAGCCTCAAACACATGTCCCGAAGGGGCACAAAGGAGATCAAAAACAATCATGATATATGCGTAACGTGGGGAATCGGACGGCGGTGATCAAGCACTGGAATCTGACTTCGTGCTTGCGTGACGAGGTCAAGATCAATTTCTGCGAAGCCAACGCCCTGCCCCTGCCCCATCTCAAGCAATATTCTGCCCCACGGATCAACGACGAGCGAATGACCAAAGGTGCTTCGCCCATCCTGATGCAATCCACTTTGGGCCGCTGCGATTACATAGGCTGCATTTTCGATGGCGCGCGCGCGCAGAAGCATATGCCAATGCGCTTCGCCCGTCGGCACAGTAAATGCGGCAGGCACTGCAAGCAATTGTGCACCAGCGTCGCTTAACGCGGTATAGAGCGCGGGAAATCGAAGGTCATAACAGACTGACAAGCCCAGTGAGGCAACAGGTGTATCAATAACGATTGCGGTATCTCCCGGCGCATAGCGCGCGGATTCGCGCCAGCTTTCACCTGTCGCCAGATCAACATCAAACAAATGAAGCTTGTCATAGCGCGCACGAATGGCCCCGTTATCGTCGATCACAAAGCTACGGTTGACGAGCCGACCGTCGTCGCGCTCACCTTGCAAGGCAAGGCTGCCGACCGCAATCCACAGATGATAATCTGCCGCCGCTTTGCATAGTGCGGCTAGAACGATATCATCGGCTTCAGTCATTATCATCGCGGCAGCACGCGCGCGATCACGATCAAGCAAGCCCGACATTTCAGGCGTGAACAACATGCGTGCGCCACCATTGCTCGCGCTTTCTGCCATGGCCACTAGCATCGCCTTGTTCTCTGTCGGATCAATTCCGCTATTGGTTTGGCCAACCGCGATTTTCATGCGTTCAGTAACGGATCTAGCCTACCACGCGCGTCAAGTGCTGCCAAATCGTCATAGCCGCCAATGTGCTGACCATCGATAAAGATTTGCGGCACGGTCGTCCCACCATTGGCCCGCGACACCATCGTGTTGCGAAGCTGCGCATTCATCATGACATCAAACTCTTCAAATGCAGCGTGTTTTGAAGCCAGCAGTGATTTTGCGCGCGCGCAATAGGGGCAGAACGCTTTGGTATATATTTCAATTTTAGCCATAAACAGCCTCCCGGTCGCTTGGACGAAAATGCGGGTGGTGTAGTGCGATGTCAATCCTGATCGACATCTTCCCGGAGTACGCGGGCCCAGCATAGCACAACAACCTTTGTGGCACCGGCTTTTTTGAGGAGTTTTGCACAGGCATTGGTGGTCGCTCCGCTGGTATAGACATCATCGACAAGATAGATGGTTTGCCCTGCAAGTGCGGCGTGCTTTTTTGGGTTGACCATAAACACCCCGCGAACAGCCTTGGCGCGTTCAAGCGCACCCAAACCCCGCAACAGCGGCGTAGGACGTGCGCGGATGATTGCATCAAGGAGGATCGGATTCCCCGAAAACGCCGCAAGTCTGCTTGCAATAAGCGCTGATTGGTTAAACCCCCTTGCCCAGATTCGCCATCGGTGGAGCGGCACGGGAATGATCACCGCATCTCGATGCGTAATGTTCCGCAACATGGCCTCGGCAGCAAATGTTGCCAGCCCCGTCCGGCCACCATGCTTAAGACGCAATATAATGGTGCGCGCGATGTCTCCATAAGATACCGCAGCGCACACGCCGTCATGCTCGGGTGGATGCAGGAGGCACGCAGCGCACACCAATTCAGTCGGCGTCAATGGATAGCCGCATCGCGCGCAACCTGCATCGGTGAGAAACTCAAGCGATTGCCAGCACACAACGCACAACTGATTATCATCGGCAACGACTTGACCGCACCCCGCGCAACGCGGTGGCAGTGAAAATCTGATAATTAATTGCAATATTGCCTTGGCTTGCCGCATAATGATGCTTGTCGCGCGGCCAGCGAAACTCCACAAGACTTGTGATGATACCCCCCGACATTTTTTCGCGCCAGGCGCGCCGCCGTTTCCGTGATCGCGCCGTTGCAAGCGATTATGACAGTCGTTGGTTGAGCCGTTTGATGGCGACTGAACTGGCTGACCGGGTCGATATGGTGAAACGGCATTTTGACCGGGTCTTGATCATCGGCAACAGTGACGAGGATTTACGTCAGCGTGTCGCATCCAACCGTCTATTCACAATTGTCGCTGATGCGGGGTTTCGCGGCGCGGCACGCGCGGATGGTGTGCAATGCGACGAGGATCGCTTGCCATTTGCCGATGCAAGTTTTGATCTCGTGCTTGCGCCCGGCGGGCTTGATATCGTTAACGATTTACCCGGCGCGCTGGCGTTAATCCGGCGCATTTTGATGCCTGATGGTCTATTTCTTGGCGCTATGGCGGGTGCCGGTGGACTTGAAACGCTGCGCAATATCATTGTGACGACAACCGACCCGGAAAGGATCGTCGCGCGGCATCACCCCCAGATCGATGTCCGTGCAGCGGGGGATTTACTGACGCGTGCCGGTTTTTTGATGCCCGTCGTGGAAAGCCAGAATGTTACCGCACGCTACCCTGATTTGTTCAAACTTATCAGCGATTTGCGGGCAAATGCGATGACCAATACACTGAGTGAACGACAGCCATTGCGGCGTGACCAAGTTGCAAAAATGGCTACGCAATTCTCGTTGGTCGGTGATCCAAAAACGGCAGAGACATTTTCGTTGATCTTTATGACCGGCTGGGCACCGCCACACCCTGTGCCAATAAGGCTTTGACGAGCGGTACGTCGGCCGGCGGCATATCAAGGCTGTAAAGCGCTTCGACTGGCATCCATCTTAGAGCCTCGGCATCAAGGGCAACGGGTGATCCAACCCAGTTCCGACAAACATAGAGCAGAAGCAACAAGTGTTTTTCACCAAGCGGCGCGCTGGCGAAACTTAGCGGCTCCAGATGATCGAGGGCTACCGTAATGCCAAGCTCTTCGTGCAATTCTCTGGCCAGTGCCGCCTCTGGTTGCTCGTGCAGCTCAACTTTGCCACCGGGAAACTCCCAGAGACCCGCCATTGAGCGACCTACGGCCCGTCGTTGGACAAGAACATGGCCATCGGCATTGATCAGCGCCGCCGCAACGACCCAAATAACAAAGGTATTTTGCACATCCACCCCCTGCATTATCAATTCTTTAACTCCTGCGCCCTACCCAAGACATGGGTATCAGGGAACATTAGCACGGGTCTCACATGATTATTTTTTTTCGAAGATTGATCCGAAACAAGCGTGGCGCAACTGCGGTCGAGTATGGGCTCATTGTATCGCTGATCGTGATCGCCTGTGTTGGTGCCATGTCACAAATGGCAGACTCCACCAACGGCATGTGGAATAACATAGCCGCTGCCGTTTCTAGTAACTGATAACCACTAAAAATAACAATTGGTCGCTTGTTAGAATATTTTTTCAGGAGGCTAATTATGATTTTTTTACGTAAGTTCATTAGGAACTCCAAAGGTGCAACAGCTATAGAATATGGCCTGATTGCAGCTTTGATCGCTGTTGCTGCTATTTCAGCAATGAGTCAGCTCGGCAGCAAAATTTCGAGTACATTTAACAACGTAAGCGATAATCTAAAATAAAAAAATCGGGTAGTTATCAATTTTGATATACTACCCATTTTTTTACTTAATTTTGTTAACTATAATTCGATAAAAATCCTGTTTTTGTTAGGAATTTGGTAATTTCTATATTCTACCAAGAGGGTGTTGGATCGTTTATGAGACAACCGGGTAGATGAACATTGAAATTAAGGAGACCTAACATGACTTTTTTCCGCAAGATGATCAAGAATTCCAAGGGCGCAACGGCAATTGAATACGGCCTGATTGCAGCTTTGATCGCTGTTGCTGCCATTTCGGCAATGAGCCAGCTTGGTGGCAAGATTTCGACCACGTTCAACAACGTAAGCGACAATCTTCGCTAATATAGCCGGTTTAACAAAAAGGGTGGTAGAGCTTATGCTTTGCCACCCTTTTTTGTGCCTAAATACGCTCAATAAACGATAAGCTTAACCTTTTGTCCCGATGTGAGCGTCGCATTTGAAGCCAACGCGTTGAGCGTTAAAAACCGCTCAACTTGCAGATCCCGATATGCCATGCGTGCGGCAAGGCTCGCGATCGTATCTTTTGATTTCACCGTTACGACACTCACACGGCGCGGCTTGATCGCTGCGGCCTCTTGTAATGATAGGCGGCGAACACTTTCAAACATCGATCCAAACGGATTGCTGTTGCTCGCCGGCGTGATGGTCAGAAAATGATAGGCTTTGTCAGGCGCAAATTCATACGCGAACACAGTCACGACAACTGGCCCGGACTGTCCATTGGCCGTTGCCGATGCCGTCGCACTTGGAATGCCATTCACATTGGTGCGTGATATGTTGCCGTAGTTGATCGTGGTGGTCGTTCCACCAACAGCTTTGAATATCTTATCAATATAGGCATTCATATCGCCGTTATAAGGCGCTCCGGCGAACTGGGCCTGGCCGCCGGAACCGCGCACCGCCACCGCCTGTGTGCCATTCGACATCGCATATCCACTTGGCGCGTCGAAACGCAAACGTAAGTCAGGGTGACTGAAATTCTGGCCGTCAACAATACCCTGCTTTGGGTCATCGCCGTAAATCATACCATCAATCGCCGCGAGAAACTCATCGCGATTTCGCTCTTTGCCACTTGGAATAAAGGTTTTGGCGCGATCGGCGGCACGCATTACCCGGCTTCCCGGGTCAGGGTGCGTGCGTTGCCAACTGGGCAGTGATTGTTCTTTCTGCCCTTGCGCGCGGGTATCAAGCGATGTTTGAGCCGCAAGCGATGCTAACATCGAAGACGCTGCGAAAGGATCGTAACCCGTTTTAGCCAGATAGGAGACGCCGAGGTCATCAGCCTCATATTCTTGGGCACGCGAAAACCCAAGGACATAACTTTGCGCAAGCGTTCCACCAAGCTGCTGCCCAAGCTTGGCTCCCGTATCTCCCAACAGAACGCTGCCCGCAACCGTAGCCAAAATTGCGCCGAGACCACCAACACGCGCCCGTTTTTCGCGTTGCTTTGAATGGCGCGCTGCCACATGGCCAACCTCATGGCCAAGCACTGATGCCAGTTCGGCCTCGCTATTCATCAAGGCAAGCAACTGCCGCGTGACATAAACATAGCCACCCGGAATCGCGAAGGCATTGTTCACCGATGAATTAAGCAGTGATATCGTAAAATCGCCCTCGGCATTCGAAAGTCCTGACCGAAGCGCAATCCTGCGTCCAACCTTGGTTACGTAAGCAGCCTGCTTGCTTTCATAAACGCCGCCAAATTCCTCCAGAATTTGAGGATGCGCCTTTGCACCTACGGTTCGGTCGCCCGCCGTAATTGGCTGGGCCGATGGCAGCGGCTTTGGTGCTTTGGCACCAATCGCAATAGCGGCCACACCGATCATAAATATTTTTTTCATGGGTTACTCTCCCTACGCATATGACGGGAAAGGGTACCGCGTATCCAGTTATTCGACAAGAGCGGAGAATCGGGCGTTAAAGCGTACCTATCCCGAGAAACTTTTTCCGTCGATCTGCTTTGAGGGCCTCGCGTGAGAGCGTACCAAGGCTTTGCAGTGACTCGGTAATCGCATTTCCAAGCGTCTTAATCGCGGCATCGGGTTCACGGTGGGCACCTCCCACTGGTTCAACCACAATTCTATCAATTACGCCGAGCTGTTTGAGGTGCATTGCCGTGATTTGCATCGCCTCGGCAGCTTCGGCCGCCTTGTCCCCGGTGCGCCACAAAATCGAAGCACAGCCCTCTGGCGAAATGACCGAATAAACAGCATGTTCAAACATCAATACATGGTTGGCGGCCGCCAAAGCCACAGCTCCACCTGACCCGCCTTCGCCAACCACCGCCGCAATCACCGGCACACCAACTTCAAGCATAGCTTGCGTTGAACGCGCGATAGCTTCGGCCTGCCCACGCTCTTCGGCTTGAATTCCGGGAAACGCACCCGACGTATCGACAAGCGTCACAATCGCGATGCCGAATCTATCCGCAAGCTGCATCAGGCGGATCGCTTTGCGATAGCCTTCAGGTTTCCCCATGCCAAAATTATGCTTGAGTCGTGATGCGGTATCATCGCCCTTTTCATGGCAGATCACCATCACGC